>Ga0187882_1000426_pt1 | contig 46779 bp, 45 predicted proteins | sample June2016WEW_19_1_3_FD_132991 | JGI IMG/M metagenome (GOLD analysis project Ga0187882, IMG submission 132991) | Peatland microbial communities from SPRUCE experiment site at the Marcell Experimental Forest, Minnesota, USA - June2016WEW_19_150 | ecosystem: Environmental > Terrestrial > Soil >... | reverse complement strand
TGCCGAGACCGTCGGGAAGGTAGACGAGGTAATCATCAAGAAATATATCGAAGAGCAGATATCAAGTATGCCACAGCAGGCCTGAAACCACGGGCTTTAGCCCGTGGAGATGGCTTCATTAGAGATAGTCGATATACGGGATAATAAAAGCGTTCTTTACTACTTGGAGGAGGGATATGAATACGCAACCGGTGCCGCTGGCGAAAGAATTAGAACCCGACGCCACTGAATCGACAACTGAAAGTTCTCAAAACTCCGAGACGAAAGTTCATTTTGGTCAGGAACTTGGCGATTTTTTGGCGGCGGCCGAAGAGTCTTATGCTCAAGCGGGTGATCTTGAAAAAGCCGCCGAAATCCGTCAGGCCAAAGAACAACTCACCAAGCCTAATTTACATTCGGCTGCTTTAGCCGAAGTTTATATCTATGCCCAGGCGTGGGAGGCCGAGATGAAAATGCAAGAGCTTCTCCGCGAGCAGGGCCAAAAAGATGAAACAGAAAGGGCAAGCGAAAATTATTACGGTTCGCGCCGAATATTTATGGAAAACAGTCAAGCCATTTTTCCTTATATTCCGGAAATTGCCCGGGAAAATATTGGATCAGAACTCAAAGGCATGGAAAACCTTCTTGTCACCAGCTGCCCCGATGTGAATTTGAGTCGGCTAGCCTCAGTCAGAATTAGAGAACGGACGACCGGTCTTGAAGAAAAGCTCGCCAGTAATCTAGGCGAAGTGCTTAATCTGGTTGACGATATTTCGGCGGCCGTGAGCTTGAGTGTCGAAGAGGCGCTCAAAACGCATGCGCGCGAAATGACGGTGGAATTCCAAGCTCAGCTTAATATTTGCGTCATGGAAATGTATCGGCTTCAGCTTTTGAGAGATAATCTTGAAAAAGATATCCGCCGCGGTCAGTCAGCCGCACCGGAGCCGGCGGAAGTTACGCCGGTCGAGACCGTGGCGACGGCGGAGAAAAAATCGCCTTTAGATATCAAAAAAGAAGCGGAGGAAAATTGGGTCCGGCTCAAACTTTCCGAACAATTTAAGATGTCACTGGACGATTGGATTGATCAAGGTCTGGCGCGCGATCCGGATATCGAAACCTTTGGTAACGATCTTGATAAATGGCGGGCCTTTGACACGGCGATGCGAGATTTGAGATACTGGTATCAAGATTTTTCGCCGGAAGAAAAACCCACCCATCGCGGCGAATTGATGGAAAAATTAAATAATGTTTTTATCCAATTTTGAACTAAGGAGAAAAATTGGCCGAAATCGATAATATTTTAAGCAATTTCCAGCGCGAAGACGAAGAAAAACACGCCCAGGAAGAAGCCAAACGGCTGGGACTGGAATATATCAATCTGGTCGGCTATCCCTTCGCGCCGGATGTTTTGGCGATTATCCCGCCGGCCCAATCAATGACCCATCAAGTTGTTTCTTATTTAAAAGTTGGCGAAAAAGTTAAAGTGGCCACTGACCAGCCGGCGAACGAAAAATTAAATCAATTTCTCAAAGATTTAAGCCTGGCCACGAAATTGACCTTCACGATCAGCTATTGTTCGAAAACCAGCCTCGAGTATTCAATCTCACTTTATCGAGTGCTTAATCCGACGGTTGAGGAAAAAAAAGTCGAGGTTACCGAGCAAGCCGAAAGCAGCTTCGAAACTGAAATTCAGTCGATGGAAAAATTGAAAGAAAAAATTTCAACTGTCTCGATAACCGAGCTTTTAGACGTTGTTTTTGCCGGGGCGATCAAGCTCGATGCCAGCGATATCCATATTGAACCAGGCGAGACCAATTTAAGGATTCGCTATCGCATCGACGGTGTTTTACAAGACGTCGCGGAGTTGCCGATGGCGACCTATCATAATTTAATCTCTCGAATCAAATATCTTGCCAAGCTGAAGCTCGATATTAGCCGTCCCCAAGATGGCCGTTTTGTTGTGGAAGTCCTTTCGCAAGAAGTTGATATTCGGGTAGCAACCTTGCCGACGACTTATGGCGAGGCGGTGACGCTTAGGCTTTTGCCTAAAAATAAATCATTTATTTCAATCGAGAAACTCGGTTTTTCCGAAAAAGCTTTGGCGGTCATCAAAGAGGCGATAACGAAGCCTCAAGGCATGATTATTAATACCGGCCCGACCGGTTCGGGGAAAACGACGACTTTGTACGCCATTTTAAAAGTTTTAAATCAGCCGGGCAAAAAGATTATCACTTTGGAAGACCCGATTGAATATCGAATCGAGGGGATTGAACAAGTTCAAATTATCCATCCTGAAAAAGAGCGGGGCGGTAGCGAAGAGACCGAAACGCTGGCTGAGCGAGAACAAACCGTCTTTTTAGACGCTCTCAAAGGGTGCCTCAGGCAAGACCCGGATATTTTAATGATTGGTGAGATCCGTGACAAAGAAACGGCCGAAGTCACGCTGCAGGCGGCTCTGACGGGTCATTTGGTGCTGACGACTCTGCACACGACTAATGCACCGGCCGCCCTGGCGCGATTGACCGAAATGGGTATTGAACCGTATTTATTGGCGGGGACGATTGACCTTATCATCTCGCAACGACTGGTCAGAATGATTCATAAAGTTTGCGGCGGCAAAGGCTGTGAAGAATGCCATCACACCGGCTTTAAAGGAAGATTAGCGATTATTGAAGTTTTAAAACCGGGCGCGGAAATCGAAAAATTGGTTCTTGAAAAAGCGCCTTTGCGTTCGTTTGAAGAGACCGCTCATAAGTTGGGGATGGAAACAATGCTGGAAGACGGGATGAAAAAAGTGGCCGCCGGTTTGACCACTAAAGGAGAAGTCGAGCGGGTGACCCAAGAATAAAATAAGTTAATTAAAAGTTCTTGCCTTTAGACCAATTTTTGACAGGTTATTCAACCTGTTATTTTTTATATGGAATAAATTGAACCTGTTAATCATATTGACATTTGATGCTATGTGTGCTATACTATGGGGTCTCAAGGTGGATGGGTTGTACCTTGACACTTTATTCACCTGCTGGTAGCAGGTGTGACGGAATCTTTTTCAGGAGGCGCACTAGAATGCGCGCACAGGTTTATCTGGTCGTTCTGGTAGTAGTTCTGATGGTGGCAATCTTGCCGTCGCGGGCTTGGACTCAAGCGGAGGAACCGGCTGGCCAAACAGGTCAGCTGGAAGCTACCTCCATGGCGCCTCTTCAAGTGGCGCCCGAGGTGAAGATCACTGAACAAGCGGTGAGACCGGTTATGCCGACCATCCCCAGATTCAGTGTCATGTTCACTGGAAGCGAGGCGGACTTCGTTCGCCAGGGCTTCCAGGTGTATGCCCGCGAGCTTGGCCAGCCGGTCGATGTTTTAACCGGCGGGGCCAAGTATGTCGTCTTTTTGAACGAGAGACAGCTGACGGACAAAGATGTTTGGGCGAATATCTCGCAGGGAGTTCTTCGGAACTTCCGGGCGAGAGCCGACATCAATGTCCAATTGGAAGGTTGGCGGGCGGTGGAACTCCGAGCTGACATCCAGAATGGAAGTCAGTATCTCGGAGTGCCGGTAACCGTGCAGACCTCGCAGGAGGCGATTCAAGTCAGCGGCCAGTTGTGGTCGTGCTTGACCTCGGCCTGGGGGGGCGTTCAGAACGACCCCAGTAACGAGGTTCGGATGAAGGCGGTGGCGAAAATCATCCCACCGCTGATGACTGAACTTCAGCGGCTGGCGATCGAAGACGCTAAGGTAAAAACTGCAGCTGAAAGAGTGCACGAGGATGAGATCGCCGCCCGGCCAGCCGAGCCAGACCCGGCATCAAAGCCGGCGTCGAGGATCAACCCTTGGTTGCTGAATCGGACAGCTCATCTGGCGGCCAAGCCGCGAGTAGCGGCGAAGCCACATCGTATCGTCAGTACCCCGGCCGTTACGACGGTTTTGGCGCTCGACGGGGGGACGAGAGTTTTCCCCGGCCGCGTCCATCAAGGGGACCGGATCAAAGTGATCCGAGGGACAAAAAAAGTCGGTACCATCTGGTGCCGATATTGTGAGGATAACGGCCGCCAGGCCGCCATGGCCGGAGACACCTCACTGGCCATGGAAAATGGCATAACCTTTCGGCGCTAGAAAGCACCGAAAGCACATTAAAGGGAGACTACGCAAAGGCGCGTTGGTCTCCCTTTTTCTTTTACACCGAGAATCTATTTAGGAGGATGCGTTTTGGACCGCGTTGTTGACGAACATGACGATCAAGAAAGCCAAGGCGATGATGATAATGCCGATGATCGCATTGACAATCGCCACTCGGCCTTTGGTGGCTTTTTCGGCATCGCCGCCGGCGGTGATATACAATATACCGCCGTAGATGAGATAAATCACCGCGAGGATTCCAGCAATCAAGAAAACCCAGGTTAGGATGGTAGCAATCACACCGATCAAGCCATTAGTCGTTCCCGTTAATGACGGAATGGCTAAGCTATTTAGCTGAGTGCTAGTGATTGCCGCATAAGCTCGACCAACTAATAAAGATAACATCTGTCCTCCTACTTAATTTATTTTAAATTTATTATTTTTCTAACTGATAATTTTGGTTATTTCTGAAATTATTATACTCGCACACATTATAACAACCACCCCCACAATTGTCCAGATGATAATTTTTTTAGCCATCGTGGCCCGTTCCTCGTTGCCGTAAGCGGTCACGTAGGTAAATCCCGCGTAAATCAAGAGTAAGACCGCCACCCCGCCGCCCAGCCCGTAAAGAAGACTTTTGAAATTATTAAAGACCTCCGGGATTTGATTGAGCGTCCAGGACTCCGGCGAAGAGGTTGGCAGGATGGCCGCTTGGGCTTTTTTAAAAACCAAAAAAGTAAGAAGGGCTAAACTGATCGGAAGAATTTTTTTGAGAGTTTTCATCTTATTTTATTTGGGTGATAACTTCATGGATAATTAAATAGGCCAAAGCCGAGATGATTAAACCGGTAATCGCCCAGGTGAGCGTTTTTTTGGCCGTTTCCACTTGAGTTTCATTTTGACCACTCGTAATAAATAAAATCCCGGCGTAAACAATAGCCACCACGGCCAGCGCGCCGATAATACCCAAAAACCAATTAATAATTTTGAGCAGTAAATCTTGGGGCGTTCCCGAGCTTGAATGCCAAGGAAAATTGATCGTGCCGATGTTAAGATTATCGGCATAAACTTTAGTCGCCAAAGTTATCAATAAAAGCGGCAAACTCAGCCAGACAACCTTTTTGATTTTGGGTAAAATTTTTATCATGGGATGACGTTAGCACCGAGCGTTTTAAAAAGCAAGCTGGCCAGCCAAAGCAGCGCCAGTCCCAAGACGACGCCGATGATGATATCTTTGGCGTTTTTGATGGAATCGGGATTGCCTTGGGAAGTCATATAAATATAGCCGGCAATGATGAGCATAATGATAGCGAGGGTGCTAATAACCGGCACGGCCCATTTCATGATAGCGTTAACATAATCGCCAATCGTCGTGACAGAACCAAGATCGGTCGTTGTCGACACGGTGGAGTTGGTCGTTGTGGGCACGCCAGAGTTGGTCGTTGTCGGCACGCCGGCCGCGAAAGCGTGGGGGAATAAACCCCTGGCGAGAAGGCCGGCGCCGATTAAAACGATAATAAAAGCCAAGGGCCAATTTTTTTTCATTAACTTCCTTTTAAAGCGGCCAGCAAAGTAGTTACTTGAGCGGCGGCGCTTTCGACGACCGTCTGGGAGTTCTGGCCGCTTAAATTTTGATCAATGGCATTGTTGAAAATACTTTGGACTTTAACCGGATCCGGATTATGCCAGCTTTGAGCTTCTGCGGCTTGGGCCTGGTTGTAATCACTCGAATCTTGATTTTTCGACTGATAAGGATTTTCCAGATGTTTTTGGCTCAAATATTGTCCCAAAAATGAAGCGTCGGCCGTGGTTGCTTTGATAAAATTCCAGGCCAAGGTGGCGTTTTGACTGCTTTTAGGTACTGTCATGATTTGGTAGTTGGCGACATCAACCGGATGGCTGGTTTTGGTAATTTGTGGCAGACCGGTGACGTTCGGCTGGTTGCCAAGATCTTTGGTCAATTGGGTGAAGATTTGACTGTAATTAATCATCATGGCGACTTTGCCCTGGACGAAATCGTCGTAAGCGCTTTTTTCATTTGGACTCCAGGTGTTGTGGGGGTCGCCGCTCTTGGCGAAACTGGTAAAAAATGTCAAGGCTTGAGCGCCGGGGTAAGGTGCGCCGCCGAAGAGATTCGTCGAAGTGTGGAACAAAGCGGCCGAGAAATCATCGGCGTTCATCTGGGCGCCGTCCTGCATCATCATGGCCGTCAAAATGTCGCTGGCTTGCTCGACTTGGGATGTGCCTAAGGCGATCATATTGGCGCCGCAATATTTGACGATATTAGTGATGTCATCCCAGGTCGCCGGCGGATTATTTAATAATTTGTTAAGGGTCTGGGCATCAGCTGACGGGTGGGCTTGGATGTAAGTCTGGTAGCAGTTGCCGAGCGTGTCAGCGTTGTAATAAAGCGAAAGAGTATCCATATTAAGCGGCACGCCGTAGACTTGGCCGTTGGCAATACTATCAGTCGTGGTCACCGGCACGAAAGTATCTTGAAAATAGGACGCATTATCTTTTTTCCCCTTGGGATCCAAAGTTTTCGCCGGCATCGCCGCTAATTTGTCGAGCTGGCTGGGCATCCAGTTGGAAGGGATAATCCAAACATCCGGTCCGTTCCCGCTGGCAATGGCGTTGATGGAATCAGTTTCATAAGTGGCGGGGTCTTTTTTGACGAAAGAAATATCCAACCCTGGGTGGTTATTGGTGAAGTCTTGAATCGCTTGAGTAAAATCACTCTGATTATCGACGGAGTCCCAAACAATTAATTTCGAACCGACGGCCGTTTTACTTTTACTTTTTCCACCCATTGTTAAAACCAAAATTAAAAGGACAATAATAAGTAAAACGCCGGCGCCAATAATGATATATCTTTTATCCATTCCCCTCCTTTAGAAATTTAATCGAGATTTAAACCTTTAAGGAAATCTTTAAAGGGTCTGTTAATATCTTCGCGCTTGAGGCCAAATTCGACATTGGCCTTTAAATATTCCAGTTTGTTACCCGCGTCATAATACTTGCCGTTTTCGATTTCTTTGGTGTAGATTTTATGCTTCGGTTTTAAAGCATTAATGCCGTCAACCAGCCAAACCTCGCCGCCTTTGCCGGGTTTAAGATTTTTCAGCGCCTCGAAAATATCGGGGGTTAAAATATAAGCGCCGTGGGTGGCTAGGTCGGATGGAGCTTGATCCGGTTCGGGTTTTTCGACAATTTCTTCAATTTCAAAAATCTTATCTTCGACCTCTTTAACTTTGGCAATGCCGTATTTATTGAGATATTCTTGGGGGACTCTGACAGCCGAAATCACCGGATCATTGTATTTATCGAAAACCTCAATCATTTGTTTGAGTCGCGGCGGTTCAGCGTAAATAAATTCATCGCCCCATAAAACGGCAAACGGTTCGTTGCCGATAATCGGCTCGGCGTTGAGAATCGGCGTGCCGTTGCCGTAAGGGCCTTTCTGACGAATGTAAATAAAGTTGGCCATTCGGGCAATACGGCGAATTTCTTCGAGCTGTTCGGTTTTGCCGGCTTTTTCTAAATAATTTTCCAGCTCCAGATTATGATCGAAGTGATCTTCGATGGCGCGTTTGTTGGAGCCGGTGACAATAACAATATCTTCGATGCCCGAAGCGATGGCTTCCTCAACGACATATTGAATAATCGGCTTGTCGATGATTGGCAGCATTTCTTTGGGGGAAGCTTTGGTCATGGGTAAAAAGCGCGTACCATAACCAGCGGCTGGGATGACCGCCTTTCTAATCTTCATTAAAACTCCTTGACATTATTCTTCCGCTTTTATCTCAATGGTTTTAGTTTTGGTCTTCTCGATTTTTGGTATCGTAATCGTCAGAATGCCATTTTTGAGTGAGGCCTGGGCTTTCTCGCCCATCACCTCAATTGGCAAGACGTAAGAGCGTGAGAATGGCCCCCAGTAGCATTCTTGGCAAAGATAACTTTCACGGGCTTCGCCCTGGTGTTTGCGTTCGCCTTTGACGGTGACGACTTCGTCGGTGATGGAAATTTCGAGATCTTCCCGGCTGACACCGGCAATGGGGGCTTTAATAATCACGTTGTTATCGTTTTGATAAACATCAATGGCTAACTGACCTTCGTAGGTTTCCATCCAATCGCCTGATTCCGTGATCGATTTGTCATTGCTCATCTAATCCTCCATAAAAAATTTAAAAACATTAACATTAACTCCAAAAATTTAGGAAGTAAAAACTATCCTAAGTACAATATAACTTTCCGTGCTCGGATCGTCAAGCCAGCGAGGGTATTTTTGACAAACGGTTCAGATTGTGATATGCTCTGCATATAGATATAGAAGTCAAGGAGGGTAATTGGTCAGAAAAACTTTTCGTTATCAAATTGTTCTATTAATATTTGCACTTTTATCATGTTCTCTTATAACGTTAGTTAAACCATCCAAAGTGGAAGCGGGCTACGATCCCGGCAACCTTTGCTCGGATCAAGCTTTCATCAATACCAATATACTTGATTTAACTGGCATTCAGGCCTTTTTGGTTGCTCAGGGCAGTTATTTGCAGAGTTATTCGGAAAATGGCATCAGCGCGGCCGGCATGATTTACAATGCTTCTCAAGCCTACGGTATAAATCCAATCGCCATTTTAGCGACTTTGCAAAAAGAACAGGGTCTGATTACCGGGCCTGCCTCGACGAGTTTTGACCAAACCAGATCCGATTGGGCGATGGGCTATGGTTATACTGATTCGGGACAGATTGTTAAATATAAGGGTTTTGGTATTCAGGTTGATTTTGGGACCTGGCAGCTAAGGTACAACTATGATAACTGGGCTCAAAATGGTTCGGTTTGGAATGTGGGTAATAGTATGACGATTGACGGGCAGCTGGTCACTTTTCGAACTAAAAGTACCTCGGCACTTTACCGCTACACGCCCCATTTACAGGGGAATTATAATTTCTATTATTATTTTAAGCTTTGGGGCGGCGAAGGTGTTTTTAATGCCCAATATCTTGGACAGGGACCGAGAAGTGGTCTGGGTATCTACGGCACGGCCTTGCTGCCGGGCCAGTCCTTCACGGCTTGGGTTAATTTTCTTAACACCGGCAATACGACGTGGTCGAGCACCGACGCGGTCACGCCGGTGCACCTTGGCACTTGGGGTCCTAATGATCGCTTGAGTCCGATGATGGGCAACCAAAATTTAAGAGGAATTTTGGTTCAGGATACCGTGCCGCCGGGCCAAATTGGGACATTTATTCTAAATTTTTCGGCCCCAGCCCAGACTGGAACTTATTTTGAAAGATTCCGTCCGGTGGCCGAAAATGTGGCCTGGTTCGGTCAGGAAATGAGCTGGACATACACTGTCTCGCCGCAAATGGCGGGCAATCAAACCTCTGGTCAGTATGTCTCTCAAGGTCCGGTTCGGGGCCCTGCTTCATATGGTACTTCGATTGCGGCTGGCGATAGCGCTACCCTTTCGGTAACATTGCTTAATACCGGGAGCGAGCCGTGGTTTGCCACTGGTAATTTTCCCGTTCACTTGGGCGATTGGGCACCGCAAGATCGAGGCAGTGCCTTTACCGGCGGCGCCAATGCTCGCGGTCACTTGATTGACGATGTCTATCCTGGACAAACGGGCACTTTGTTGCTTGATATCACCGCGCCGGCGACTGCCGGTACCTATATTGAGCACTTCCGACCGGTCTTGGAAGGTATTACGTGGTTCGGACCGGATATAAGTTGGCAAATTATCGTCAGATAAGTCAGAACTTAAAACTAAAAACTCAAAACGATCGGGAAGAAAACATTGTCGGTTATGATTTGCATAGTTTTAAACTTTGCGCTTTGCGCTTTTTATGATATCTTTCTATATAAATGAAGATTGGGATTGATGCCAATTGTATTATTTTTGATCGCTCAGGGTTTGGGCGCTACGCTTTAAATCTGGTCAAAAACGTTCTGAAAGTTGATCAAATAAATCATTATTTTTTGTACGCGAGTTTTATCAGAAAACCGGAGAGGCGTAAGATTTTGGAAGATTTGGTTACCGAAGCCAAGAACAACAATGTTAAGGTGAAAATTATTCCAATACCCGCTCGATGGAAAGAACTCCTGACGGGCTTTCCTATCTCACTTAGAAATTTTATCAAGGAAGATCTTGATTTGTATTTTGCCCCTCACTTCGCCGGCATACCGGTCAAAGGTTTTGATCATAATATTGTCTCGATTCAGGATCTGGTTTTTATGAAATATCCTGAACATCGCGGCCGTCGGTTGAGCAATTATTATCTTAAAAGAACCAAGATAGCCCTAAAAAATTCCGAGCAGATTATTGCTTCTTCGCGGTCAACTAAAAACGATTTAATCGAACTGCTCGATATCCCAAAAGAAAAAATCGATGTTGTTTATCTGGGTGTCAGCAAAGATTTTATGGTGAATAAGAATGTCATAAAAACCAACGAGATTATTGCCAAATATATTCCTAAAGAGACCAAATACATTCTTTCAGTCAGTACACTCGAGCCCAGAAAAAATCTGCCTGTCCTTATCAAAGCCTTCAGCCTTCTCCCCAATCGCTTGAAGCAGGAATACAAAATCGTTTTAACCGGCGGTAAAGGGTGGAATAATCGGGAACTCCAAGATACGATTGAAAATTATAATCTGACCGACAAGGTTATTTTTACAGGATTTGTGCCTGATCGCGACTTGTCTTATATTTATAACAGGGCAAGCGTTTTTGCTTACCCCTCTTTGTACGAGGGCTTCGGTTTACCGCCGCTGGAAGCCATGGCCTCCGGGACGCCGGTCGTTTGCTCAAATAAATCTTCATTGCCCGAGGTGATCGGGAAAGCCGGCATCTTAATTGACCCGACAAACGAGGGAGAACTTGCCCATGCGCTGGAAAAAGTTTTGACCTCAAAGAGAATTTCGGAGCAGATGATTAAAAGAGGTTTAAAGCAGTCGAAGAAATTTAGCTGGAAAAAAGCGGCTATTGAAACCATCGCGGTATTTAATCAATATTCATCAAAATATCATGCCCAAAGAAAAAAAATTCCCCCAAAAAAAGCTCTCTGATATTCTTTTTATTATTCTGCTGATTTTAGGATTTGCTCTAAAAATATATATCGTTTATTTTGGCTATTTTTATTATCAATATATTGTTCCGCCGGGATCGGACGTGATTTCTCATTTCCAGCTTATCGAAGCGCTCTCAAGTGGTGTTTGGTCTCATCTTTCAACTTACCCGCCACTCTTTCACTTGATCGTCCTTTATCTCGCGAAAATTTTTCATCAAGATGTTTGGCATATTTTAACGACTTGGACGCCGATGCTCATCATTTTACCGTCGCTGGCAATGTTTTTTCTTCTTAGGCAGCTTTTTGACACCAAAGTTTCGGTGCTGGCGACACTGGTTTTACTTTTGACCTCAAATTATCCGCTCTATGCCTTTGTTGATGGCAATTATCCCGATATGCTTGCTTACGGACTTTTTACCGTTCTACTTTTTGCTTTTGTGATTCGATATGTCAGTTCAAAAAGAAGAGCGGATTTGATCGCGGCAATCATTTTATTTTTCGCGATTACCCTTACCCACCATTTCACCTTTATCAATGTTTTCGCCATTCTTTTAGTCTTTAGCGCTTTGCAGCTTTCCTTTTATTTTAAAAATCGGAAAACAAAACAAAACCTTTCCAAAGAGATCAAAAATATTGCCATTGTTGGAGCGGCGCTACTGGTTATTCTGCTGATCGCCGACAAGCTCTACGGCGCGTTTGTTTTTGATTTCATTAAAGGAATGCTGACCAATCGGCCGAGTTTGCAAGATGCCTATCTTAATTCGGCTTTATCATATAACGATTATCCGCAGGTTACGGGTGGAATTCTTTGGTACGGTGGGATTTTAGGATTTATCTGCCTTATTTTAAGCAAAGCAACCACTACCAAAGAAGCGGCCGCCAAGCAACTGGTGATTATTTGGCTTTTATTTTTCTACCTTGTCTCTCGAATTGCCTCTTCAGCTGTGCCGGCGCGCTTTGCTCGGGAATTAGCTCTACCTTTGACGGTCTGCCTAGCCTATTTATTAAATTATATTTTCAACGCTCAAAACATCGTCATCAAAAATTATAAGACCATCCTCGCCCTGGGCTTGATTGGTTATCTTGTTTTTATGAACTCAGCTTTTTTCACCGGCTTAGACAATTTGCCGGATTCGTTTAGCTGGCAGATTTGGTTTTGGCCCAAAGACCAGCAAAAGCTTGATTATCTTTCAGAAAAGATTCCTAAAAGTGAACCGATTTTATTTAACCCAGCCGCCAATCTTTTTATGCCGATTAAGACAAAAAATAACTTAGTGCCACTTAATTTAACGCCGGCGCAAGCCGACACCGTTACCGCTTATCTGAACGACCGGAAAAATGAAAACGATTACAAAAAGGTTCTTACCGAAGTAAAAGATCAATATGGCAATATCAACCTCCTTTTCATTGATGTTAAACCACCAAGCAACCCGAGTGGGATCACTTTCTCCAAATATGCCCAATTTGAAATTAAAGATAAGCTTTTAAGAGATCTCGGGCACGATGGCAAAGTCATCAAAAAATTCGACGACGGCGCAGAGCTTGTCCAAATTTAAACTGGCTAAAGAATTTCTGTTCGATCTTTCCCCCGAAGTTTTATGTCGGTTGTAACTCGGAGATTTCTTGGGGAATTTGATGACTCACGCTTTAAAGGATAATATCGATACATCTTATTAACCTTGCATTTTGCATCAATCATGTTTAATTTATCCTTGTATGAAAATCATTCCATTTAAAACTAAAATTGCGATTTGTGGCTTGGGCTATGTCGGCTTTCCGGTCGCCTTGTTGTTTGCCAAAAAAGGTTTTTCGGTTGTCGGTGTTGATGTCAAAGCCGAGCGCGTCAAAAAAATCAATCGCGGTGGATGTCCGATCGAAGGTAAGGAACCGGGGCTTAAAGAACTGATGGCGGAAGTTCGTCAGAAGAAAACTTTTCGCGCGACAACTGAACCGGAAGCCTACCAGGAAGCCGAAGTGATTATCGTGGCGGTCGAAACCCCCGTCCAAGATGACACTCACGAACCGGCTTATACGGCGATGAAAGCGGCGCTTATTTGCATTGGCCGCAATATGACCAAAGATACACTGGTGATTGTTGAATCAACCATCGCCCCGGGGACAATGGCTCATTTGGTCAAGCCGATTTTGGAGGATGAATCGGGTTTAAAGGTTAATGAAGAGTTTCTTCTCGCCAACTGCCCCGAAAGATTAATGCCTGGGCACTTGCTCGAAAATATCCAAAATTACAACCGAGTGATCGGCGGCATGAGTAAGGAGGCGACTAAAACGGCCAAGGACCTCTATCAATACATTGTTAAAGGAAAACTTGACGAGACCGATTCTGTCACGGCCGAGATTGTCAAAGCCGGCGAAAATGCTTATCGAGATGTTCAGATTGCTTTTGCCAACGAAATGGCTCTGCTTTGCGAAGCTCTCGGCGCTGATGTTTGGCAAGTGCGCACCTTAATCAACGACTGTAAAAAGGTCAAAGAAACTCGTCCTGAGGCGTTACGTCAGATGCATTTACCAGGAGCCGGCGTGGGCGGTCATTGTATTCCCAAGGATTCATGGCTTTTAACTTATGGCGCCAAAAATCTGATGGACCCCAAAATTATTCCTTTAGCTCGCCAGATCAACGATTTTATGCCTCAACACACCTTTGATTTGGTCAAGCAGGCGTTTAAAGAAGCGAGCAAAAATATGGTCGGCGCTAAAATCGTCGTGCTGGGATTTGCCTATGCCGGCAATTCTGATGACATCAGGAACACCCCAGCCGAACCGTTAATTAGCTACCTTGAAAAAGCCGGGGCGAAAGTTGTTGTTCATGATCCGTATGTTAAAGCTTTTAAGGGTTCGCTGGCTAAAATTGTGAAAGGCGCGAGCGCATTAGTGCTGGTGACAGACCATGACCAATATAAAATTTTGAGTTACAATAGACTCAAGGGGTTAATGAAAATTTCCAAGCCGATTCTTGTTGATGGCCGCAATGTTTTTGATAAAGCCGCGGCGACACAGGCTGGGTTTATCTATAAGGGGATTGGGAATATCTAAATAAGTTAAAGGTAAAAAGTCAAAAGTTAAAACTATATGTAAAATATTGTTAGAAGAGCTCTAAATAGCTTTTTTTGATTGTTTGTGGTATTCTTAAACGCTCTATTTCGGAATGGCATCAGACCAAGGAGGGACAAGGATGAAGAGCGAAGTTTCCGACGTGCGGCTGAGACAGTTTCACAGGGCGGACGAGGCTGGTTGGGCTGACGGAGTTGTCGCGAGGAGCGGAATGGAATATTCGTTCAAGGCGGTCCTGGGTGCGGATGGATGGTCGATCATCATCCATTGGTCCGTTCCCGAGGCCATGCTCGACGCGATTCAGTCCGCGCTCCAAGGACAGAGTGGCGCGGGGCCGGTAGTTTTGCTGCCAAGGGCGGGAGCGCGCCTGTACCTCGATTACTACGAGGCGAGTGGTAACCGTATCGACGGCCGGTTGGAGATCATCGAGGACGGTTCGATCTTTGAGATCTCTTACTGTGGCGCCCAGTTCTGCAAGCCGTCAGATCTCTATGGCGGCAAATATAAGCAAATCTGCGCCGCGCTAGCTAAACTAGTGAGCGAGCATAACGGCGTGCTACCAATCGAGGTGGTAGCAAGATGAGCGGCAAAAGTCGTATCGGAACGCAGGGGGCGGACAGAAGTCCGCCCCTTTCTCATCACGCGGTAGCTTGACACTATTTGACGAAAGAATTAAATTCTGCCACATTAAAAGCAAGGGTTTAGGACTAAAGGCCCCGCACAATTCCTTTCTGTAAAACGGATTACATCCTGTTATTGGGAGATGCGTCTTATGCGGGGTGAAGGGGATTTGTTCTATCACAACAGAATTTAAAGATTAAGAGGAGGCGGAGTGAAATTAAACGCAGGGGTTATTGGTGTTGGGAGCATGGGGAAACATCACGCTCGCAATTATTCGGAAATTGCGAATGTTGATTTAGTCGCGGTGGCCGATTTAGATGAGGAAAAAAGCCAGGAAATTTCTAAGCGATTTAAGTGTAAAGGTTACACCGATTATCACGAGATGCTGCAAACCGAAAAGTTAGATCTTGTTTCGATTGCCGTACCGACCAAATATCATAAACAGGTCGCTTTGGATTGCATCGCCAAGGGCGTTAATATTCTGATCGAAAAACCGATCGCTTCGACGGTCGAGGAAGCAAAAAAAATTGTTCAAAAGGCCAAGGTGAAAGGAATAAAATTTACCGTCGGTCACATCGAACGCTTTAATCCGGCCGTTCTGAAGCTTAAGGAAATGATTGACAAAGGAAAATTGGGGGAAATAGTTTCCGTGGCCACTTTTAGATTAGGCCCAACCCCTCTTCATATTAAAGACACAAATGTAGTCATTGATATTGGCGTTCATGACATTGATATTATGAACTGGTTTTTTGGCAAACTGCCGAAAAATGTGGTGGCGCGTGGCGGTCAAGTTCTTAATCGGATTTGCCAGGATCATGTCGAAGCCTTTTTGGATTATGATTCGGGTACGGGCGTGATGTTTTGCAATTGGATCACACCTTTGAAAGTCCGAAAGTTAACGGTTTCAGGGCGTAAAGCCTATGTTGAACTTAATTACATTACTCAGGAAATTGAGTTTTACGAATCGAATGTGATAATGCAATATGATGATTTTGGTGATTTCTTGATTAAATTTGGCGACAATCAGAAAAAAAAGACAATTACCGTTAAAAATATCGAGCCGTTAAAGGCCGAAATCCTCTCTTTCATTAAAGCGATTAAAACTAATACCCGGCCGATGGTGACGGCGCGTGAAGCAATTGAGGCGCTCGATATTGCTCAAAGAATAGCAAAACAAATAGCATAAAAAATTAAAAATTCAAAAGTCAAAATGCAAAATTAAGAAATAAAAACACGATTAATAATGTTTGCTTCCTAAGTTTTGAGATTTAGATTATGGCTTTTATTAAAAGAAAGAAAACCAATCAAAAAAAGCAGATGCCTTTAAAAAAAGAAAAATCTTCTTATTTTGTCCATCCGACGGCCATTATCGAAAAAGATGTTTTAATTGGTGATGGGACCAAGATTTGGCATTTTGCCCAAGTTCGGCAGGGTGCTAAAATCGGTAAAAATTGTATTATTGGTAACTCGGCTTTCATCGATAGTGATTCAGTAATTGGCGATAACGTCAAGATTCAGAATCATGCTCTTATTTATCATCCAGCCATCATCGAGGATGGTGTTTTTGTCGGGCCGAACGTTTGCTTTACTAATGATAAAATTCCTCGGGCGGTCAATCCCAACGGCAGCCTGAAATTAGCCGATGATTGGGAAGCGACGACCATTAAACTCAAAAAAGGCGCATCGATTGGCGCCCATTCAGTCATCTTGCCGGGAGTATCGATTGGTCAGTTTGCCATGGCGGGGTCCGGTTCGGTCATTACCAAAGATGTCCTTGACTTCGCTTTAGTCTTCGGCAATCCGGCCAGAATCCGCGGCTTTGTTTGTCAGTGCGGCCGGCGAGTTGAAGTTTTTAAAAAAAAGGCTGATCACGTTTTAGGAAAATGCCGTTGCGGTCTAGAGATTAAAATTAGCAAGGAAGATTATAAGCTTTTAGGAAATGATTCCAATAAAAAACATATTTGGCTTCGATAGGAGGAAATTATGAAAGTAAATATCGCCCAACCTCAAATTGGTCAAGAAGAAATTAAAGCGGTCACCGAGGTATTAAAATCGGGCATGCTGGCCCAAGGCCCGAAAGTGGCCGAGTTCGAAGAAAAGTTTGCTCAATTTATCGGCGTAAGATATGCCATTGCCACGACTTCTGGCACGACCGCTTTACATGTGGCTTTACTGAGCGCCGGCATCGGTCCTGGCGACGAAGTGATCACCGCTCCCCTCACATTTATTGCCACCGCTAACGCCATATTATATACCGGCGCCCGACCGGTTTTTGTCGATATTGATGAGGTAACCTTTAATATCGATTCTGAAAAAATCAAGAAGTCGATCACCAAAAAAACCAGGGCTATTATGCCGGTTCATCTCTATGGCCAAAGTGCCAATATGACTAAGATTATATCGGTGGCCAAAAAGCACAAGCTGACGGTGATCGAAGACGCTTGTCAAGCGCACGGGGCGAGGTGGAAAGAAAAAAAAGTGGGTTCCTTCGGGGTAGGCGCATTTTCATTTTATCCGACCAAGAACATGACCACTGGCGAGGGTGGGATGATTACGACTGATTCGAAAGAAATCTATGAAAAAGCTTGCCTCATTCGCGCCCACGGCTCAAAGGTTAAATATTACCACGATATTTTAGGTTATAATTTTCGGCTGACCGATATTGGCGCGGCCATTGGCATCGAGCAACTCAAAAAGCTGCCACGTTTCAATAAAGCCCGTCAAAAAAACGCCGCCTTTTTATCGAAAAAACTGGCTAAAATTGCTGGTCTTATCGTGCCGCACGTTGATAAAAACGCCGAACACGTTTTTCATCAGTACACCATTCGAATCACGCCGGAGTTTGGTTTACCGCGCGATGAAGTGCTCAAGAAACTCACTGAAGCCGATATTGGCACGGCGATTTTTTATCCGTTACCGATTAATGAGCAAAAATTTTATCGCCAAATGGGTTATCGGTCAAAGACGCCCATTGCCGAAAAATTAGCCAAAGAAGTTTTGTCTTTGCCAGTTCATCCGGGGTTGAAACAAAAAGATTTAGAATATATTGTAAGGGTGATGAGGAACTGTGCCGAATCTCAAAAATAAGAACATTTTAGTCACCGGCGGGGCCGGTTTTATTGGCAGTCATCTGGTTGACGCCCTGATTTTAGAAAAACCGGCCAAAATTGTGGTGGTCGATAATTTTTTCTTGGGCAAGAGAGAGAATCTTAAAGAGGCAAAAGAGAATTTTGACAAAAATCTTAAAATCATCGATCAAGATGCGACTGACTATCAGGCGATGGAAAGAATTTTGCACCGCGAAAAGATTGAAGTCGTCTTCAATTTGGCGACCAAGGCCCTCGAGTATTCCTTCGTCGATCCCGACGATGCCTACATGGTTAATGTCAATTTGGCCAGCGTTCTCTTGAGACTGTTGCGCCACCAAAAATATCAGACTTTAATCCACTGCTCCTCTTCTGAGGCTTATGGCACGGCAAGACACGTGCCGATTGGCGAAGATCACCCAATGATGCCAGAGACTTTATATGCCGCCGGCAAGGCTTCCGCTGACCTGATGGTGATGTCTTACTTTAATAATTTTAAGCTTGATTTGGCGATCGTTCGTCCCTTCAATAATTACGGTCCCAGGCAAAACGAGAAACTTTATGCGGCGGTGATTCCCATCACGGTCAAAAAGATTCTGGCCGGCGAACCGCCAGTGATCTGCGGTGACGGGCGCCAAACCAGAGATTTTATTTATGTTGGCGATACGGTTTCTGGCATGATCGATATTTATAAAAACAAAGACACTCGAGGCAAAGTGTTAAATATTGCCACCGGAAGAGAGCTCAAAATTAAAGATTTAATTTTAACCATTGCCAAAGAAATGAATTATGAGGGCAAAATACTCAAGAAAGCAGCTCGACAGGCCGATGTGCGACGCCATCTGGCCGACATTCGGTTAGCTAAAAAATTGATTGGTTTTAAGGCAAAGACTAATTTTAAAGAGGGCATAAGAAAGACGATTGAATGGTATGAAAAAAATTCCACTAATTCGGCCAAAAATTGACGAAAAGAGAGTCCGCTTAGCGCTCAAAGACATTGCCAAAACCGGCATGTTAACTAAAGGCAAATATCTTCATGCCTTTGAAGAGAAATTAGCGAAAATCTTGGGCAAAAAATATGCCTACGGGGTGACTTCTTGTACTACTGCTTTGCATCTGACTTTGGTGGCCGGTGGCGTCAAGGCCGGTGACGAGGTGCTAGTTTCGGATTTTAGTTTCCCGGCCACCGGGAATGTGGTGGTCCACGTCGGAGCCAAACCAGTTTTTGTTGATGTTGATTTAAAGACTTTTTGTATGGATCCGGATGATCTAGAAAAAAAGATCACCAAGAAATCAAAGGCGATTATCGTGGTTCATGCTTTTGGCTATCCGGCGCCAATGGAAAAAATCCTGAAAATCGCCAAGAAACATAAGCTACTTCTAATCGAGGATGCCGCCTGCGCCATTGGCACAAAATATCATGACAAATATCTGGGGGCTTGGGGGGATATCGGTTGTTTCAGTTTTCACCCGAGGAAAGTGGTTACCACTGGTGAAGGCGGGGCAATCGTAACTGACTCGAAGAAAATCGCCCAAAAAATTGAGATTTTGAAAAACCATGGCTCGGTGGTGACGGATAAAGGATTGAGCTTTGTCGAGGCCGGCTACAATTATCGTTTAAGTGAAATTCAGGCGGCCATGGGCATGCCCCAGTTGGAGAACTTAGGCAAAATCGTTAAAGCGCGCCAGAAAGTGGCCCGGAAGTTGATCAAGCTTCTTTCGAAAATTCCAGATCTGAAGTTGCCAGCCGAGCCAAAAGACGTCGATTTTAATTTCCAGTCGTTTGTGATAGTTTTGCCGGAAAAAGTCAATCGGGATAAAATTATCGAGTTGATGAGGGTAAAAAACATCGAAACTACCATCGGCACTTATGCCTTGCACCGTGAACCAGCGTTTAGTCGGTTCGGCTATCGCCCAGGCGATTTGAAAAATTCTGATTATGCCTATCATCACACTTTGACCTTACCGCTCTTTGAGGGCTTAACCGACCGAGAACTTTCTTTAATCGCTCAAGCTCTGAAAGACACTTTAAATGCCTAAGAATGTTTTAAATAATACGGACTTGCGGATTAAAAAGCTCATCGAAGAAACTATTGCGACCTTTAAGCTCAATCTAAAAGGGTTGACAGTTTTAACTGAAGCGGCCACCGGTTATTACTCTTTGGGGCCGATCATCGCCGCCAAAGCCGGGGCCAAAAGGGTTATCGCCTATGCCAAGAGCTCTCGATATGCGACAGCGGCTCAGGCCAAACGTGTGATCGGAAAGATCAGTCGACTATATCAGACTGAGCAAATTGAGGTGATTACGCGATTGAGTAATGGCATCATATCCGAAGCCGATATCGTAACTAACTCCAGTTCCCTCAGGCCGCTCGATAAGAAATTTATTGAGGCGATGAAAGAGGTAGCCGTGATCGCGTTGATGTACGAATCTTGGGAATTTCGTCCGAGCGATTTAGATTTAGAGGCGGCCAAAGCAAAAGGGATTATGGTCATGGGCACAAATGAATCAGCAGCCGGGATTTTCGATTATGTTAAACCGTTAGTGGTGAAAATGATTTTTGAGGCTGGTTTAGAGGTTTGGGGCAATAATTTCTTGATTATTTCCAGTGATAATTTTGGCCCAAAACTCAAAGAGGTTTTGATCAGTCTGGGCGCTAAGACTAAATTATTTGGATCTAAAGCGCCTTTTGATTTAGCCAAATTGGGTTGGACGAGGGTCGACGGGATTATTATGGCCGATGTGACTTCGGATAAAACCCTTGTTGGTAGGGGCGGAATCATCGATATAGCAGCGCTTAAAAAGAACCATCCCGAGGCTAAGATTATTCAGTTTGCCGGTGAGGTTGAAACCGAGCAACTTTCGGCGGCAAACATCGATTATTATCCCAAACACTATGTTGGCGCCCGTCATATGGGCCAAACAATGGCTGACTTAGGGCCGAAAGCGGTGATCGAATACCTAGCCGCAGGTCTAAAGGTAGGGGAAGAGATGCGGCGAGCCAGGGATAATTATGATGATTTTCAGAGGGTAAAAAAAGCGGCTTTAAAGAACCCGATTTGTCAGGACCTATGAGAAAAAACAAGCGAAAGCTAAGATTCTTCATCGGCTTGAGCAACCCGGCAGGAATTGGCACCAGTTACGCCAGCATCTTACGATCGCTGGGTTATCAAGCTTCCTGTGTGACCTACTGGCCGCACAGTTTCGGATATGAAAAGGGAAACTCGAATGATTTTTCGCTTAATTTAGATCAAAAGCCAAAAATTTTAAGACCAATATATTTGTTAGGATATTTTATTAAATCACTTTTTACTTATGATGTTTTTATTTTTCTTTTTGGGGACACCTTTTGGCTCTTTAAAAACCGCTATTTTACTAATTTAGATTTACCAATTCTGAAATTATTTAATAAAAAGATCGTCATGACCTTTGTCGGTTGTGATATCCGTTATCGTCACAGCCAGCATTACTGTTGCCAGGGCTGTCAAATTAAGTGTGACAACTGTTTAAAAAAACAGGTCGCTCTGGGGGCGCAAAAGTATGCTGATTTGATTTTAGCTCAAGAGGATTATGCTGAGCTCTTAGGCAAAGCCCAATACGGCAATTTGTGGATTCCTTTTAATCTTAATCAATACCGTCCCAGCTACGCCACTCACTCCGAACCGATTGTGCTTCACGCGCCCTCAGATCAGGGGATAAAAGGAACAAAACACCTCCAAAAAGCGGTTTTACGTCTTAAAAAAGAGGGCTTCCGTTTTCAATTTAAAATCATGGAGAAAAAACCTCACCATGTCATCCTTGAGGAATTAGAGCGGGCCGATATTGTGGTCGACAGCTTATATGGTGGCTGGTACGGTGTCTTTGCGGCCGAGTCACTTGCTTTTGGCAAAGTTGTTTTAGGCTACCTCAATCCGGAGGTGATAAGAAAAAAACACCTTAATCCACCAATGATCAACGTTGATTCCAAAAATATCTATGAGAAACTAAAGATGGTGCTCAAGATGAAGCCCGAAGAACGTCTGGCTCAGGCCAAAAAAGGCCGCCGGTTTATTGAAAATTACCATGATGGCCAAAAGATTGTGAAAAAAATACTCCGTAATCTTGACGTTAGCTCCCTCCGAAGCTATAACGAAAAGAGAAGAAAATGAACGAACACCGCTATAAGTCCCATGGTTCAGGAAAATTTAAGCGCCGAGACTTTGGTAAAATCGGCAAAAATGTGGTGATTGAGCCAGGGGTTAGGGTCTTTCATCCTAAAAGTATAGTAATTGAAGATAACGTCTATATCGGTTATGACACGATTATCGACGCTAATTACCGAGGAAAAATCTTGATCAAATCCGGGGCATGGATTGGTCCGCAGTGCTTCATTAATGGCTTGGGCGGGATTGAAATTGGTAAAAACGTTGGCATTGGTGCCGGAGTGAAGATTATCACCTCGTCTCATCGTGGTAAAGATCGTAAAATACCGATCATTGATTCGGAGCTTTCGGTCAAAGAGGTTAAGATTTCTCAAAACAGTGATATCGGCATTGGTGCCATCATTTTACCGGGTGTCACTCTCGGAGAGGGAGTCCAAATTGGGGCCGGAGCGGTGGTGACCAAAAACGTGCCAGATTTCGAGGTTTGGGCCGGCGTGCCAGCCAAAAAATTAAAAAAAAGAGGAGTAAAATGACCCGACAAAGCCCCAGAAATATTGAAGCGAATATTGATTATCACACTAAGTTAGTGAAGATTTACGAGAAATCGCAACCTCATTTTCGACCGGAGAACCAGGCTAAGGTTAAGAAACTCCTCAAACGATTTGCTGATAACACCAGCGGCCAAAGCTTATTAGATCTCGGTTGTGGTACTGGTTTTATTCTGGAATTAGCGGCGCCGTATTTTAAAGAACTGGTTGGGGTAGATATCACCCCGGCGATGCTTGAAGTGGCGGAAAAGAAATTTCGAAGAAAAAAATTAGGCCACAAAATCAAATTAATTGAAACTAGCACTGATAAAATGCCTTTTTCCGATAAATCCTTCGACGTCGTGACTGGTTATACTTTTCTTCATCATTTGTCCAGTCCTCTGACAACAATTAAGGAATCATACCGAGTGTTGAAGAAAGGGGGAATTTTTTACTCCGATTTGGATCCAAATTATTATTACAGGTTGGCTGTTAGCAATATTGCCAAGGAAAATCAGAAAGATCTTTCATCTCTTTTTAAAGTTGACGTCGACGCTATCTGCCACATGACCAAGGTAATTGGGGATTTAACAGAAGGTTTGGATAGCGAAACAGTTAGAGACGCCGAATATGTGGCCGGTCATGAAGGCGGCTTTAAAGAAGAAGAAATCAAAGAGTTGTTTTTTAAGGCCGGTTTTAAGAAAGTGGACTTGATCTACAATTGGTTCTGGCAGGAAGGCAAGGTCATACACGACCTGAACCCTAAAATCGGTCTTTATATGGAGGATCACTTAAGATTAGCTTTGCCGTTGACCCGGAACCCTTTTAAGTATTTTAGAATTGAAGCTCAAAAATGAGGATTTTACTAACTGGTGCAACCGGATTTATTGGCTCAAACCTTTTTTTAAAGTTGAAAAACAAAGGTCATCAGGTAACTGGTTTGGCCCTTAAGCAAGATAAAATCGCCGGCTTAAAAATTCATGCCTTGGATCTGAAGAGCGGTAAAAAAGTTCAGGATTTTTTTGGCCGCCATAAATTTGACGCGGTGATTCACTTAGCGGCCGCCGTACCGCTAAAATTCAGCGGTTCGCTTGAGGAAAAAAAGATTTTTGACGACAACTTCCTAGGTACTTCAAATCTTCTAGATGCTTTCAGCCTTTCAAGTGCAAAACTATTTATTTATGCTTCCAGTATTTCTGTTATCGGCCAGCCACTTTTTAAAAGTGTCGACGAAACTCATCCTACTCACCCAAGTAATTTTTATTCGTTAAGTAAACTATTTAGTGAAATGCTTGCTAGTCAATATGCCCAGGCAACGGGCAAAATTTTTGTTGGTTTTCGGATCACCGCTCCTTATGGTCCTGGCCAAAGATTAAAAACAGTTATAAATATTTTTTTAGAAAATGCTCTTGAATCGAAGGATTTAATAGTTTTTGGTCAAGGCAAAAGGGCCCAGGATTTTATCTACATTGATGATCTGACCGACGCTTTTCTGCTGGCTATAAAAAGCAAGCAATCGAATATTTTTAATCTCGGCAGCGGGCAATCGGTTTCTTCTCTGGAATTAGCAAAGACGATTTTGGCCAACTCTCCTGAGAGTCAATCAAAAATTATTTTCAAAGGAGTGGATAATCAAGAAAATTATCGGCTCAGAGTTAATATTAAAAAAGCCAAGAAAATCCTTAAATTTAAGCCGAAATATGACGTTGAGAAAGGTATTAGAGAATATCTAAAATATTTGGTGAGAAAATGAAAATAGGGATTATTTCCGACATTCATGGCAATGTTTATGGCCTGCGGGCTGTTTTGGAGAAGTTAAAAGACGTTGACGTAATCCTTTGCGCGGGTGATATTGTCGGTTACTATCCATTTGTCAACGAGGTTTTTGAGGAATTAAAGAAACACCGAGTGATTTTTATCAAAGGTAATCATGATCGGACCTTCTTGGGCGAAGAAGAAATGGCTTCCAGGGTGATTAACGATTCTCTTAAAGTAGCTCGGGAAATTATTTCGAAGGAAAATCTTGCTTGGCTGAAGAAAACTAAGCCATATCTCAGGGTCGAGCTTGATGGTATAAAAATCGAGATCGATCACGAGAGTCCTTGGAACACTAGCGAACGGGTTTATCCGGATTTTTCAGGATTTGAGAAATTTAATGAGGTTAACGCAGATGTGATTATCTTAGGCCACACCCATTATCCACTGGTTAAAAAAGTAGGCGAAAAGATGGTGATTAACCCTGGTTCATGCGGGCAGCCGCGAGACAATAACCCTTTAGCTTCGGCCGCTATTTTTAACACAAAAACCAGAAAAGTAGATATTATCAGAGTTGCCTACGATCAAAGGCCGGTCATTGAGGCAGTTAAAAATTACGGGCTAAGTGACGAATTAATTGACATCCTAAAAAGAGGTTAAGATGAAAATACCAGTGGTCATTACCGGTGTTAGCGGCGGTGGGGTTGGTCGACAGTGCATGAAGGCGCTGAAGCTTGGTCGCAAACAATACCGAATGATCGGTACAGATATTTCACCCTTGAGTCTGGGTTTGTACGCTGTTGATAAGGCCTATCTTGTGCCAAAAGTCTCCGATCCGAGTTACATTTTAATTCTTTTGGATATTTGCAAAAAAGAAAAGGCTAAAATTTTAATTCCTGGTTCGGAAGCCGAGCTCCTGGTTATTTCCGAAAAAAGGACCGAATTTGAAAGAGAGGGAATTTTACCACTAGTTAATAATCATCAGGTCATTTCAACCTGTCTCGACAAATGGCAAACTTTTCTATTTCTGAAAAAACAGGGTTTCAAGATTCCCCAAACCTATATCCCCAAAGATAAGAGCGATATCAGAAAAGGTCTTAAATTTCCTGTCGTCGCCAAACCTTATATTGGTAGTGGCGGCTCCCGGGGAGTATTTATTGCCCAAAATCCGAAGGAACTCAGATTTTTTATCGAGTATTTGATAAAACAAGATGTCTCGGTCATTATTCAAGAATATATCGGTTCGCCTGAAGAGGAATATACGGTTGGCGTTTTACATTCGCTCAAAGGCCAGTTTTTGGGCTCTTTTGCTTTGAAACGCCTGGTTAAAGGCGCACTTTCGATCAAACAAGCGGTCAAGGATTATCGTAAAGACGCTACCTACACCATTTCGACCGGCATTTCTCAAGGTACGGCCGATGATTATCCTGAGATTCGCGCGTTTTGTGAGAAGGTGGCCAGTGCTTTGGGTTCAACTGGTCCGCTCAATATTCAATGCCGAAAAGACGGAGAAGACATCTATGTTTTTGAAATCAACCCGCGGTTTTCAGGGACGACTTCAATGCGTGCCCTCTGCGGGTATAATGAACCAGAAACTCTGATCAGAAAACATTTGCTCAAAGAAAAAATCGAGAAAATGTCTTATAAGCCTGGCGTGATCTTGAGAGATTTGGAAAATAAGTATATTAGCTTTTCTAAAATTCAAAAGATTCAAGATAACCGAAAGAACTTATGAAAAAAAATAATCGAGAGTTGGATTTTTTTAAAATTACGGATTATTTTGTTAAAAAAGAGATTGTTTGTTTTACTTTAGATATTGATTGGGCGTCTGAAGCGATGATCGAGAAAACTCTCGAAATTTTCGAGGTCGCTCAAGTGCCAGTAACCATCTTTTTAACCCATCCTTCCCGTGCAGTCCAGAAAAGGTATGATAATGATAAAATGTGCCGATACGTTGGTCTTCATCCTAACTTTCTAGTTAAAAATGATTATAAAAAGGTCATTAATTCCTCTTTGAAACTTTGGCCCAAAGCCAGATCTTTTCGGTCTCACGCTTTTTTTGATAATTCTTGGATTACAAAAGAATTTTCAGATCGAGATTTTCTCTATGATTCTAATCTTGGTCTTTTTTTGCAACCAAAATGCATTCCGTTAAAACATCATTCGGGATTAGTGAGATTTCCGGTTTTTTGGGAAGACGATCTTCACTTAGCCAAATTTCCAGCATCGCCCAGATTGAGTCAAATTAGAAAAGAAATCGAGGAGACGGGCTTAAAGATTTATAATTTTCACCCTTTTCACGTTGCTTTGAACGTGCCGTCGCTAAAGTTTTATGAAGAGCACCGTTTCCTCTATCAAAAAAAATTAGATTTTTCGAGGTATGTTAACAAAAGACAGGGAATGCAAAATTTCTTGGAAGAGTTGATTCAATATCTCAGAGAGAAAAAAACGCCTTTTTGGTACTTGGATGATCTTTATTTAGAGCTTTTGAGGTTCAAAAAAAAGGAATGAAGTAGTGATAGACTCCTTCAAAAAAATCGGCCAGCAATCGGTTGTTTACGCTATCACTCGTGTTATTGCGGCCCTTTCGGGGCTAGTTTTAGTGCCGATTCTGACGCGGCACTTTTCTCCGAGTGATTACGGGGTGATAGATTTAATTTTAACGGTCAATTCTTTTTTAGTTATTTTTTTAATGTTAGGACTCGATAGCGCCGCGGCGCGATACTACTATGACGCTAAAGATAAGGCTGAACAAAAAAAATATTTAACGAACGCCCTCATTTTTTTGGCTTTCATTCTTATTATTGTCACGGTAGTATTAACGTTTTTTTCGGGGTCAATCTCATCGATAATCTTTGGCGATGCTCGATATCAGGAGGTTCTAAAAATTAATTTCTTGACAATGCCATTTATTGTTTTATTTAACTATTTCCTCTCGGTTTTCGTCACTCGACTTCAAGCGGGCAGATATGCCATTTTGTTTCTTTTTAATCAAGCTTTGGTTTTAGCGATGGTTTTGGTTTTTCTAATCAGAAGCCACTATCAATTTCGTTCAATCTACGAAGCCTATTTATTGGCCGCGGTCATTTCTTTTGTCATCAGTTCGATTTTGGTGCGGCGGAATCTACTTTTCTCGTTTAGCAAAAAATATCTTCACACCCTTCTGACTTACGGTTTACCTTTATTGCCAGCGGGCGTGGCTTTATGGTTCCTGGACTTATCAGATCGATTTTTCGTGGTTAAATATATTGGTACCTTCGAGCTCGGTATCTACGCCCTGGCGGCCAAGATCGCTTTACCGGTTTCACTCGTCGTTTCAGCTTTTGTTTTGCCATGGATCCCCTTCGCTTTCTCGATACTGAAAAGAAAGGAAGCCAAAGCGATCTATGCTAAATACTTTACCTATTTTTTGCTGGCCGCTGGCTTTTGCGCCATTTTAGTCGCCTATTTTTCAAAAATTATCATCCTGATTCTTTCAAATGCCAATTATTTAGGTGCGACAAAAGTAGCCGGGGTGCTCGCCTGGGGGATGGTCGCTTATGGAGCCTTTTTTATTCTTTCGCTTGGTGCTTATGTCGCTAAAAAAACCTGGTATGTCTCTTTAAGTGTTTTGGTGGCGGCAACCATCAATATTTCCTTGAATTTTTATATGGTACCAAAATTCGGGATCATGGGCGCGGCGATTACCACTCTTCTGGCTTATGTCGTGAATACTTCTCTGATTTACAAAATCAGCCAGAAAAAATATTTTATTCCCCTGGAGATCAAACGGATTATGAAGGTATTGGTTTTAGGAGTCGGCTTAACGGTTGCGTACTGGTTTTTGCCACTCTCTAATATCCAGCCCATCCTGGTTTCGATTTTGGGGCCAGTCATCTATTTGCTATTAGGCTGGACCTTGATCGTTTCTACGATCGAACGAAAAACCTTAATCGAGTTTATCCGGGCGAAAGCGTCGATCGTTCTGAGGAGATTGTCATAAATTTATTTCACAAATAAGTTCTTATTAGACTCCATGTCGAGCCAAATGGCAAAGCCAAAAGAAAAAAAGCCCATCATCGAAGCAAACGAAAAAATTGTCAAGGTGGTGAGTGGTGCTAAGCCATAATGAATATATAACACCAAAAATCGGATGGCCAGCGGCAGGGCGATCAAAATAATATTGACAAAACTTAAGAGATAAAAAAGAACTAACGGATGAAAGTCGCGGAACAAATATTTCTCCTTAAGCCGTTTTAAAAAGAGCTTAAATAGAAAAAAGCTCACATCGATAGTGTAACGGAAGAACTTAATGCCGCTTTTTTCGCGACCATAGACAGGTTTAACCTCAACATCGGTCATCTTAAAGTTGTAAATGTTCAAGCGTACCAAAATGTCGGCGTTATAGCCATATCCTTTTTTAAGGCTGGCGATATCGATGCGGTCCAAGGCTTGTTTGGCAATGGCCGTATAGCCGCATTGCGGATCGATCAATGGCCAATAACCGGTGGCAAACTTGGTCAAAAAGGTAGCAACGATATTGCCGACGAAACGATATTTGGGCATCACCTTGGAGACATCTTTAACTAACAACCGATTACCTTTAGTATAAGAAACTTGACCGTCGATAATTGGCCTAACGACATTTTTAAGATCGTGGGGATCCATTTGATTGTCACCGGCCATAACGGCAATCACCTCTAAACCCAGCTCGGAGGCCTTAAGATAACCATCGGCCAAAGTAGCGCCGAGTCCTTTGTTTTCTTTATGGTCGATGAGATAGATTCTTTTTTGCTTTTTTTGCTCAAGAAGGATTTCCTGCTTAGTTTTGTCAGTCGAGGCGTCGTTGACCACAACGATTTTATCAACAAAAGCCGGCATGCTCCGAAGCGTATCTAAAATAAGTAGTTCTTCATTATGAGCGGGGACGACCACGCCGATTTTTTTACTTTTTAACATTGGATAAACTTGTTTTCATCGATTCATAAACTTCCGAAAGTCCCGGTGACATATTGGTGACGAAAGTCAGGCCGAGTTTCTTGATTTTTCGGTTATCGATATTGAACTCCTTAATATCTCCCGGGACCCAATCGTCATAAATGATCTTAAATTGCTTAGTCTTGTCGCGGAAATGATTATTGATTTCATCGAGCAACTGTTTAATCGTCACATGAATGCCCGAGGCACAGTTGTAAACTTCTCCCTTGGTCTTGGGGCGACTCGCCACTAACAAGTTAGCATTAACGACGTCTCTGACAAAGGTGAATGATCTTTCCTGTTTACCGGTGCCGAAGATGGTGGGGTTTTCGTTTTTAAGACAGTTGCGCATAAAAATAGCGACGACGCCGCCGTAGGGGCTGAACTCCTGGCGCGGCCCATAAACGTGAAAATAGCGCAAGACGGTCGTATCCAGGTCATAAAGTTTATGAAACAAGATCGCGTATCGCTCGCCGGCTAATTTACTGACGCCGTAGTAAGAGGTCGGCGAAAGGGGATGATTTTCGTCTTGAACTTTGGTTTGGAGTTCCCCATAGACCGAGCCGGTTGAGGCATGAACAAATTTTTTGACTTTATATTTTTGAGCCGTCTGAAGTAATCCCAAAGTTCCTTTACCATTAACCTCTAGATCTCGTTTGGGATCTCTTAGACAAATGGTTTTTTTAGAGGCAGCTTGATGAAAGACGGCCTCAAAACGATATTTTTTAAAATAGCTTTCGAGCTTGGGAAAATCAGTAATGTCACATTCGATATTGGTGAATTTCTTGTTTTTCAAAAACGATTTGATATTTTCCCGTTTGCCGGTTGAGAAATCATCGATCGAATAAGTTTTGACTCCGAGACTTAACAATTTCTCGCAAAGGTGGCTGCCAATAAAACCGGCTCCGCCGGTGACGAGAACGCGTTTGTAAAGTTTGGGGATGTCTTTGCCAAAATCCTTCAGCATGTTGTTTTCTTTCCATTTTTGTTATCTTATGAATATGATATTAAGCATTTACTAATAAAATGTCACAAAACAATAAGTTACACAAGGAATATAACACAAAACCATATACCGTCAAAGATTATCTGTTTCATGGTTTGTTTTTCTTTATTTATGGTTTGGTTAAGTATTTCCCTTCGCCGCTCGGCGATTATCTTAGATTTGTCCTTCTCAAGCTCGTTTGCCGGCATCTGGGCAAAGTTAGAATTTATGAAGGCGTTACTTTCTGGTATCCGTATCGTATCAGTATTGGCAACAATGTGACGCTCAACGAATGGGGCTATCTTTCGGGCTACGGTGAAATTGAGATTGAAGATGATGTTCGAATCGGCCATCGCGTCTCGATTCTGACTTCTGACCACCGCTACACTGATCTTAAAACCCCAATCTATCGACAAGGTTTAGTATCGAGCAAAGTAAAAATTTTAAAAGGGGCGTGGCTTGGCTGTAATGTCACAGTGCTGCCTGGAGTGACCATTGGCCAGGGCGCGGTGGTTGGTGCGGGGGCGGTCGTGACCAAAAATGTTAAAGATTTTGAAATTGTTGCCGGCGTGCCCGCCCGTCCGATCGGAAGTAGGAAAAAGTGAGGTTGCCTGTTTCCCGTAAATTTCAAAAAGATGTTTTGTGGAACTTGGTCAGCCTCATTATATTAAGTGTCAGCGGATTACTCATTAATGTTTTAGTTGGCCGATATTACGGGGTGGCAACTTTAGGTTTTTTTAATGAAACATACGCCGTTTATATTCTCGGCTCACAATTGGCCGTCGGTAGCGTTCACCTTTCCTTGCAAAAATATGTGGCTGAAACAGGTAATCAGAAAAAAATCAATCAGATTATTACGCCAGGCTTAGTCTTAGCGGTCTTTTTTGCCTTTTTTGCCGGGGCGCTGATCTATTTCGGGCGGAACTTATTTGCTAAATTCCTGCAAAGTCCCGAGGTGGCGGTGGGAATCTATTATATTGTGCCAGGCTTGGTTCTTTTTGCCTTCAATAAAACATTTTTAGGAATTTTAAATGGACTGCGTCAGATGAAGGCTTTCGCCTTTTTTCAGGCGGTCCGTTATATTTTAATCGTCAGTTTTATTATTTTGGCTGTTGCCCGAAAGTCACCCAGCCAAAACTTGCCCCTGGCCTTTACTTTCGCCGAAGCCTTATTATTCTTGAGCTTACTTTTTTACACCAAAAGATTCTTTCAGTTTGTCGGTCCGACTCATTGGAAGGGGTGGTTTAAAAAACATTTTACTTTCAGCTATCATTCGCTGGGGGGAAATGTCTTAGCAGACGTTAACACGCGGGTGGATATTTTGATTCTTGGCTATTTCCTCTCGGATCGGCAGGTGGGCATCTATAGTTTTGCGGCTATTTTGGCCGAAGGGTTCAGTCAGGTACTGGTGGTCTTAAAAAATAATGTTAACCCGGTGCTGGCAAACTTAAGCGGCCGCTCTCAGATTGTCAAACTTCAAGATGTCATTCGATCGGGTGTGAAGCTAACCTACCAATACGCGGCGGCTTTGGGTGGAATCGCGATTCTGCTTTATCCCTTGCTTTTAAAAATCTTTACGAATGGAGAATTTAAGGATAGCTGGCCGGTTTTTATCATTTTAATGGCTGGCATTATCGCCTCGAGTGGTTATCAACCCTTTCAGATGCTTTTGGCCCAAGCCGGTTTCCCCCAATACTACACCCTTCTCGTCGCTCTTGTTTTCTTAAGTAATGTTATCCTCAATATAATCATGGTGCCCATTTTGGGCATCTACGGCTCGGCGCTGGCCACGGCCATTTCGTTTGTCATTTCAGCGGGTGTTTTGAAACTTTTGACAAGAAAAACGATCAAAGTTAGTATTTAAATCGAGGTTTATCATGTGTGGAATTTTAGGGGTGTTTTCGCCCAACAACGAGGAATTTAATCGAAAATATTTCAAAAAAGTGACCGACGAATTATTTAAATTCTCTGAAAATCGCGGCCGAGAATCGGCAGGGATTTGTTTACTTTCGGATAACATCATTAAAGTCTATAAGCAACCCACGCCGGCTTCAGAGCTGTTAAAAAGCCAGACCTATAACGAGCTTTTCCGTTTTCAAGACTTTCGCCATGTTTTTGCGATCGGTCACGCCCGTTTGGTGACCAACGGTGATCTTGATACCAACATTAATAACCAGCCGGTTTCCAAGGATAACATTATCGGCGTCCATAACGGGATCATTACCAACGTGGAAGAACTCTGGTCGAAAAATAAGAATCTTAATCGGAAATACGAAGTTGACACCGAGCTTTTTTTAAGCCTGATTCGCAAACATCTCAAAGCTGAAAAAGGTTTGTCTTATGCCATCGGCCAGACCTTTAAAGCCATCGAGGGGGCGGCTTCAGTCGGACTGATGTTTACTGACCTGAAAACCAATGTCTTGGCCACCAATACCGGCTCGCTTTATTATGCTCTTTCTGATAAAAAAGATATTTTAGTCTATGCCTCGGAATATGATATTTTACATTCTCTTTTTAAGGCCTTAAATTTTAACAAATTTTTTACCAAAGCCAAAATTGAGCAGCTGCCGCCCGGCCGAGCGCTGATTATTTCTCAAAAGAATTTAAAAATCCAAAAAGTCGGCATCTTTGAAAGTGCCAAAGTTACTCTTGAGCAGGCAGATTATGACTTGGAAGATCTTTCCCGATATCCGAAGTCTGCCTCAATACGGGCAATCATCAAACCGTTGAGTGCCAAAGTCAAACAAGATTTCAAAAAGAGCGCTCAAAAAATTGCCGAACTGAGACGTTGCTCTCAATGCATTTTACCGGAGACAATTCCTTTTATTGAGTTTGACGAAAAAGGTGTTTGTAACTACTGCCGAAATTACGAAAAAATGAAAGTTAAAGGTCCGAAAAAGCTCGAGGAATATCTGCGGAAATATCGTAAAAATAATGGCCGTCCGGATGTTTTAATGACGTTTTCTGGCGGGCGCGACAGCAGTTACGGCCTTCACTATATGAAAACATTGATGAAAATGAATCCGGTTGCCTATTCCTACGACTGGGGCATGTTGACCGATTTGGGCCGCCGCAATCAGGCCAGAATGACCGCCGATTTAGGGGTTGAGCACATTTTGATTTCGGCCAACATCAAGAATAAAAGGGATAACATTCGGCGTAATGTGCTGGCCTGGCTTAAAAAACCGGATCTAGGCACGGTTCCTTTATTTATGGCGGGGGACAAACAGTATTTCTATTATGCTAATAAGCTTGGTCAGGTGATGGGGATCGATTTGATCGTTCTTTGCATCAACCCTTTAGAGAGAACCGATTTCAAGTTCGGTCTTTGCGGGATTAAGCCGAAGGTCAATGTGACTTATCGCTTAACCTCGGCCGACAAGATGAAGCTGGCGTTGTATTATGGGAAAAAATATCTGACTAATCCGAGCTATATCAACCGTTCACTTTTGGATACCCTGTTTGCTTATTTTGCCTATTACCTCATTGCTCACGAGTATCTTTCACTTTACGAATACATTCGTTGGGATGAGGAAACAATCAATAATACTCTGCTTAGAAAATACAAATGGGAAATGGCCGATGACACCAAAACGACCTGGCGAATCGGCGACGGTACAGCCCCTTTCTATAATTATATTTATTATCTCTTGGCCGGATTTACCGAAAACGATACTTTTAGGAGCAATCAAATCCGAGAGGGAACAATGACCCGCGCAAAAGCGTTGGAACTTTCGATGGCCGATAATCTTCCGAGGTATGATTCAATGCAGTGGTATACCAACACGATCGGGATTGATCTTGAAGAATCGCTCCGTATAATTAATAATGCTCCAAAACTATATAGATAGATTCAAGTGCCATATCAAAAAACCCAAAAAATTCTCAAAAATCGCTGTCTGTGGGAAGGGGTTGCCCTCCTTTTTCTTTTAGTTATTTATGGATGGTTTTTCTTTCATAAGTTGGCAATGCTTCCGGATCCCAATGATCCGCTTGAATATATCGAGCCGTCCGTTTGGAAAACCTTTATTGGAGGATATTATCCTTGGCCCGATCGGTTAATGATTGCTGACGGCATTCGATTTCTCTCTTTATTTTTCAGACCTGAATTAGCCGGTGAAATCTATTTTGGTCTGATCAGCTTCAGTATTGCCATCGTGGCCATCATTTGGGCTTATCTCAAAAAAGGTTTTTGGGCGGCGTATCTTGTCGGTCTATTCCTGATTATTTCTTATCCTTTAGTGCGCTATGCCAACTATGGTTATCCTGACGCCACGGTCGCTCTTTTTGGATTGTGCGCCGCCATTTTTTATCTCAGAAGTCAAAAAACCCAAGGTTCGCTTTATTTAGCCGGAATTTTCACCGGTTTGGCAATCTTTAGCAAAATCACGGGTTTGGCTTTTCTTTTATTTTTTGTCGTCGATCTCATCGTCAGTAAAAAATATGCTTATCTTAAACCGTATTTTGTCGGTTTAATCACGGCGAGTGCTTTTGTTCTTGTGGCGACCGGGCTTCTTTTTGACTGGGCCTCGGTTTCGTATGCGATTAAATCGTTTGGGACTGATATTTCTTCTAACACCGAACCGCGGGCGGTCCTGCGATCGATCGGTAATATTTTATGGCCTGAAATAAGCCTACCGGCTTACTTGGCCTTGATTGTTTTTATCGGTGCTTATAAGGATAAGCTTATTAAAAAACTCTTCTTGATTTCCTGGACTTTTATTGGCTTTTTCTTGGCTCTCTTTATTTTTTCATCTCACGTCAAAGTTTACCCACATTATCTTTACTCAGCCTACCTTTTCGCCTCGATCGGCATGGCCCTCTACCTTGCTGATTTGACGGTACGCTTGAAAAATAAATATTTCTTCAGTCTGGTATCCCTGATTTTGGTTTTTCTTGGTTTTAGCCTGGGGATTCGTCAATCGAACGACTTTGACGGACTAAAGATTTATTATGATGGTTTAAGTCACTATGCCGCTCCTTTATGGTTAAAAATCAGCTATGTCGCCTTCACCCTCTTAATAGTATCTTTAATGGTGGCGATCGGAAAATTAAGGCAATCAAGGCTGGCCATCGTTTTTGTGGTTATGACTTCTTTTTTGGGCAGTTACTTTGTGGCTGGTTCGGCGATGAACACGATCCGAACGCAAAAAGACGCCGCGAAAGTCATTTATGCTTATGCCCAAGCTCTTGGTGAGATACCGAAGGCTCAGACCGCGATTTTCTCTAACGCCATCGACAACAATAACTTTCCGAAAGTTCTTTGGGTTTATCGTCTTTTTGTTGATCAAAAATATAATCGATCCTCAAGAATAATTAATCAACAGGAAGTTGAAAATGATATTAAACAGGTTAACAAACAAGATATCGGTCATGTCGAATGGAATTATATCATCACTGATAACCCCAGTGCCGTTCAGACTTTCTTCCCCGATTTGAAGGAAGTTAAAGAGTCTTCTGATCAAATTTACATTCTGACTAAAAATGCCCCAAAATCTTAAAAACAAAAAAATTGTGATACTTTTGGCGAGCGATTTTAGTCATGATTCGCGGGTTTTAAAAGAGGCGAAAAGTGCTCAAAAGGCCGGTATGAGAGTGACCTTACTGGCCAGAAAATCATTCGACACAAAGTTTTCTGAAAGTCGAGATGATTTTAAAATCAAGCGATTTCAGACCTGGATCGATTGGATCTGGTCAAAAACTTCAGCCAATAAAGGCCGAGAAATAGCCGGCAGCCAGAGCGCCGGCACCCATATCCCGGGCTTTCTCGTCACCTACACCTCGATTCTTAATCTTTGGTTTCTTAACCGACTATTTGTTCGGGCATGCTTACAGATCAAACCTGACGTTATTCACGCTAACGATTCAATTACTTTACCAGCCGCTTATGCTTTAAAAAAGCGAGGCTTTAAAGTTATTTTTGATGCGCACGAATTTTATTCGGAATCGGTTGCCAATCCCCGCTATCTTTGGAAACAATATTACATTTATCTAGAACGGCGGTTACCTCGGTTGAATGGCATTTTCTCGGTCTGTCAGTCGATTCTAGACGAGTTAGATCGAAGATATCAGACCGATCAATTACCTCAGTCTATTTTGTATAACACCCCGCCATATCGCAAGTTTGCGGCCAAGAAAGTGGCCCGGCCGCTTAGGTTGCTCTACTTAGGCAATTTACAAGGGACTCGTGATTTTTCGAAACTTTTTTCAGCGATTGAAAAATGCCGAGGAGTTTTATTGACTAATATCGGACCAGGTTGGCAAAATCGGCGCACGGGGAACATTATTTCTTTAGGGGCAGTGCCGCCAAGTGAAGTGATTGAAACTGCTTCAAAATATGATGTTGGGATCATTCCTTACATTGGTGATAATCTTAATAACCGATATTCCACGCCCAATAAACTTTTCGAATATATGATGGCGGGTTTGGCGATTGCCGCTTCCGATTTACCAGAAATAAAAAGAGTCGTGACCCGTGCTCAAAATGGCATGCTTTTTTCGGCCGATCAATCGGCAAGCATTCGTGAGGTAATTACCAGTTTAACCAAAAATCCCCAGAAAATCTTGCAATTTAAAAGAAACTCATTAAAGTGGGCTAAAGATTATTGTTGGGAAAACCAAGAAAAAAAACAAATCGATCTTTATGAAAAAGTTATCGGCTCAATATAGAAAAAAAAGAATTCTGCTTGGGCCGCTCGACAGCGGACTCAATTTTGATTTAAAAGTGGCTTTAGAAAAACTTGGCTACAGGGTCACTACTCTTAATTTTATCGAAGGGGATTTTCAATTTCGATCAGATATTAATTTAGAAATTAATCGGGTCAGTTGGTTTAAGGCCGCCGTGAGGATATTTGGTAATTTCATACGTTCGAGAAATTATGATATTTATCATTTTCGTCAAGGACAATCTTTGTTGCCATGGAATATTGATCTTCCGATTTTAAAGTTCTCCGGCAAAAAAATGGTGATGAACTTTGATGGCGATGATCTTCGTTTAAGTTATAAATTTCATAAAACTCAAGCAAATACTCTTTTTGCTCAAAATCGAGGCGAGACAATATTTCTTCGATATAAGAAAATCTGGCGAACTTTTTGGATTAAGCTTTGGACTGATCAAATTACCGTCGTAACCCCTGATTTATTAGAATTTGCGCCGGGAGCAAAGTTAATTTATAATCTTGTCCCGACCAGTATTCAATCAAAGAAAAATCCTGAAAATCACCATAAAAAAATCATCATTATGCATGCCCCAACCGATCGAAAAATTAAAGGAACGAAGTATTTAGTTAAAGCGGTTAAGCGGCTAAAAAGAGAAAAATTTCCGGTTGAACTATTGATCGTTGAGAAACAGCCCCATCAAGATATCGGTCTTTTCTATCGCCGAGCCGATATTGTGGTGGATCAATTATTAATGGGTGCCCTGAGTGTGGTCTCTTATGAAGGTATGCTCTACGGTAAGATTGTTATTTGCTATCTTCGAGCTGACTTAAGACAATATTACCCTAAGGATTTGCCGATTATTTCGGCTGACCCGGACACAATTTATAGTGTCTTAAAAAAAGTCCTGTCCAATCTTGATGAACTGGTTATTATTGGCCGAAAAAGTCGTCAATACGTCCTCAGAAATTATTCCCCGAAGATTATTGCTAAAAAGTGGCAAGCGATATATGAAAGTATCTAGCCGGAAATAAAAAATGTGTGGCATTACCGGAATCTACAACTTGGATAGGAAACGACATCCTGAAAATCGGAAAATCATTAAGAAAATGACCGAGACAATTATTCATCGCGGTCCAGATGATGAAGGGATTCTCGTCACCAATGATTTGGCACTTGGTCATCGTCGCCTCTCGATTTTAGATCTCTCTCCTTTGGGTCATCAACCGATGTTTTACGATCGCGGTAATTTAGTCATCGTTTTTAACGGCGAAGTCTATAATTATCTTGAAATTCGTGAAGAGCTTTTAGATAAGGGTTATCAATTTAAATCGCAAAGCGATACCGAGGTTATTTTAGCGGCTTACAAGGAGTGGGGCGCTAGGTGTTTAGATCATTTTAATGGAATGTGGGCTTTTGTTATCTATGATCGAAGAAGGCGAGTGCTTTTTGGTGCCCGCGATCGGCTGGGGGTCAAGCCGCTTTATTACTTTCACGATAAAAATATTTTCATTTTTGCTTCCGAAATCAAGGCGCTGCTGGCCCATTCGAATATCAAAGCCAAACCCAACGATAAAATCGTGTGGGATTATTTAATGCAAAACGGCTTAGTTGATCATACGGAAGAAACAATGTTTGCCGGGATTAAAGATTTGCGCGCCGGCCATTGTTTTACCATCCAAAACGATAAAATCAAAATTGAGCAATGGTGGGATCTCGATCATCAAAAAACCACCCGTTTTTCTAACGATCGCGATTACCAGGAAAAATTCCGCGAACTCTTTTTCGATTCAATAAAATTACGCTTAAGAAGCGATGTCCCAATCGGGAGTTGTCTCTCGGGCGGCTTAGATTCCTCGGCGATAGTTTGTGTCGTTAATAAGTATCTCAAAGATGAAAATACGAAACAGGTTGGCAAGTGGCAGACAACATTTTCGGCGGTCTACGACTCAAAAAAATATCCCCGTTATGATGAGACTCCTTACATCCGAGAGGTGATTCGGAAAACCCATGCCCAATCTTTTTTTGTCAAACCTTCAGGGGCCAAGCTTGCTGATGAAATTGAAAAACTCGTTTGGCATCAGGATACGCCTTTCGGCTCGACGAGTATTTACGCCCAATGGGATGTTTTTCGTTTGGCGGCCCAGCATAGAGTCAAGGTGATGCTTGATGGCCAAGGATCCGATGAATTTATGGCTGGCTATCTTTTTTATCGGGAGATTTTTCTTCTTCAAATGTTTAAGAGTTTCCAATTGATCGATTTTGCCAAAGGGTTGATGGCCTATGATTTCTCGGCCAATAAGTTTGCCTTCAGGGATTTTACCAATAGCCTTTTAAGCCGAGGGGTTTTAGGAAAAACACTGGCTTCCCGTTATCGTAAACACCAAAAGGAATTTGAGATTTTTGATCCGGTCTTCCAACAAAAATATCATCATAATTATTCGCTTCGTCCAACCGGGGATGTATTTAGAAACGCTCTTTACACTTCGGCCAAGGTCGGGCTAGCGTCTCTTCTGCGTTATGAAGATCGTAACTCGATGGCCTTTGCAATCGAATCGCGGGTGCCATTTTTGGACTACCGGTTAGTTGAATATTTATACTCTTTACCTCATTCCCAAAAAATCCGTTCCGGGAAGACAAAATGGATTATGAGAGAAGCCCTGGCGGGAATATTGCCGGAAAAGATTAAGAACCGGCCTGACAAAATCGGTTTTGAGACCCCTGAAAAAAAATGGATCAAGGAAAATTTAGCCCAAGAATTCAAAAAGGTCTTTGCTTCAGAAAGTTTCCGCTCTCGAGGATATTTTAACTCTCTAAAAGTTAAACAATCATTCGAGGATTTTCTCAGCGATAAGACGGGAGACTACCGATTTTTTTGGCGATTATATAACTTGGAAATTTGGTTTAGAACTTTTATTGACTCTTCAGCTCGAGTTAAACCAGGGGATAATCTATGAAAAAAATTGTTACCATTGTCGGCGCGCGGCCTCAATTGATCAAAACGCCTTTAATCTCGCAGGCGCTGAAGAAAATTGCCCGAGAAATTATTGTTCATACCGGCCAGCATTATGATTTTAACATGTCAGACATTTTTATTAAGGAACTGAAGATCAAAAAGCCGGATTATAATCTCGGTGTCGGCTCGGATTCGCATGGCGTCCAGACGGGCAAAATGCTCCAAAAAATTGAGGCGGTTTTGCTTAAAGAAAAACCGGATCTGGTCTTAGTCTACGGCGATACAAATTCGACGGTGGCTGGATCATTGGCGGCGGCCAAACTTCATATTCCGGTCGCTCACGTCGAGGCGGGAATGAGGTCTTATAACCGCCAAATGCCCGAAGAAATCAATCGCGTGGTAACCGATCACGTTTCTGATTTGCTTTTTTGCCCCACCCAATCTTCAGTTAAAATTCTTAAAGGCGAAGGAATTACTCAAGGCGTTTATTTTACGGGCGATGTGATGGCGGATATCCAGTTAAAGCTAAAAGCTCAAATGTCAAATGTCAAAACTTTGAAGAAATATAACTTAAAACCGAAAAACTATATATTGGCGACGGTTCATCGGGCAGAAAACACTGATCGGCGCAAAAATTTGGAAAATATTATCAAGGCTTTGATAGAACTCGGTCAAACGATAATCTTCCCGGTGCATCCGAGAACGGTCAATTATCTTAAAGAGTATAAACTCGATATACTTATTTCTCATTACCCTATAATTCGGCTGATTAAGCCCGTCGGGTTCTTTGACATGATTGCTCTGGAAGCAAACGCTTCATTGATTCTGACCGATTCTGGCGGTGTCCAGAAAGAAGCTTATTTGGATTATGTGCCGTGCGTGACCCTGCGAGAACAGACTGAATGGATCGAAACTGTCGCGGCCGGCTGGAACCGACTGGCCGGCACCAACATAAATAAGATTGTCCGACTTTCTAGGAACTTTCCTGAACCCAAAAATCACCCTAATTTTTTAGGGGATGGGAAAAGTTATACCAAGATCACTCAAATTATTTATAGATTTCTAAAAAACCGATAAATTTACATTCCGTTTTTTAGTCCCAATAAATTTTGTGCTATGATAAAAAGAGATTAAAGATCTCATTTCTTAATTTTAGGGTAACCAATGAGAAGTTTTTTTAAAGCCAAAAAATTACTTTTTGCTTATACTGTTTTGGTTTCTTGGATATTTTTGGCGCTTGCCTTCCGGATTTTTATTAGTACTAATTTTATCACTTTCTCAATAACCTTTTTGTTGCTGTTGATTTTACCCGGTTTTAGTTTGGCGAGGTTGTTCAATTTTGATTTAAAGGGGTTATCGGAACGGTTGGTTCTTTATTCCAGCATTGGTTTTGTCTACGCTTTTTTATTGATTTCTCTTTCGATTTTGACTTCTTTAACGATCAATACCTTGCTGATAGTTTATCTTATCTTAATGGGAGGATTGTTTTTAGCGGCGTTTTTAAAAGATTTGTACGGTCGAAATCCAAAAGAATTTTCTTTTAATTACCGCAAAGTTTTTCACGCTAAAAACTTACCAATCTTAATTTTTGGTCTCGTTACAGGCGCTTATTTTCTACTCATCAGCGCTCAAGGATCTAATTTTAAAGGCGATCCACTTTTTCATCTGTCGTATGTCCAAAAAGCCATCAGTGGACAAGCCCTTTCGATTGATAATCTTAGTTTTGTCAAAAATACTCTTCATATCGCGTACGGCTTTCCTATCTGGCATGTTTTCGTGGCGTTAGTTTCCAAGATTGAGAATCTTAACGTTTTTGGCGGTTGGTACCTGATGGTTGCGCCATTATTTTTATTGACGATTTTGGCGTGGTATTTTATTTTTCGTCTGATTCTCCAATCGCGTCTCTGGGCGTTTATCGCCGTATTTTTCTTTCTCAGTTTTATGAGCAATCAAGCCGGTTATATTTTTACGCGCTTGACTGTTCCTGACACCTTAAATCAAGTTCTGATGCTGCCATTGCTGGTAGGAATTTCCTTAAAATTTATTTTTAACAAAAAAATAAACTATAAAATCCTGGGTATAATCCTGACTCTTTCCCTTTTTATCGGTTTAATTCACGCCGTGCAATATTTTTATTATCTGGCGATTATTATTACCTTCGCTCTCGCCTACCTGGTTTGTAATTTTTGGCGAAAGAATTTTTGGGACGATCTGAAAAAGATTCTTCTTCTTGTCGCGATCAATCTTTCGGCAATCTTTATCGTGCTAGTTATTTTACAACTTAAAAGTCATTTTGTTTCCGAAAACATCAATTTATTTTTCAATACGCCGAGAAGTCTGGTCTATAAAATGGACTGGACATTCTTGCTGTTTGTGCCGCCGCTTTTATGGTTTAATCGGCAAAATCCGCGCGTCAGCTTTATTTTAGCCAGCCTCTTGGTTGTGCCTTTAATTAGTATTCACGCTGTTCAGCAATTTATTGTCCGGTTGCCCAATATCGGAAGTGTCTTTTTAGATCGAATTCCTCAAAATGTCACCTGGCCGTTTCTTTTTTGGGCTTTGGCCCTCGGCTTTTTGATCATGATATTTGACCGGTTTTTTGATTTGGTCAAAACGCGATTGCTTAAGATGTTACTCAATGTTTTTCTCGCTTTGGCCGCCGGCATCTTAATTTGGCTGCAATTTGGCAAAAATCCGCCAGATTTTTATTTGATTTGGACTCAACCAGTCGCCAATTGGTTTTACGCTCATCTAACCTGGGCAATTATTGTTTTAACGGTTATATCGGCAGGGCTTTTGATTTGGCAACACTTCTCTACTCGGTTGAAAAACGGGCTCGAAAAACTCGAAAGCCAGCATCACCTTTCGGTCGCGCTCCTTTTAATAATTTTCTTTTTAACCATTATTCCGAGTTGGCGAGGTAATCTATCGCTTATTAATTCAAAAACCGCTTTTGCTTCGCCACAAATCATCCGAGATCGTTTGGTGGACATAACAACTTTTGGCGGCCAAGATGGTTATAATTTTATAAGGAATAATCTGCCGCCCAAATCAGTATTTTTGGTCTTTTCTGGTCACGCCACGATGTTCGCATCTTTGTTTGATCAATTTATCGTTGGCTACCCTCAAAGTCCGGAGTTAGCGGCCTATCAGACGATTTATGATCCGTCAGTGGATTTTAGTCAAAAAATTCCGTTGTTAGAACAGGGGAATATCGATTATATCCTCCTGGTTCATACCGAGGTTTATAACCCTCAAATGTTTGATTCTTATCCTATCTATTTAACAAAGATCTATAATAAGAATCAAACCGCAATATATTTAGTCAAAAAGGCGAATTTATAGTTGGCTTCAATCACGCGCCGATGTATAATAAAAGCGAGGGGAAATGAATGGTGAATTGAAAGTGGCCGAAAAAGAACTCGAGAAAGATTTCAAGCGGGGTTTTGGCGTCTTAGAAAAAATTACGTTTGTTTCCGATCTTTTGAGTAAACAAAACGAAATCCGTAATATGCTGGACATGCGGGCCAATATCATTATCGGTTTTAATTCCGCTTTGATTGTCTTTTTTGTGACCCGTTTTCAGGACACCGTCGGCAACAGTATTGTCTTTTTAATCCCCATGCTCGCTTTTGGCGTGTCGCTCGCTTTGGCGATCGTGGCCTTAAAACCACCGCGGTTTATGGCTAAAAAAGGCCAAAAAGAAAGTCTTTTTTACCATCATTACATTGATTCGATGGCTTTGGATGAGTACCAAAAAAATGTTTATGAGGCCATGGGCGACGAAAATAAAATCTACAACGCCTACATTACCGAAACCTACAATCTGACGAAATATTCCAACATTCCTCGAAAAGTTTATCTTTATTTAGCCATTCGGGCTTTAATTTACGGCATTATTCTTTCGGTTTTCGCCTATGGCATGACCTATTTACTGGCTTACATTTACCGGCCTTAAACGCGAGCGATTTCTAATATTTTGTCGAGCGTTCGAAAGAAAACTTGATCGGAGAATTTTTTTAAGGCAACATCACGAGCTTTCCGGCCCATATTTTTGAGTTCTCGGCGTTTTTGAAAAAGTTTAAGAATGGCTTGAGCTGCTCCGGTCTCGTCACCGCCGGCATAAATCGACCCAATTTTTTCTTTTTCGATAATCTCCTTTAAAGCTCCCTTGACCGAGGCGATCACCGGTTTACCGCAGGCAAAATATTCGCTTGATTTTGAAGGCATGGCTTCTTGAAAGACTTTTGTATTAAGAATTGGCACAAGGCCAATATCAGATAAATTGATTAATTTAACGACTTGAGCCGGTTCTTGCTGGGGTAAAAAGACACAATTTATCAGCCGAAGTTTTTTGGCTTGATAGATAAGTTTTTCTTTTTCTTCACCTTCGCCGACAAAAAGAAATTTGATTTTCGGGTATTTTTTGAGCTTAAAAGCGGCTTTAATCAAGGTGTCTAAATCCTGAATGGCGCTCATCGAGCCGGTGTAGCAGGCGATAAAATCGTCGTCTGAAAAATGATATTTTCTTCGGTTGACTTTCTCGGGTTTAAAAAAATTGGTGTCGGTGCTGTTTAAAAGAAGTTCGACTTTATTTTCCGGCACCCCTTCGCTGATGATATGATCTCTGATGGCTGGTGTCGCGGTGGTAATTTTGGTGGCTTTTCGGTAATAGAGTTTTTCGAAATATTCCATTATCTTGATAGTCCAGCTACCTTGTTTGGCCATTCCCATATCAACGGCCGAATCTGGCCAAAGGTCGCGGACATCAAAGAAAAATTTTGATTTATAAATTGTACTAGCCAAAATTCCCGGAAGGCCGGCGAAAAAAGAAGGGGAACTCACAATGACAACCTCATGCTTTGGTAAAACTAAAGAAGCTATCGAAGCCGAGACCATAAAAGAAAAATAATTTAAAAGCCGTTTTAAGATACCCCTGTTTGGGGCGGGGAATTCATAAGTGCGCAAGATTTTGACCTTACCATCGGTCTCCTTGGCCCAAAGTTTCCACCGATATTGGGGAGGTAAAATTCCGGTCGGTTTCGAGGGAAAGCCAGTTAAGACGGTGACTTCGTGTCCCTTTTCGGCCAGATGATCGGCTATGCGGGCCATCCTTTTAACTGCACCTTTGATTGGTTTATACCACTGGGTGATAAGGAGTACTTTCATCCCAACCTTCTCTTTATCGCCCTCCTTTTGCCTTTCTTTTTAAAAACATTTTTTAAGGCTAGCGCTCTGACTAAGCGGGTAATTTCCTTCTCGGCTTCGTTACTTTTAACATAGAGACGATACGTGGCGTAGAAAAGAGCGACGATCGCTAAAAAGAACATCGCGTCGTTGCCGCGGTCTATTCCTAAAAGTCGGGCAAAAAAGTTCGTTTTGCCTGGAATAAAAACCAGCACGATCATTAAAAGCCAGACCAAGGTCCAAAAAATCAGCTCTTTAATATTGAGGTCTTTGGCGTAAAACCTAATCACCGCTCGTGACCAAGCAAATAAAGCGAAAATCGTAAACAAAGTTTTGACTAAGGCTAAACCATGAAAAATGTTGGTATTCAATTTAACAACCCTTTAATTTATTTGTGTTGTTTTGTGGTAAAAGAATTCATTATTTGCTAAAAAATCGCCGGTAGGCCATTTTGGCCAAAATTTTAAAAGCATTAATGCTTTTTTGCCCCTTATTAAGCGAATAATCAGTGTAAATGCTCTCGATTGAAACTTCAGTGATTTTCAAATTTTTTTTACCGGCCTCATAGAAGAACTCCGAGGAAACTTCCATACGATTGGCTTGAATATTAATCGAGTGAATTGCTTTTTTAGAAAAAGCTCTGAGACCGGATTGTGAATCGGTTGTCCAAACCCAGAAAAAAAGATAGGTGACAAGGTTTAAACCCCAGATGCCGACCATTCGATGCCAAGGCATTCCTTTATGTTCTTTTAGTCTTGAACCAATCGAAACGTCCGCCTTTTTATAGACGATCGGCCGAAGGACCGGCCAAATGTCCCGGTAGTTGTGCTGGCCGTCAGCGTCAAAGGTTAGTAAATAGTCAAAATCATTGATTTTGGCGTATTCAAAGCCGGTACCCAAGGCGCCTCCCAAACCGCGATTTAAATCGTGTTCAATCACGGTGGCACCAAGTTTTATGGCAATATTGGCGGTCTGATCATGTGAGCCATCGGAGATAACGACAACTTCGATTTCATCGATGTGCGGCAGTTTTTGGGGTATTTTTTTTAAAACCTGCCCGATTGTTTTTTCTTCATCGTATGCTGGGATCAATATCGCTAATTTCATGTTTTAGCTTCCCTTCCTTTTAGTAAGGCGAAAATAAGACATTAAAGAATAGTTATCCTATCGTGATTTTACTATATGTTGCGATCAACAAAAAAAGCAAGCCAATGTTAATTATGCTTGCTTGCTATCTAGCAGAACACTTTGGCCTAGAACCTTTTATTGTCGGATTGAGCGATGGATTACTTTTGACTCAGGTCTTTTAACCAGTTATTGATTCTCTGGTGGTGTTTATGGTTTGGCAATATTTAGATCTGTATTCTATTGAGGAATCGGTATTGATAGAGGTATTGGAGGATTTCTTTTTGTTTTGGAGTGATTGTTTGGGTCATTGTTTTTTGCCTGAGTTTTGTTTCATGACTATACCATGATGACCAATCCCAACCTACGCCGTATATATAAAGGTAGATATCACAATATTTCTATGTTCAACCTTAAAATCAGCCATTTTCTGTATCAGCTCGCTGATACAGACCGCTGATACAATTTAAGAGCGGATTTGGGAGTCTGTCAAGCCGATCTTTTTGTCACAGTTCTTGATTTGCAAGGTAATTGCATCTCATTTGGCGG
>Ga0187882_1000399_pt1 | contig 48648 bp, 36 predicted proteins | sample June2016WEW_19_1_3_FD_132991 | JGI IMG/M metagenome (GOLD analysis project Ga0187882, IMG submission 132991) | Peatland microbial communities from SPRUCE experiment site at the Marcell Experimental Forest, Minnesota, USA - June2016WEW_19_150 | ecosystem: Environmental > Terrestrial > Soil >... | reverse complement strand
CCAATGGCTACTCCGAGTACGATCAATCCGCTCCGGAGCTTGTGCGCCCAGAGAACGTCGAGCGCGATAAACAGATTCTCGACGACCAGCCCCACCCTCTTGCCGTCACTCATAGCGCAACGCCTCGATCGGATCAAGCTTGGACGCCTGCATGGCAGGATACGCTCCGAAGAAAACTCCAACCAGGAAGGTGACCCCCATGCCGGTCACGATGGACCACATTCGGATGGCGTACGGGAGCGGAGAAAAGAAGGCAATTGCGGCTGCGATGACAAAGCCCGCCGCTATCCCCAGAAGGCCACCGACACTCGATAACGTGACCGCTTCCACCAGGAACTGCCATAGAATGTTCATGCGTGTCGCGCCGACGGCCTTGCGAATGCCGATCTCGCGCGTGCGCTCCGTGACCGAAACGAGCATGATGTTCATGATGACGATGCCACCTACCACGAGGCTGATGGAGACGATACCAACCAGCACCTGGAAGATTCTCGAGCTGATCGTTTTCCAAAGGCCCAGAAGATTATCCTGGGTGATGATCGCGAAATTGTCGTCCCGCTTGGGTCCAAGGCGACGGAGCGTGCGCATCGCCAGCCGGGTCTGATCAACGCAGTCGGCCACGTTGTCGAGGTGCGCGGGCTTGATCGAAATCGTCATCGATTGGTGGGAGCCGAACATTTTCTCGAATGCAGTGATCGGGATTACGACCATCAAGTTGGGATTGCCGGTCATTCCATTGGGCTTTGTAAGGAGGACGCCGATGATGCGGAACGGCAGGCCCGCGATCCTGATCTCCCTGCCGATCGGATCCACGTCGGAATACAGCCGGTCGGCGACATCGGCGCCGATCACGGCCACCTCTTTGCTGTGCTCGACCTCCTGGGAAGAGAAATGCCGGCCGTCTTTGAGATCCCACTTGCCCAACATCGGATAGTTCTCGGATCTTCCCTGGACAGGCACGGATTTTATGTACAGGCCACGGCCGCGCGCTTCCGCGCTTGTGCCCAAGTGCGCGTCCATATACTCCGCGAGGGTTACGTGTTCGCGCAGGTAGGTCAGATCCGAAAGCTCGACCTTCGGATTGTGCAGGGATTTTAGAAACTTCTCGTAATCCGAGAGGATGTCGAGGCCGTTGACCTGCTGCAGATCGAACACGCCCGAGCCTTCTCCCGCAACCTGGTTTTCGATGTAGGTGTTCGCGCCGTCAATGATGCTGACCACGGCGATTACCGACATTACGCCGACGATGTTGCCGAGCAACGTCAGGATTGTCCGCAGTTTGTTGGTCCATAGGGCCTCGAGCGCGATGATCACCCCTTCAAGCAGCTGCATGCGCGCAATCTTTCCAAGGAGAACAAGGGCCTGTCAATGAATAACGTTTACACTTTGCTGCTGGCCCCCAGGCTCGCTGACGCGGCGCGAGCGACGAGCATACTCTTTGGTATGTAAGGAGCGAGCAACAAAGCCAGCGGGCCTGCGGGCCGCAGCCCAGAGGGGCGCGGCGGCGGGCGGGCATCTGCTGCGTTGCCGCTCCTCGACGATGCTCAACGGCATCGCCTGCGTCGCGGCGCCTTGCATCTGCCCGCCCGGCGCTCGCGCCAAAGTGCAAACGTTATTCATTGACAGGCCCTAAGCCATCTTACCGAACATTGATACGGAGCGGACGGGAAAAGGTTTACATCCCCATACCCATCGCGCGCACGAACTGGTCCGCGGACCCGAACTGCATGTAGGGGTTGGTGCGCTTCTGATCGCCCAGAGTCGAACTCCGGCCTCCATAGCTGTGTCCCGGATAGAGCACGAGGTCATCATCAAGAGCGCGCAGCCTGCGATTCAGGCTCCACCACATTTTCGCGGGATCGCTCCCGGGAAGGTCGACCCGGCCGCAGGCATCGATGAACAGCGTATCCCCGGCGAGAAGATGTTTCCCTGCCAGGAAGCACTGGGAACCGGGAGTGTGTCCAGGAGTGTGAAGAACGCGGACCGGGATCGCTCCAATGTGGATTTCTTCATTATCGACAACGGCTCGAAAGTTTTGCGCGCGCCGGTCCAGGAAACCGATCGGCACCTGATAGCGGGGGGCCATCTCCCGCATGTAGACAAGCTCTTCCGCATTCACGTAAACCGTCGCGTCAGTGGCATCGAGTAATTCCTCGAGCCCGTTGATGTGATCGGGGTGCGCGTGCGTGAGCAGGATATGATGCAGGTGCAGGTCGAGCTGGCGCGCGGTCGCCAGAATTGCCTTTACGTCCCAGGCGGGATCGACAGCCGCCGCCTGGCGGGTTTGTTCGCAGCCGACGATGTAGACGAAGTTCATCATCGGGCCCAGTTCGAGTTGTTTGAGAATTAATCCGCCTGCAGTCATGCGCTCGCTCCGCGAAAGGTTTGCCGCCGTTCCGAAAAACTTTGCTCATTGCCGCGCAGGGTTCGCCCACGCGCGACCCGCGTCCATAAAGTGACTCGTTGGCATCTGCCGCCAGGCGGTTGCGAGATTATAGCTCCGGACGCCGGATGATCCAATTCGAAGCTGGATTCCAGATTCGAAATTCGAGGTTGAGAATCTTGAATCTCGAATTTCGAATCTGGAATTGGTTGAGGCCTACTAGCCGCGCGGTGTAATCTGTGGCAAGTATTTCAATAGGAGCCTCGGCGTTCTGTTGCGGCTTTTCTTTACCCCTTGTGAGGATTTTGTGGTTTGATGGAGATCCGTATGAGGCGAACCCTGTTGTTGGTCACGCTTGTTTTCCTCAGCCTCTTCCTCTGCGCTCCGTCCGCACAGGAGCCCTCGCAAAAAACCATTCAGGTGGCGGTCGACATGGTTTCCTTGCCCGTCACGGTCATGAAACGAAATGGACAGCGGGTGGCAGATCTCGTCAAAGAAGATTTCCGCGTCTATGAGGACAGGATTGAGCAGGACATCAAGGCGTTTTCGGCAGCCGACGAACCCTTCTCTGTCGCATTGATGCTGGATACCAGCGGCAGCACGATGGAAAAACTGCAGCGCATCCAGAGCGAGGCGATCCGGTTTATCAATCAGTTAAGCCCGCAGGATTCTGTCGCGGTGGTTTCCTTCGCGCAGGAGGTCCGGCTGCTGGAGGATTTCACAACCGATCGGGCGCGCACAACGGCCGCAGTCCGCGGAACGTCCTCGGGCGGGTTCACGGTTCTGTACGAAGCGGTCTGGCTGGCCTTCAAGGAGGTGCTCCCTTCCGCCCATCAGCGAACCGCGTTGGTGATCTTCAGCGATGGCGTCGACACGGCGAGCGAAAAGGCGACTAAAGATGAAACGCGCGAGCTGGCGAAGGAGTCGCGGGCTCCGATCTACTGCATCTATTTCAACACACAGGAGGAAATGCAGAGATCGCCCGGAATCCCAGCCGGCGGCCAGACTTTTCCCCCGAACATCGGGCAACGCACGACTACGATTCCGGCTACTGGTGCGGGCAGGAGCACGGAAGATTACATGGGAGGCCGCCAGTACCTTTCGGATCTCACTGATTACAGCGGCGGCAGAGTCTTCGATGCCCTCAGGATGGAGGACCTCGGCCCGGCCTTTGATGCAATCGCGCAGGAACTGTCGAGCCAGTACAGCATCGGCTACTATCCAACTAATGCCCGGCACGACGGAAAGTATCGAAGAGTGGATGTGAAAGTTTCGAAGCCGGGTCTCTACGTGCAGACTCGACAGGGCTACTACGCGGCCGACGACTCAAAAAAGAAGGGGAAAAAATGAGCCGATGGGGAGCGTCCACGATGCCGGAAGCCTATCCAAAAACCTTAACTGTTTAGCATTTTTCTGAGATTCGGATTGCATGATCGAAAGGCAAGACGAACCTCAAAGTACTCATGATCCTGCGGCTCACCACGGAGCATGAAAACCGCCGTTGGCGGTGTGGAGTCGGCAATTTGGAGAATGAACGGTGAAGCTGCGAGCCCTCTGGGCCTTTTGTCGTATCCCATGCGCGTATTTTCATAGGAGACTCAAAGCACTGTATCCTTGTTGCGGCTAAACAGTTGCCAAAAATCAGGAAGGGCTTGGCGCGCCGGGATCTCCCTTACCGAACGTCGGATGATCCTCCGGCTGTGACTCCTGCTGATTGACAAATCGCGCCAGCACGAAGCACAAATCCGAAAGCCTGTTCAGATAGCGAATGATACTTGGATCGACTTCTTCGGTACGCGCCAGGGCGACACAGCGCCGCTCCGCGCGCCGCGCAACAGTCCGGGCAAGGTGCAGAAGCGCCCCGGGCGCATTCCCGCCCGGCAGAATGAAGCGCCTCAGCGGCTCCAAGGTCTCCTGACAGCCGTCTATATCCCTCTCGAGATGGGTGATTTGATTTTCCACAATCGGGGGAACATTGAAGGAGCCATGCTGCGTCCCTGCCGGCAGAGCGAGATTGGCGCCGACGCTGAACAGGTCATCCTGGATGCGGTGTATGGTGCCGCGCACGCATTCCGGCAGTGGGTGCGCGCAGGCGACTCCGAGGACGGCGTTAAGTTCGTCAATCGCGCCGTAGGCCTCAATGCGCAGGTCATCTTTGAAAACACGCTTTCCTCCGATGAGCCCAGTGGTGCCGTCATCGCCAGTCTTGGTATAGATCCTGGTCATGGTTCAGACCTCCGACTGAGAATATATCGCATTTGCGGGAGTTGAGGCGGCGAAAGCGGGGTAATAGAACCTGGGAATCAGAGGCGCCGACGAAAACAGAGGAAATGCTCCTGAGCAGCAGGCGCTAACTCGGGCTCTTCGGCGGAGGTGTCAGGCGGTCTTTTTTTCCTTGCAGGAAATGCAGACGGATGTCCACGGCACCGCTTTGAGGCGAACCACGCTGATTTCTTCGCCGCACATTGTGCACACCCCATAGCTGCCGTCATCAATCCTGGCCAGCGCGGCCTCGATGGCTCGGAGAAGCTTGGCATCCGTCTGCAGCAGGCGTATATTCACGTGAACCTCGTTATCGTCGCTCGCCTGGTCGACGAAGTCCCCGTGTCGCGTGTTTTCCATGTTCTCCCAGTGGGTCTGCTTTGCCGGCGAGGATAACGTGATCGCATCACGCTTGCCTTCCAGGATGGATCTGAACTTCTTGAGCTCAACCTTTTTCATGGATCAACCTCAGTCCACAAAGATCGGACGTGATCGAAAAAACATTTAGTATAAAACATAGAGTTCTCGAAGTAAAGAAGGTGATGCGTGGATGCGCGGGGATTGCCAAAACCCAAAGCGGATCCGGCAAAAAGCAGTCCAGGAACCTGAGGTGGGCGCTACACCAGGAACCTACAAATAAGGCCGGAGCGAATCGCGGGGCTGAGTTGCGCGTTACAGCGGGAGTGACTCGCCCACGCCTGCTTTGACGGCGGCCCGGTAGATTCGGCCGGCGAAGGCGACGTCCTCCAATGCGATGCCGTTCGACTTGAAGAGAGTTATCTCGGTCGCCTCTTCGCGGCCTGGAAAATCTCCGGTTACGACGGCCCCGAGTTCCCGCGCATCTTCCCAATAGAACGCCCCTCCTTCGGCGGCGCTCGCGAGGTCGCCCGACTCCAGCATGGACTGTTCTAAGGAGTCGACCACAACGCAGGCGCTGCGGCGTACGGTTTCTACGTCAAGCTCACGCCGCCCCAAATGGTTAGAGCCAACGGCGTTTATGTGAACCCCTTTCGCCAGCCATTCACCGTTGAACACCGGTTCCTTGGAGGTCGTTGCCGTAATGATGATATCCATGTCTTGGGCCGCCTGTTCTGGATTCGCGGCCGGCTCCACCTCAACGTCCAGCGTTTGGCTCATCTCACGGCAGAACTTATCGCGTCGCTCCGGGTTTCGTCCGTAGGCAACGATGGTTCGAATCGGGCGCACCGCGCACACGGCCGCGAGCTGAGCGCGTGCTTGGAACCCGGTTCCGAAAACACCGAGGTGGGATGCGTCCGTGCGGGCCATGTATTTGGTGGCGACGCCCGAGGCGGCACCGGTTCGCAGCTGGCCCAGTAATTCAGCTTCTATCACCGCCAGCAGCCTGCCGTCTTCGCCGCTGTAAAGGAGAACATGGAACCTCGTCTTGCCATCGATCGTGGTGTAACTTTTCAACCCCGCAACTCCAAGGGTCGGAAGCGACGCGCTCATCACCTGAAGTAATCCGCGCTCAACGCGGCATCTGCGCCTGGGCGCGTTGTCGGTCTTGTTCTCTCCCTGCAGTCGAAACGCCTCCTCGATTGCTTCGAGCGCCATTTGCATGGTTGCGAGTTTTTTTACATCCGATTCGCGCAGAAGAATTGCCATGAATATCCCTCATCGATAGTAAATTGCGTGTCCCAGATCCATTCGAAATCAAATCAGCTTCAACTATACTGAACCTGGACACATAGGCCAAGAAGAGATTGCTTGGTCGTACGCTCGAAGCTGAATGACGCTGCCTTTCTTCCTCTCGACTGCGATTTACACACTGAAAGATAACGAGCGGAGCAAAAACCGATAGCGATTGCGATACCAATGCCGATTCCGAGATCCCTGCAGTCGTTGCTCCCTTCCGGGTCGGTATCGGAATCGGGATCGTAATCGCTATCGCAATCGGCTCTTGTTTGCGCTGAGACGACCATTTTGTTGTGCACTGGCAGCCCCACTGTCTGAATCACAGTCGTCTCAAGCACAGAGTTGAATCCACCCGGCGGCGGGAGATATACTTAGTTCCGCCCCGAGAGGGATATGCCAGCCGAAGCACCCCGCAGTCGGCTTTGATGCAGGAGAGTAAAACTGCTGGTTCGCCCGGTCATCCAGCGGCTCACTCGGGCCTTTCGTGTCTGTCTCCCTCTGATTCCGGTTGTTCATGCATTGCTGAAAAATGATCCGAACCGTACACATTGCCAAGTACGTCATTCCTGAAGCCGGCATGCTGCTGCGCAACGCAGCCGTCCATGTTTCCGATCCCGGCAGGATTTCGAGACTCGAGCCGTGGCAAAGCCCGCCGCCAAACCTGGAAACCAAAGTCGTGGATTGGGGTTGCGCCATTATTCTGCCAGGCCTGGTGAACGCGCATACACACCTTGAGTTGACACGCCTCCGCGGGCAAGAAGATCGGCCGGTATCCTTTACACACTGGCTTGCCCAGGTGATCCGGGAGAAGCAGCAGCGGACGCGCGCTGATGTCCAGGAGACCATCGCCCGGGGTGCCCGCCAATCTTTGGCTTCGGGCACGACTCTGCTGGGCGAGATTTCATCCAGCGGGATCAGCTGCGATGCCCTCAAGCACGAAAAGCTCCGAAAGGTGATCTTCGAGGAGGTGATTGCGCTCGCGCCGGAAAAGGCGGGCGAAGCCATGGCTGCCCTGAGCCAGCGACTCGATCGGTCGGAACCCGACGCGTTCAGTTCCTCCAGCGTTTCACCCCACGCTCCTTACTCCGTCTCGCCTGAATTGTATCGCGCAGCGGCAAACCTGGCGCGGACCCGGCGCACCCGTCTTGCCACGCACCTCGCGGAAACCGGGCAGGAGTTGGAGTTCCTCGCTAGCGGGAAAGGGGAGCTCAAGAGCTTTCTCTCCGACCTCGGTGTGCTTCCTGCCGGGTGGACGCCGCCCGGGCTTGCGCCCGTGGCTTATCTGGAGAAGCTTGGCGTTCTTGATCCACCCGCCATTCTCATCCACTGCAATTATCTGGACGAGGATTCCATGGTGCGAATCCTGAGCCGAAGCTGCAGCGTCATCCACTGCCCGCGAAGTCATGCTTATTTCGGGCATGATCCGCATCCTGTGCGCCGGCTCCTCGATATGGGCATCAATGTCGCTTTGGGAACGGACTCTCTGGCCAGCAACAAGTCCCTCAGTGTTCTCGACGAGATGCGATTCCTCTTTAGGAATCGCAAGGATTTGAAATGCGATGAAATCATCCGCATGGCAACACTCAACGGCGCCGTGGCTCTCGATTTTGGCAATGTGCTCGGCCGCCTGCGGAGAGGATATTGGGCCGACATGACGGTTCTGCGCCTGCCCGAGAGACTGGCGGACCGAAACATCGAAGCGCAACTTTTGGAGGGCGCGGGAGAATGCCTGGCGACCATTGTGCAGGGCCGGATCGCATGGACCTCCGCGCCCGGGTTGCTGACTGGCGGTGGGTAGGCCGCCCACAACACATCATTCGTTACTCGTAACCCGTCACTCGCATGGGGGTGCACATGTTCAGAAGATCGATCTTCTGGGGCTTGACATTGATGCTCGGGACTCTGCTGGTATGGCTCGTAGTCCGGGCACGCAAACAGGAAGCGCAGATCGCGATGGCTCCGGCTCCGACTGAAATCGTGAGATCCGCCAAGTCCAGCCCTACGCGTGTGATTGCCCCGAAAGATCTTGACGCCGGGGAATCGCAAGTGGAGTTCGCCTCCATGGTTTCCGGGGCGCCGAAATCCGGTGGGCGCAGCGCCCTCCTGCATGTCGTGATACGCAACCGCGGAGCGGTTCCTTATCACAACGTGATGTTGAAACTCACCTGGGTCGGAACCTCCGGGAAGGCTATCGACAGCCAGACACATCTGGTTCCCGGCACAATCGAGCCTGGACAGACTCTTAACGATGGCGAGGTCGCTTTGGAGGGCGTGCCGAGCGGTAGTGTGAAATGTACCATCGCCATCCTCCACTCAGACTTGGGGCAAGCTCAGGCTCGTTGAGCCGCCCCTTCGCGGAGTGCATGGGCGCCGTGCCGAAAATGATTGAAATGCCGGGAGGATAGCTCCGCGCGATGAAGGAAGGCTAGGAGGGCAGAACCTGCACCCGAAGGTTGGCCTTATGCCGCGAGCTGTGGAAAAATCTGGACATCGCATCGACTATCTGTTACAATAAAAAGACTTACCGTTGTTGACATCCTTTTGTCTGCGTGATAAGCTCCTGAATTATCAAGTCTGCGCGGAATCGAACGATTTTGTGCTAGGACTGAGGCTCATGGAACGATCCTGTCGCGTTTTCTCTTTGCTGATGGTGCTTGGTATTGCTGCGCTCCCATTGGCGGCTGCGACCAGGCCGAACGGAATGCTCGCGGGGACAGTCATGACGCCGGATGGACGCGGCCTTGTGGGTGCCGTCGTGGCACTTTTCCAGCGTAGCGACCCTGGAACGGTCATTTCGATCGCCAGGTCCGATCAGCAGGGGGCATATAACCTCAGCGGCGTTGCTGCGGGTGCTTATTCCATTCAGGTCAGCAGGTTCGGCTATCAGGTGATCCACTCTCCTCGAGTGGTCGTCGATCCCGGCAAAACCACAACCGTCAATTTTGTGCTTCAGGAGATCGTGGACTTTATCTCTGCGCGTGACGATCCCCGAAATTGGGACCTCAAGACTGTCATGCGAAGCACTTCCGACCGGCGCCTCATCTTTCGAGGACTTCCGGGAGCAGCGACGCCGGACGACGTCATAGCTTCTTTCCACAGAAGCGGTGCTCTGAACATTGTCTCCACCGACCTGCTTGGTCCGGACAACTATGCCGTGTATCCGAACCGGGGGGATTTGGGGGTAGCTTCCAATTTCGCGTTCGTCGAACCGGTCAGCCTGCATGGCCGCATGATCTTTTCGGGCCAGCTCTCTTCGGGCACAGATTCGCTTTGGAGAGTGCGCAATACCTATGACTACCGCCCGAATCCGAATCAGGAGTACAAATTCTCGGTAGGCGTGGGCCGCTTGAGTCCCAATCGTACAGGGATTTCGGACCACCCCGCGGACTTTTTCAACTCGGAACAGGATTTTCAGGATTCCGGAGTGCAGACACTCGTCGTAGGGTTCCAGGGAAGCCGGCAATTCCTCAACGTAGTGGCCGTGGAATATGGCCTCGATTTGTCGCGCATTCAGTACGGAGCGACGCAGAGCGTGTGGAGCCCATATCTGCAGGTTGCCTATACACCCCACCGCCACTGGCTCTTGAGAACTTTGATGTCCTCCCGCCGGATCAGCGATAACAGCATGATCGAGCTGCCGGGAGGCGACGTGGTAAACCTCCTCGAGCCCGCTTATATATCGCAGATCAACAACGTGATCCGCGTGAGCCAAGTCAGGCATTCCGAATTTTCGGTTGCCAGAAAACTGGCCGACGACACGTCGCTGGAGCTTACGGTCTACCGAGACAGGGTGGATGGGCCGGGCACACCGTTTCTCCTGACGACAAATACGGAATACGGACAGAATTCGCAGGCGGTGCAGCTCAAGAGCGACCAGGACGCGCAGCAGGGCGTCAGGGTAGCTTTCGCGCGCATGCTAACGGGTACGATTCAGGGCTTGATTGCCTACGACTACGGCACTGCCGCGGGCCTTGCCAACATCAATCCGTCTTTGTCGAGCGGTCTGGTGAACGATAACATCCTGGATTACATTCAACGCTCCTATTACCATTCCATCACCAGTCAGTTGGAAGCCAAAATCCCGCAGACGCGCACCCACGTCCAAGCGACTGTGCGCTGGTATCCTGGAAACCCGATCAGCCCAATCGATCTCTTCGCCGATCGGATGGATACACTCACCAAAGGGGTGAGCTTTTCCCTGAGGCAGGCACTTCCGCTGCCGCCTTTTATGGGTTGCCCAGGACGGTGGGAGGCTCAGATTGATGTTCGCAATCCGTTTGACCAGGGAATGAGCCACATTCCCTTGTCCGATGGAGACCTCGTTTTGACCCGAATTTCCCGTGCACTCCGATTCGGCCTGAATCTCAATTTTTTCTAATCATGCCGATCGCCGTTCTGTTTAGCACCCACCTGCCCCGCCCTGATTATGCACCCTCATCGTAGATCTGCGAGCGAAGAGGGCACTTGTAGCCAACTGTGCCCGGCTTCTATACTTATTCTGAAGACGATGCGGTCATTCAAGATGTTGGATGTCAATCCAAACGCTTGAAGCCAAAGGGAGGCCGGAGCGTGAACTTTACTAGATTAGAAAGATTAAATCCTTACGTCTCAATACTTATAGCGATCCAAACAATCGCTGCGCATTCAGGCGTTGGTATGGATATTGCTTAGGGGAGTTCTGGACAGTCTTATCGTTTTCCTGAATACAAGATGGATGCTTTTCCAGTGCCTTTCAGGACCGTCGCTTTAACATTTCTGACGCTCTTTCTGGTAACGATCGGTATTTTGAACCTGCGCGATCGTGCATCCTGGAACGAGCCCGGGGATGGTGTCTTCTGGGTCGAATCGGAATCCGGTTTGACGGCTGGAGAGGTTGCGCCGAATGGCCCCGCAGCAAGGGCGGGCATCAGGCAAGGGGATGTGCTGTATTCTATCGACGATTCCCCAATCGTCAACCTCGGCCAGCATTCTGATGCAATCTATCGCGCCGGAGCCCACGGGGTTCTCGCCTATGGGCTGATGTCGGGTTCGACGGTTCGCCTGGTTTCCGTCCGGCTGGATGCCAAGGCATCGTTGAAACCCGAGGACAGCTGCCGCATTCTCCTTGCTTTTGTGTACCTCGGCATTGGTTTTATTGTCGCTCTTCGCGGCGCCCATCTTAAGGGAGCCTTCCACTTTTATTTCGTTTGCCTGACTGCCTTTGTCTTGTTCCTTTACAGCTACACTACTAGGCTCGGGATTCTGGATGGAACGGTCTACGTGCTGTCGGTTCTTGCCATCCTCCTGCTACCGGCGCTTTTTCTGCATTTCTGCCTGCGCTTTCCCGTCGATCCTCGTCCCGTCCGCAGCCCCGCGATGTTTTATTACGCTCCAGCCGCATTTCTCGGGGTTATCCAGCTGTTATGGTGGACGGGCCGTCTCGCTGATTTTGGTCTCCCGCGAAACGCCCGATCGAGCGGCATCCTCGACCGTGTGCACCTTGTTTACCTGTGCGCGGGCCTGCTGATCGGTGCGATTGTCCTCCTGCGGCGTAAGCTCGCGACAGAGGATTTGACGGCGCGCCAGCAGATGAAGTGGGTCAGTTACGGAACACTCGGTGGCGTTGTGCCGTTTCTCGCGATTTACGTCCTGCCTGTGCTGTTGGGGGCGCGAGCCGGATTTCCGCTGCTTTCTTCCCAGTTGTTCCTCGTGCTGATTCCGCTGTCGTTTGCCTACGCCATACTTCATTATCGGCTCCTCGATGTCGAGGCCATCGTGCGCCGGAGTGCGGCCTATCTCGTGGCCAGTTCGCTTCTGCTTGCCGCCTATCTGGTTTTTGTCCTCATTCTGGGAAGGTGGCTGGAGTCGATGATTCCAGATGCCGATTACGTGATCGTCTGCGTGGCGGCTCTGGCAATTGCCATGATGTTCGCTCCGTTGCGCACCTCAATTCAGGCTCGTCTGGACCGGTTTTTTTACAGAGAGAAGTTTGAAGATCGGAGCGGCCTCCTCGATTTTGCCCGCACTTTAACCTCCGAGATAAGCCTCCCCCGCCTGACGCGCAAAATCCTCGAGCGGATCGCCAAGACGTTTCCGGTGGACAACGTCTTCCTGTTTCTGCGCGATGCCGCCAATCCCGGCGCCTTTCTCCTGGCGGACGCGATTGGAATGCAGCTATCGAGCGGAGATCCATGGCGATTGGAGGAAGCTGCCCTCTCCGGCGATTTGCAGGCGAACGGCCCCGATTCCTCCCGGACGGAGAATCTCCTGTACGAGGCACCGCGGCACTTGAACTCCAGAGGGCTTCATTATGTGCAGGATTTGAGACTCCGGGGCAAATTGATCGGCGTGATCGGCTTGGGTATGCTTCCAAAACACCGGCATTTTTCGACGGAAGATCTGGATCTCCTCCGCGCCCTTGCAGGATATGCGAGTATTGCCCTGGAAAATGCCGATCTCTACCGCTCGATTGAGACCAAAGCTCTCGATCTCGAGCGCCTCAAGATTTATACGGAAAACATCATCGAAAGCATCAACATTGCGGTCCTGGCGCTCGACCTGAAAGGAGAGGTCACGTCCTGCAATCGCGCGTTCGAGGAACTTTACGGAATCGGCCGCAAGCAGATTGTCGGCACCCGCCTGGAAGATCTGTTGGGCAAGGAGATGGTGGCCTCGATCCAGAACGCCATTGGGGTGGCGAGCTGGGATTTCAGGTCGACCGGCAACATTTTCAAACAGTATCTGCAGAATCGCAGAAATGAAAAGCTGATCGTCGACCTCAGCGTGATTCCACTGCTCGATTCCAGAGATCTGAATTCCGGCTGCCTCGTCGTGATGGACGACATCACCGGCAAAGTGCAGCTTGAAAGCCAGTTGCTCCAGGTGGAGAAGCTCAGTTCCATTGGGTTATTGGCAGCCGGCATCGCCCACGAGGTCAACACCCCGATTACGGGCATTTCCAGTTACGCCCAGATGCTATTAAAGGAAACTGCCGCAGACGACGTGCGCAAGCCGATTCTGGAGAAAATCGAGAAACAAACGTTCCGGGCGGCGGAAATCGTCAACGGGCTCCTCAACTTCGCCCGCATGAACGGCAGCGAGTTTACCGATCTGGACTTGAATCTGCTCATCCGTGACAGCCTTTCCCTCCTGGAGCACCAGTTCAGGCAAAACCATGTAGACGTGGTATATTCTCCGGATCAGACTATCCCGACGGTCTATGGAAATGCGGGGAAATTACAGCAGGTTTTCGTCAACCTGTTCCTGAATGCGCGGGATGCGATGCCGTCGGGGGGCACGCTGCAGGTGGAAACTTCCATGAATGATACAATGGTCATCGTGGATATTCAGGATTCGGGGGTAGGCATTTCACCAGAGCACATCAGGAGAATTTACGACCCGTTTTTCACCACCAAGAGCACGGGTAAGGGCACTGGACTTGGCCTCGCCGTCACGTACGGCATCGTTCAGGAACATGGCGGCAGAATCTCCGTGGATAGCACCCCTGCGAAGGGGACTCGATTCAGGCTGAAGTTGCCTACCCGGCAATCAATACAAGCATGAATGACAGAGGACGCATACTCGTAGTCGATGACGAAGAGGTCGTGCGCGATGTGCTCGAGACATTTCTGCGCAAGGAGGATTATCTCGTCGATCTGGCCGAAAACGGAGTCCAGGCGCTGCAGATGGTCGATGGGGGAGATTACGATGTCGTACTCCTCGATTTGATGATGCCCGACATGGATGGCCTGGGTGTGCTGGAATCATTTCGAAATCGGAGTGACAGCCCGGCTGCCATCGTTCTCACTGCCTTCGGCACGATAGAGAGGGCCGTGCAAGCCACCAAACTCGGCGCCTTTGACTTCATCACAAAGCCGTTTAAGAACGACGAGATTCTCGTGGCGGTCAAGAATGCCATCGAGCAGCGCCGCCTGCGTAACGAGAACGCACGGCTCAAAGACTCGTTGCGCCAACGCTACAGCTTCCGCAACATCATCGGCAAGAGCGAGCCGATGCAGCAGATCTTCAACCTCATACTGCAGGTCGCTCCCAGACGCAGCACCGTCCTGATCCAGGGCGAGAGCGGCACCGGGAAGGAATTGGTCGCCAAGGCCATTCACGCGGCCAGCACGCGCGCCGACGCACCCTTTGTGGCGATCAATTGCGGCAACATCCCTTCCGAATTGCTCGAAAGCGAGATTTTTGGCCATGTGCGCGGCGCTTATACCGGCGCGACAAGTTCCAAGAAGGGCCTGTTCGAGGTTGCGGACGGGGGCACATTTTTTCTCGATGAAGTGGCCAGCATCTCCCTGGAGATGCAGGCGAAGCTGTTGCGAGTAATCCAGGAGCGTGAGTTTCGCCGTCTCGGCGGCCTCGAAAACATCAGGGTTGATGTGCGCATCATTGCCGCCACCAACAGCGACCTCCAGACCGCTGTCGCCAACGGGAGCTTTCGCGACGACCTGTACTACCGGCTCAATGTGATCGTAATTAAACTGCCCCCGCTGCGGGAGCGCGGCGAAGATATTCCCCTGCTTGCCGAGCACTTCTGCAGGAAGTACTGCGGCGAAAACGCCAGGGACCTGTGCATCTTCGACCCGGCGGCCATCCAGACTCTCTTGGATTACGGCTGGCCCGGAAATGTTCGAGAGCTCGAAAATGTCGTCGAGCGGGCGGTCGTCCTCTGTCCGGGCAACACCATCACCGCGGATCTTTTCCCCAGAAACGTTATTGCGGCCCCGCCGCGCGATTCCAACGGTTTTCTGGAGGCGGACCTGCCCCTGAAGGAGAAGGTAGGCAACTTTGAAAAGGCGTTGATCCTCGATGCGCTCGCGAGAACAGATTGGAATCAGAAAAAGGCTGCAGAACTCCTGTCGGTGAACCCGACGACCCTCAGCGAGAAGCTGAAGCGCTTGAAAATCAAACCGCAGTGACATCTACGTCGAGGAGGGGCAAAGGGAAAAGGCGTTCGTTCATGAAGCATTCTGCTGACGCAAAGCAGGGAGGATCCTTGGGCTCCTGATCTTGACCCAATGCTGTAACCTTAAGGGGAGATTCATCCTCGAGCAGAAATCTGACGGCCACGAATTTCACGAATTCCACAAAAATGGCCCTGAAGAGCCGGTCGACAGATGGAAGATTCCGTGGAATTCGTGAAATTCGTGTCGTCTTCTCGAATTTTTACTTAAATTGGCAGCACTGATCTTGACCCCTTGACCCCTTGACCCCTTTGCCCCTGCAGCAACTGCTTCAGCTGGCTTGCCACCAAAATGCATTTGTCGTATCCTCTTGAAACCTGGGACCACCCCAGGGGTCTTTATAGCCGAAAGGATGTATCATTAGAGAGGCAGCGTCGTACAAAGCTTTCATACGGGAGACTGGCGAATGATCAAGGTGCAATTCATCGGGCGGTTTGTTTTCCTTGCTTGCGCATTTCTCACCGCTTTGCCGGCGGTTGCGGACTATAAGCAAGCCTACGCATATTTCAAGCAGGGCCAGTTCGAGAAAGCAATCCAGGAGTTGAAGCCTGACCTGGACAAGAATCCGGATTGGGAATTTGGGCACCGACTCGCCGGGCTTTGCTATCTGGGTCTGAAGAATAACGCTCTGGCCTCAGTCGAGCTCAACCGCGCCATCCAGCTCAAGTCGACGGCATTCGCGACCTTTTACGGCTTGGCGCAGGCTTATTACAACACCGATAAACTTGACAATTGCGTCCAGATTCTCAACCAGGGAGAACAATACGCGAAAGCCTCGGAGGACCTGTACGACCTGCACCACTTGCGGGGCACTGTCTATTATCGCCAGCAAAAACTCGATCAGGCTGCGGCGGATCTCGCGGGTGCCATCCGCATCAAGACCGACGACTGGTTGGATTTTTCCCAATTGGGCGCCATCTATTTCAATCAGAATCGCTACGACGAGGCGATCCAGACGCTGCAGAAAGCGCTCTCACTCAAACCCGGTGACACAGCCACGTCCGGCGTGCTCGGGAAGGTATATTTCAAGCAAGGAGTGGCGGCATTGAGTGCCAAACAGTACAGCCAGGCGCTGGACCTCTTCCATAAGGCCGGCACCCTCACTCCCAACGACGGCTACATTTTTTACAATACCGGCGAGGCGTGCCTTTTTCTTGCCAACTACGCCGACGCGGAGAAGGCCTACACCCAGGCGCTGAGCTTGTTGCCACGAAATGCGGATGTGCTCACCAGGCTAGGCCTGACTTACGAGAGGCAAAAGAGGTGGCCTCAGGCCCTGGATGCGTACCAAAAGGCGAATGAAATCAGTCCGTCACCCACCCTGAAGGATTCGATGACTCGCGTGGCCGACCAGTTAAAGAAACCCGAGGAGAAGAAAAAACACTAGCGGGTCACGGTATAAGAAGCTTCCCAGATGCACACATTTCCGCCATTGTCCACGGCGACGATGTGCACTCGATATTTCCCATCCTGCCTGGCGGATTCGACAGGGATTTCAAACTGCGTGAACATTCCCTCGGTGGGCTTCACCTGATGTCCCTGGCGGGTTTTGCCGCTCGACTCATCAATCAGGAAAATCCCCGTCGAACCGAGATAGCTCCGGCCTTGGTGCGTGTAAAGCCGCACCGCGAGGGCCGCGCCGGGCTTCGCCGGGTCCGGATTGAAGAGAACACGATCCAGCGCCGGCCCCGGCTCGTCGGGCGAGATGGAAAACTCCTGCGGATCGTAGCCGCGCACCCGATTGAGCCACTGTGTTTCAAGAGCCGGGACGCGGGTCTTGAAGGCTGCGGCGAGACTGTCCTCCAGGTTCTTCTGAGCCAGGGAATCGAACAGCTTCAAGACTCGATCCCGGCCGTAAACCTCACTGCAAAATGTCAGAAAGGTGATCCCAGGGGCTGCGGCGACAAGATCTTGACTGTCGCCGGCGAATTCAGATCTGCCGGACAGGTGCATCAATCCCAGAGGGCTGATTTTGTCCACGTAGTGACAGATAGTCCAAGCTGCACCCAAACGCTTGACCGTGTTGGAAAACTCGTGCGCCAGCATCTCCGACATGCCATCCAATAGGAATCGATTCTCGGGCTTGGAGGCGCCATCCCCCATGAGGTTTGTCAGGGCAAGCCTCGCGAGTCCACGGACCGCAATCTGCAGCAGGAAGCCGTTGGAGTCTTTCAACGCACTCGGATCGTTCATGCCGAGTGTGATGGTACTGCGTTCCGCGTCAACGCTCGTCGCCGCGTCCTGCCATTCGATCACGACCGACACGCGGCTCGGCAACTGTCCGCCGGCAGCAACGTGGACAAACTCCCAGCATCGTTCCAGATCGCTGATGTTGTCTCGCCCGATCCACTGCCTCTCGGCCGGAATGTGCAAGCGAAGGTGCCGGGACACGATGCTCTCGTCAGTGTCTTGGGCTACCACGATTTGCGCGAGAAAGAATGGGCAGCATAGAGCTGCTGTCCATGCGAAAACGAACCGCAGGCAAGACATGGAAGGAAAACCCATCCTCCTATCGGACATCTTGAACTACTCTTCTGCCCGGCCGAATTTGACGCGCCTCAGGAAGCGGACGTCGGCGCGAAGCTGTTCAGAGCCCCCGGCTCATCATTGTACCAGTCAAAGACGTTGACCATCTTAGTGACCGTCAGCAGATCAACAACCTTCGGATTGGGAGATAACAGCTTGAGAGTTCCACCCGCTTTCCGGATGGCAGTAAAACAACGAATGATCTGTCCCAAACCCGCACTGTCGACATAGGGAACCCTGGCGAGGTTCAGTAGGAAAAGCCTCCTCCCGCGCGCCAGCAGTTCATCAATTGCGTGCTTGATCGCAACATCGCCCTCGCCGAGAAGGATCTTTCCTTCTACGTCAACAATCGTAACTTGACCCACCAACCGGGATGATAGCTTCATGAGCACCTCCGCCAGATGAGACCAGAAACTAACATAGCCCCCTACCGCTGTCAAAGCGAGACTCGAAATCGTGGTCAACGCCTTGTTTCGCCGGGAGAATTTCGGCAGCTTCGAGCGGAGATGGCGAAACAAGGCGTTGACCACGATTTCGAGTAACGCGCGTGGGTGCGGGCCCTGGGGCATTCCTTGATACCTCGCTGCGCCTATGCTATACATCAGCTTCGCGTAAAGGAAAGCCACGGGGGCGATCCATTTTCCGTGCGGAGTCTAAAATGCTAATTCCTATTCGATCGATTGCAGCCAGAGAAATCCTTGATTCCAGAGGAAACCCGACCCTCGAGGCGGATGTTGTCGTCGAAGGCAACTTTCTCGGCCGCGCCGCGGTGCCGTCCGGCGCCTCCACGGGCGCTCATGAGGCCGTCGAACTTCGCGACGGCGACACGCTCCGCTTTGGCGGCAAGGGAGTGCTCAGGGCCGTCGAGAACGTCAACAACATCATTGCTCCCGCTCTCATCGGCGAGAACGCTTCCCAGCAGCGGACCATAGACCGGATCATGATCAATCTCGACGGCTCCGCAAACAAAGGCCGCCTGGGCGCAAATGCCATCCTGGGAGTATCCATGGCAGTTGCGCGCGCTGTCGCGGCGGCTTTGGGAGTGCCGCTCTACCGCTATCTTGGGGGAACAAACGCCTGCATACTGCCCGTGCCTATGATGAACATCCTCAACGGCGGGGTGCATGCCGACAATAACGTCGATCCTCAGGAATTCATGATCGTTCCCGCGGGCGCCAATTGTTTTTCCGAAAGCTTGCGCATGGGCGTCGAAACCTTCCACTCTCTGAAGAGTGTGCTCAAGAAAAAAGGGTACTCCACAAGCGTCGGCGACGAAGGCGGCTTCGCACCGAACCTGAAATCGAGCGAGGAGGCCTTCGACGTGATTCTCGAGGCAATCGAGAAGGCCGGATTCAAAGCGGGGAAGCAGATCTATCTGGCGATCGATGTGGCCGCGAGCGAAATGTACGTCGATGGAAAGTATTTCTTCAAGAAATCGAGCGGGGCACGCCTGACCGCCGAGCAGATAATTCAACTCTACGAGCGCTGGGCCAACAACTACCCGATCGTATCAATCGAGGACGGAATGGCCGAAGATGATTGGCAGGGTTGGATTGCTCTGACGGAAGCGCTCGGCGAAAAGATCCAGCTCATTGGCGACGATGTTTTCGTCACGAACCCGGAACGGCTGGCCTCCGGCATCGCCGATGGTGTGGCCAACAGTATTCTCATCAAACTGAACCAGGTGGGCACCGTCAGCGAAACCCTCGACACGATCGAACTGGCCCTGAGTGACAGCTACACCACGGTGATCTCCCACCGGTCCGGCGAAACCGAAGACGCATTCCTCGCCGATCTGGCTGTCGCCTGCAACGCGGGCCAAATCAAGACCGGTTCCGCGAGCCGCACAGACCGTGTGGCGAAATACAATCAGCTTCTCCGCATTGAAGAAGATCTCCGCGGACAGGCGCGTTTCCTGGGGAGCCAGCTCTTCTGATTTTTGGTTTTGGAATGCGGATCCTGGAAGTTGAAAATCTCTCAGTCTCGTATACCACGGCTTCAGGGACGATTCACGCAGTTCGCGATTTCTCTCTGGAATTAGCCGCCGGAGAATCATGCGCGCTGGTCGGCGAAACCGGGAGCGGCAAGACGACCGTTGCGCTGGCGTTGGTCGGATTGCTTGGCGGCAACGGGCGCGTCGCCGCCGGAGAGATTCGCTTTGATGGCGTGTCGCTCTTAAATGCCGACCGAGAGACATGGAAACAGGTGCGCGGCAAAAGGATCGGAACTATTTTCCAGGATAGCCGGGGTGCTCTCAACCCGGTTTTGACCATCGGTTCACAATTGATCGAGGCAGTGCGCGCGCATCAGCGCCTCGACAAAAAAGCGGCGCGCGCAGCCGCGGCAGCGCTGCTCTCCGAAGCCGGTGTGCCGGATCCGCTGTTTTTCATGGAGAGGTACGCGAGCGAGCTGTCCGGCGGCATGTGCCAGCGGGTGGCCGTCGCAATCGCGCTCTGCAACCGTCCAAAGCTGCTCATCGCCGACGAACCTACGAGCGCACTTGATCCCAGCATCCAGGCTCAGATCCTCCAGCTCCTTCAAGAAACGAAGCGCCGGCGGGATCTCGCGTTGTTGTTGATCAGCCACGATCTGGCTTTGGTATCCCAGGTCGCCGAGCGCGTTGCCGTCATGTATTCCGGGCGCTTAGTGGAATTGGGCCCGGTGAGTGATGTATTAAGACGGCCCGCGCATCCCTATACCTCCGCGCTGATCGAGTGCCAGGCGGATCTGCACCATCGCTGGGAAGACCGGCCGCTGGCCGCGATCCCGGGTGCGCCGCCGCCTGGCGGGCAGAAGTATCCCGGATGTTCGTTCGCTCCCCGTTGTGTGGATGCGGAACCCGCTTGTTCCGCGGGTGTGCCGCCGTCCGCCGCTGTCGCCAGCAATCATTGGGCGGCCTGCATCAAGCCCCGCATGTGAAACGGATTCCGATTCGAAATTCGAGATTCAAAGTTCACAATCTCGAATTTCGAATCTCGAATTTCAAATTTTTGTTCCCGCATTTCCGGCGTTTCATGGTTTAGTGTGTTCCGATGGCACCGATTCTCGATATTCGCGGTCTCAAGAAGAGTTTCCGGACCGGCATGTTCCAAAAGGGTCGTGCCATAACCGCCCTAGCTGGCGTCGATTTGACGATCGAATCGGGCGACACTTTGGGCCTGGTGGGTGAGTCCGGATGCGGCAAAACAACTCTGGCCCGCTGTGTCCTGCGCTTGATCGCACCCGATGACGGTTCGGTTTTTTTTGACGGCTGCGACCTCCTGCGCCTGTCGCCTGCGGAGTTGCGGACCCGGCGCCGCGAGTTTCAGTTGATCTTTCAAGATGCCTTCGCCTCTCTTGATCCCCGCATGACCGTGCGTGAAATCATGGCGGAACCCTTCGAGATTCACGGTCTCCTGGATCGTCCGGGACGCGAGAGACGAGCTCTGGAGTTGCTGGGGTCGGTAGGATTGGACGGCGGTCTTCTGCCTCGGCGCCCTGCGGAACTGAGCGGCGGACAGCAGCAGCGCGTGGCCATCGCGCGCGCGCTGGCACTGCAGCCCAGGCTGCTGGTTGCCGACGAGCCGGTTACGGCCCTGGACCCTTCTGTGCAGGCGCAAGTATTGAACCTGCTTGCAGAATTGCGAAAGCCCTTCGCACTCACCCTGATCCTGATTTCGCACTCGCTTCCGATGATCAGGTACCTCTGCACGCGTGTATGCGTCATGTATTTGGGCCGCATCGTCGAAGAAGCTCCCGCGGATGAGTTCTTCCGCGCTCCGAGGCACCCGTACAGCCAGGCGCTCTTGGAGAGCGCACCCGCCATGGAACAGGACGGCGGAAGGCAAAAAACGATTTTGCCTGGAGATGTACCCTCCCCGATCTCGCCTCCCCGCGGATGCCCTTTTCATCCGCGCTGTGCGAGGGCAATGGCAGAATGTCGCGTGGAACCGCCGCAGCTCAAGGTCTGCGAGAATTCGAAAGTAGCATGTTTCCTGTATACCTGAAGGGGGGGATTATCGTACAAATTAACAAAATTCAGGGAAGGAGAATGTCATGGATAGTCCTGGTGCAAATGAGACTGTGGCCGCAGACGCCGGAATCGCTCAGATGAGCTTCACTGAACGACTGGTTGGTGTGTATCTTGAACCGACAAAAACGTACGCTGACATCGGCCGGAAACGGTCATGGGTGGCGCTCTTCGTCCTGATTTGCATCGTAGCGCTGGCCTGCAGCTACGCTCTGCAATCCCGGATGGACCCGGCTGATGCGGCAGTGAAGGGCCTGGCGATGACCAAGCCCATCTTCAAAAAGTTTATGAGTTCCGATCAGCTTGCCCAGATCGAGGATCAGGCGGCAAAGCAAGCCATGCAGCCGCGCACTTTCAGGGCAAAATACCTCCCGATCGTCGTCACTCCGATAATGCTTTACATCACGTATGTCGTGATAACTACTGTGTTTCTGCTGGCCTTCCTGGCCACGGGAGCGGGACTTTCCTTCAAGAAATGTTTCACCGCAGTAATCTGGGGGTTTGGTCCGCCGGCACTTGTTGTAAGTCTGCTCAGCATCCTGTTCATCTTCCTCAAGAATCCGGCCGATCTGGACATTAACCCCGTCAACAACGTCGTAAGCAATCTCGGGCCCCTGGTGGATTTCAACGCACATCCGGCGCTGAACAGCCTGTTTTCCTCGATTGACATTTTCCCGCTGTGGACCGCCATTCTTCTCTCGATGGGATTCGCGGCACAGTCGGAAGGGAAGCTTACGGCCGGCAAGGCCGCGATTCCGATCGTAAGTCTCTGGATACTCTGGATTCTATTAAAAATGGGGTTCTGGGCGATTCTCGGATAGGCTTCTGTGGCGAAACTCCTAAGCTCTCCGTCCTAGACCTGGACGTCGACTTGGACATGGATATGCACAGATGAAGGGCAATCTGGTAAATGTTTTGTATGGAAAGTTTGTCGCGGGCTAGACGGTCCAGGTCCACGACGAGGTCCAAGTCCAGGTCCAAACGGCTCACTCGGTTTTTCGATGTAACCAGCGAGATTCACGACATAAAGTATTCTATATAAAGCACTTACGGAACGTTTCAAGAAATGGGAGTGTCCGCTTTTTTGCGCGGGAGAATCGCAACCGGGCAGCGGGGTAAAAACCAGTGGGCGGCTGGCAGGTAGTCTGTCAGCCGCCCACGGTTTGTATCGGAGTGAACCCAAACTCTCAGTCGTGCGGAACCTGTTCGTCGCTGGCGATCTTGCCGTCGAGCAGTCGTACAACTCTGTAGGCGTGCAGAGCGATGTCGGGTTCGTGGGTGACCAGGATGATCGTGTGGCCCTTTTTGTGCAGTTCGTCCAGAAGCCGCATGATGTCCATGCTGGTTGCCGAGTCCAGGTTCCCGGTGGGCTCATCCGCCAGAATAATGGATGGGTTGTTGACGAGGGCGCGCGCGACGGCCACACGCTGCCTCTGGCCACCGGATAACTCGTTTGGCCTGTGATACATGCGCTCTCCGAGCTCCACCGACTGGAGCGCTTTGATGGCACGTTCCTTGCGCTCGTGCGACGGAGTGCCGTTGTAGATCAACGGCAACTCGACGTTGTGCAGTGCGGTTGCTCGAGCCAGCAGGTTAAAGGTCTGAAAGACGAACCCGATTTCCTTATTGCGGATATAGGCCAATTCGTCGTCGTTCATATCCGAGACCAGTCGCGAATTGAGGAAGTATTTTCCTCCACTCGGCGTATCCAGGCATCCGATCAGGTTCATCATTGTGGATTTCCCCGATCCTGATGGTCCCATGATGGCCACATACTCCCCGCGATGGATCTCCAGGGACACACCGCGCAGGGCGTGAACCTTCTCCGATCCCATTATGTAGGTTTTAATGAGATCTTCCGTCCTGATTAAGATGTCTGGTTGCTTAGTGTTACCGTTGGTTCCACTCATGTCGATCCTCGAAGCGCTGCAGCCGCGGCTCAGCTTGGTGATTTGGTTGTCTCCGTCTTGCTACTATTATCGATTTTGACGACTGTACCGTCCTTAAGAGTGCGCAGGGTTTGAAAACTCCCCGATACTATCTCCTCCCCCTCTTTGAGGTTCGATTTTACCTCAATCTCGGACTCACCGGTTATACCCGTCTTAACGGGACGAAACCTTGCATGATTGTCTTTAGTAATTACGAAGACACCCTCGAGTTCTTTCTTGTTAATTTTGCCCTTGGTGGAATCCGCCTGGGCAACCGACTCGCTCTTCTTCTGCTGGTTGAGGGGGGGCTCGATGTAATTTCCGTCCTTGTCCACTTCGACCTCTCGTATTGTAAGCGCCTGAATTGGAATCGCAAGGACATTGTTCTTGGTATCGGTTGTGATGTCCGCGGTGCAGGACATGCCCGGGCGAATCTTGTCGCTCGGGTTCTTGAGTGTCACGACCACCTTGAAATCCTTCGCCTCTTGCGTGGTGGACCCTGTGGTGGTGATCGGGCTGTTGCCGATCTCCGTAACCTCGCTGTCGAAGACCACATCTGGGATCGCATCCACCTTTATCTTGGCGACATTCCCGAGGGCCACGCTCACGATGTCGGTCTCGTCGACCTTGATCTCCGCTTGTATCACGCTCAAGTCGGAGATGGTCATGAGAGTGGCTTGAGGGGAATCCAAGGTTCCAGGAACGGCCCTTTCTCCCAAATGCACGAGCAGCTGGGTGATCACGCCGGTCAGGGAGGACCGAATGGTCGTCTTTTTCAGAGTGTCCGTGGCCTGCGTCAAGTTGGCTTCCTGCGTCTTGATCCTTGTCTGGGCCGCGGCATAAGAGACCCTCATCTGTTCGAGGCTGTTCGTTGATATTTGGATCTGCGTCTGCATCTGCTTGACCTGGGCTTTAGCCACGTCATTTTGCGATTCTGCGGCTTTCTTGTTATTCTGCGCGGCTTCGTAGTCATCTCGTGAAATAAGCCCTGCCTCACTCAGTTCCTGGCTTCGGCGGAAACTGTTCTGGACCCTGGTCAAATTGGCTTCGGCTTGCCCTGCCTGAGCTGTGGCTGACATCAATTGGGATTCCGCGGTGGCGATATTGCGCTCGGCGTTTGCGATCTGAAACCCCTGAGCGCGCAGATCTTGCTGGGAGGCATCATATTGGGCTTGGCTGGAGTTGTTTGCCGCTTCCGACTGAATCGGATCGATTTTTAAGAGGATGTCCCCCTTCTTCACCTTGTCGCCTTCATGCACAGGAAGGTCGGTCACGACCCCGGGGACTTCGGCCTGGAGATCAACGTAATCTTTAGCCCTAATATCACCGCTCGCGGATACTTGCGCTTTCAGCACGTCCTTGCGCACGACCTTGGAAGTCTGGACAGTCACCGCGTCAGTACGAGTGGCTCGAATGCTAAAAAATATAATCAGGACCAACGCAACGGCCGCACAGCAGATAATCCATATCTTCTTCTTTTTGCTCATTACAGGCCTCCAGCGGATTCGCCATTAGTACGAAAAGCATCCGAAAAAGGTTTCAATTAGATCCTCTGGACAGGTCTTCCGGGTCAATAGGGCTCAGCTTCGGACAAAACGTTAATTGTACAAAATCTTGATCAAAACACAAACCCCCACCTTTTTGCTCCGATCCCGTGTTACTGTATTTTGACTGATTGAGGGTGGGGATTCGGGAGATGACATCATGCTGATTCGCGAAAAGGTTGCGCAAGCGATACAGATTTTGGCGGAAAAACACATCGACTGCTGGATCACATTTGTCCGTGAGAGCGCTCTTAACGGCGATCCGGCACTCCCCTTCCTCCTGGGCGCCGAGGTGACCTGGCAGACGGCGGTGATTCTGACTTCTGGCGGCGACTCAACCGTAATTTGCGGTGAGTACGACCGGAAAACGATCGTGGACACCGGGGCTTACCGCCAGGTCATCGGGTTTGTCAAGGGATTCCGGGAGCCGTTTCTCGATGTAATGCGCAAGCTCAACCCGGCTTCGATTGCCCTCAACTATTCCCAAGACAGCGAGACCTGCGACGGCATCACCCACGGCATGTACCTTAGGCTCGTGAGTCTCTTGAGCGAGTTGGGCTATCAGGACCGCATCCTGTCGGCCGAGGAAATCGTTTCCAGCTTGCGCGCACGCAAGACTCAGGCGGAAATGATGCATATCCGGCAGGCGATCCGAAGCACCGAAGAGATCTTTGGCAAGGTCACGGAGTTTATTTCTATCGGGAAAACTGAGCGTGAAATCGCGGATTTCATGAGACATGAAATGGAACAGAAGCGGCTCGAATCCGCCTGGGAGCCTTCGCATTGCCCGGCTGTGTTCACGGGACCGGAGACCGCGGGCGCACACTATGCGCCGACAGACCGCCGCGTCGAGCCCGGGCATATCCTGAACATGGATTTCGGGGTGATCGAACAGGGATACTGCTCAGATTTGCAGAGGACCTTTTATGTGCTCGACCGGGGAGAGACTACCCCGCCGCCTGAGGTCAGCAAAGGATTCAACACGATCGTGGAGGCGATTGAACGCAGCCGAAAGGCGATGAAGCCCGGTGTGCAGGGGATAGAAATCGACACCATCGCGCGCGATACGATTATGACCGCGGGATACGCCGAGTTTCCGCATGCCTTGGGCCACCAGGTGGGGCGCTCTGCGCATGACGGGACGGCCCTGCTTGGTCCTGCATGGGAAAAGTACTGCAGGAGGCCCTTCCTCCCTCTCGAGGCAGGAATGGTGTTCACGCTCGAGCCGCGCCTGACGGTGCCCAATCACGGCATCGCGACCATTGAAGACATGGTCGTGATCACCGAGACCGGCGCCGAGTTCATATCCACACCACAGAAGAAACTGATCGTGATTTCCAGATGAAGTCCGGCGCGCGACTTTGCCGGAGCCATGGGGACGAGCGGTTGCGAGTGTCGTCGCGCTATGATAGTAATAGAGTGTCTTGACATGGCGAACCGACCCGCGGCGCGAATGAATGTCCAAAAAATGGAAATGAAGAACGGCCTCGTGGTGGCCAGCGAGGTTATGCCCCATTTCCGTTCCGTTGCCATCGGCGTGTGGGTCAGATGCGGCTCCCGCTTCGAGGGAGCCTCCTCCTGCGGCATATCGCATTTCATCGAGCACCTGCTTTTCAAGGGAACCGGGACGCGTTCGGCCGCCGATATTGCGAAGGAAATCGACTCTGTCGGAGGCCAGCTTGACGCTTTCACCGACAAGGAATATGTGGGGTTTTACGCCCGCGTGCTTGATGAACACGTCCCGCTAACATTCGAACTGCTGTCGGACATCGTCTTGAACCCCTCGTTCCCCACTGTCGAGATCGAGCGCGAGCGCAAAGTCATCTTCGAAGAAATCAGCACCGTAGAGGACACGCCGCAGGAGTTGATTAACGACATCTTCGTAGAGAGCTTCTGGCAGGGTCATCCGCTGGGCAATCCCATCGCCGGAACCAAAGAATCCGTGGCGCGAATCGGGCGAAGGGAGGTGATGGATTACTTCAAGCGCAATTATCACGCCGCCCGCAACACGGTGATTTCCGTTGCCGGCAATATCCGGCACAGGGAAGTTCAGGAACTCGCCGAGCGCTATTTTTCCGATCTGCCGCCGGGGACCGCAACTGACCCCGGATCTCCGCCAAAGCCGCGTTCCGCTCGTACGATGCGCCACAAGCCGAATCTCGAACAGACCCATATCTGCATTGGCGTTCCCTGCCCCTCACGTATTTCCGAAGACCGGTTTTGCGCCCATCTGCTCAGCAGCGTGCTCGGCGGCGGCATGAGCTCGCGGCTGTTCCAGAACATCCGGGAGAAACGCGGCCTGGTCTATGCCATCGATTCGATCCTTAACCTCTATCGGGACGCGGGCACGCTCATGGTCAGCGCCGCAACGGCCCCGCAAACCGCCGCCATGGTCGGCCGTCTGGTCTTGAAGGAATTCAGGCGCCTGCGGGATGAACTCGTTTCCGAGGAAGAACTCCAGCGGGCGAAGGAATGTATTAAGGGCTCCTTGGCGCTCAGCCTGGAAAGCTCGATCAGCCGCATGACCTACCTTGCCCAGCAGCAGATCGACTTCGGGCGTTTTTCCCCGTTGGAGGAGATCCTGGACCGGATCGACCGCGTTCGCCGCGTCGACATACGGCGCCTGGCGAGAGAGATTTTTTGTTCATCCTCTCTGACGCTTGCGGCATTGGGAAATCATGATGGTAAGCAGCTCGAGTCCCTGAATCTGAAAGTATGACTCCATGTCCTTGCATCTCACTTTGCTCGGCAGCGGAAGTTCCGGAAACGCGACCCTGGTGAGTGACGGCGACACGCACATTCTCGTGGACGTCGGCCTCAGCGGCCGCGAGACCGTGCGCCGGCTCGCCGAGTGCGGGATCAGTCCGGATCAGGTTTCGGCGATTGTCCTGTCGCACGAACATGGAGATCACTGCCGCGGAGTTGCACCCTTTGTGAAGCATCTCGACATCCCGGTATTCCTCACGGATGGCGCATACGGCGCTGCAGGGCTGGAGCTCGAAGACCGGAAACGGCAGCACATCGAGACCGGACGCGCCTTCGACGTTCACGGCATTGTGTTCACCCCCTTCGCCATACCCCACGACGCTGCCGATCCCGTTGCCTTCACGATCGAGAAGAACGGCGTCAAAATCGCGATCGTCCTCGATTTAGGGTATATGTCGAACCTGGTCGTGGAACGATTGAAGGGATGTGACTGCATTGTAATCGAGTCGAATCACGACATTCACATGCTCAAAGTCGGGCCCTATCCCTGGGCGCTGAAACAGCGCGTCATGAGCCGCCGCGGCCATCTGTCGAATGATTTGGTAGCCGAGTATCTATCGAATGGGTTTGACGGAAGGGCACGACACGTTGTTCTTGCCCATCTCAGTGAGAAAAACAACCTGCCTGAGTTGGCGCTCCTGTCGGCTCGCCGGGCGCTCGAGGAGCGATCGGGCCTCGCCGCCATTCAAACCAGGCTCGAACTCGCGCTGCGCGATCGGATCAGTACTACATTTAAATATTAATTCGAAATTCGAGATTCGAGATTCGAAATTGAAGGGGTGGCGTCCCAATCTCGAATTTCGAATCTCGAATCTCGAATTTCCCATGAAGGAGTGACCGGCATGATCGATCGATATTTTCCCCGTGATGTGGCGGAAATCTGGTCTGAAGAAAACAAGTTTCGCACCTGGCTTCGCGTAGAACTGGAAGTGTGCAAAGTCCTCGCGGAGAAGGGTTGGATCCCGCATGAATCGCTGACCCGGATTCTCGAAAAGGCTGATTTCTCTGTGGCGCGCATTCAGGAACTCGAGCAGATCACGCATCATGATCTGATTGCCTTCACAACCAGCGTGGCCGAGCATGTCGGCCCCGACTCACGTTACATTCATTGGGGCCTTACCTCCACGGACGTGGTCGACACCGCGCAGGCGCTGCAACTGCTCGAAGTGAACGAGTGCATCATGGCATCCCTCGATGAATTCATGTCGGCCGTGAAGGAGCGCGCAAAGGAACACATGCGCACTCTGATGATGGGGCGCACGCACGGGATCCATGCTGAAGTGACCACCCTTGGCGCCAAGCTGGCGGTCTGGTACGACGAAATGCGCCGCAACCGCGAGCGCATGAGTCGCGCAGCCGAAATCATGCGCGTGGGAAAGATCTCCGGAGCGGTCGGCACATTCGCCCATCTGGATCCGGACGTCGAGGACACAGTTTGCCGGCGGTTGGGTCTGACGGCTGCGCCGGCCTCGACGCAGACCTTGCAGCGCGACCGCCATGCCGAGTATGTGTGCACGCTTGCGATTCTGGGATCCTCGCTGGACAAATTTGCCACTGAGATTCGCCACCTGCAACGCACGGAGGTGCGCGAGGTGGAAGAACCGTTCGCGGCCGGCCAGAAAGGTTCTTCGGCCATGCCCCACAAGCGCAACCCGGTGAAGTGCGAGCAGATTTCCGGCCTTTCCCGGCTGCTGCGCGGCTACGTGGTGACCGCGCTCGAAGATCAGCCGCTGTGGCACGAACGCGATATCTCTCACTCCTCGGTGGAAAGGGTAATCCTGCCGGACGCCAGTGGACTGGTGTGCTACATGCTCCGCGCCATGACGCGGATCCTGAAGGGACTGCTCGTGTATCCGGAGCGGATGCGGAAGAACATGGAGCTGACGCGCGGGCTGGCCTTTTCCGGCCAGCTGCTGCTCGATCTGACCAGAAAGGGGGTTGCGCGAGAGGAAGCCTACCTGTGGGTACAGCGCTGCTCAATGCGCGTCTGGCAGGAGGACAAAGATTTCATGCAGATCCTGCGTGAAGACCCCGACATTTCAAAAAGGCTTTCCGGGGAAGAAATCCGCTCTGTCGTGAATCCAGAACTTCAACTCAGAAATGTAGATGCAATCTTTGCACGCGTATTCGGAAGCATCGACAGCGTCCCGTCAGGGACGCAAGGAGAATAGCCCGGCACTTCAGTGCCGGGACTGGCGGGCACCTCCGACGCAAGTCCCGTAGATCTCGACAATGCTGTGGAAAGCTCCGCACCTAAAAACCAGGTGTGGAGTAACTATAAGGGACAGTTGAGTCATTCCCAGACGTACGTCTCGTCGAATTGGACCGGGAGTTTACGATCCGTGTTCTCAATATCATTCGTCCCTACGGGACGCACCGTGTCGTGCTGTTTCTCCAGCACCCCTGACGGGACGCAAAATGGCCAAACTCCAGGGACGGGCCTCCGCCCGTGCAAATTTCTTACACTCGAGTGCGGCCCCGGCGTATGTGAGGTTGTGCACCCACTCACATATGCAGCGAGCGTGGTGATGAGTTCCAGGCATAGCCCCTGTCATCATTCGTTTCGCAGAGCGGCGATGGGATCCAGGCGGGAAGCCCGGCGAGCCGGCAGATAACTCGCAAGAAGGGCCGTGAAGCATGCAAGCAGCGCGGCGAGTATAAAGGACGTGATGTCTGTGGGACGGACGCCGAACAGCATGCTCGACAGGACCCGCGTCAGTCCCAGAGCCGCGACAAATCCGATGCCCGTTCCCACGACGGCCAAACGGAGACCCCGGCCGAGCGCGAGTTTCAGCATCTCTGCTTTGCCTGCGCCCAGCGCTATCCGGACACCAATCTCGTGCGTGCGCTGCCGGATCGAATAGGACATCACCCCATAAATTCCGATTGCAGCAAGAAGCAGGGCGAGTCCCGCGAATACGGCCATGAGGGTCGTGTAGAAGCGTTCTCCGGCGATCGAGTCGCCAAGGACCTGTGCCAATGATCGCAGCCGCACGACGGGTTGTTGACGATCCACCTGCTGCACCGCTCGCTGAACGGCGGCCAGATCAAGCGGCGTAGAACTCCGAATCACCCATGCCGCCAGGAAGACCTGATTGGTGTACTGCGTGATGGGATCCTTCACCTGGGACTGCGGCACGAAGACTGCCGGCGGGACTGGTTCGCTCAATCGATTGAGCTTGGAATCCGCCACCACGCCTACAACCCTGCGAGGAGCCTCCGCCCAGCCACCCCTTCCGATGACGATGCTCTCTCCGAGAGGATCGGCTTTCGGCCAGTACGCGTGCACCAGCGCCTCATTTACGATCGCCACGGGCGTGGATGCCGACTCGTCGGATTCCAGAAAAGACCGCCCCCGCGACATTGCAGTCCCCATGGTACGAAAATAATCGGGGCTCACCGCTCTGTGTTCCGTCACCTGATACGGCAGGCCGTCGATTCTCATCGGAATCCTCTGTCCGCGTTCGAGCGGCAGATTCGATACGGTCGCAGCCGAAGCCACGCCGGGCAGCTTTTGAAAGCGCTCCAGCACTTGTCGCTCAAAGTTCCAGACTTGTGCCGTCGTCTTGAACTTTTCGGCGGGGAGCGACATTTGGGCTGTCCATAGGTTTTGAGGCGCGAATCCGAGTTGGACCGAATGCAGATCCACTAAACTTCTTACGAGCAGAACAGCGCCGGCAACCAGGACAATGGATAGCGCCATCTCGGCTATGACAACCAGATCACGGACGACGTGTTGTTCCGAGCCGGTTTGTGTCCGGATGCCTTCCCTCAACCAGCGTTGCAGATCCTGTTTCGGCAATTCCATTGCCGAAATCATTCCGGTAGCGAACCCGGCAGTCAACGACGCGGCGAGTGTGAATCCGAGCACGGTCAGATCCAGTCGAACCTGCCCGGTCAGCGGAATCAAGGCGCTGTCCTGCGGAATGAGAGCAAGCATCGCATCTAGAGTCCATGGCGCCAGCAACAAGCCGGCCGCCCCGCCGATAAATGCCAGCACGAGACTTTCCGTGAGCAGTTGCCGCGCCAGGCGCCACGGGCCGGCGCCAAAGGCTGCGCGCAGACCGATTTCCATACGGCGTGTCGTCATGCGCGCCAACAACAGGTTTACGACGTTCGCACTCGCAATGAGCAGAACGATGCCGACCGCGGCAAGCAGCACCAGCAGGCTCCTGCTCACATCCCCGCCCAGCCATGTCCGGTAAGGGATCGCTCGCATGCCGGCGATAGACGGCGCCAGGGCATTCCCCGCTTCTCGGCGGTATCTGTCGAAGACGATCGTGGCGTCCGCCTGGGCGCCCTGGAGTGGAAGCCCCGGTTCGATGCGCGCCAGCACCTCGAAGTTTTCCCCGGGATCGCCGGAGTTGGCGGGCATCAGCGGAAGCCATAAATCCGATGCCGGAGCAAACTGAAAATCCCGGGGCATAATGCCCACGATTGTGTAATCCTTGCCATTCAGCAGGATCGTTCGGCCAAGAGTATCCGGCGCGCCCGCGAAGTGGCGCTGCCACAGGCCGTAACTCAAAATCACGGCTCCAGGCGCCCCCGGACGATCCTCCTCCTGCGAGAATCCGCGGCCCGGATTGGGACTCGCGCCAAGAACACGAAAGAAACCCTCCGACACATACAGTCCCTTGACACTGACGGGTTCGGATCCTGTCCAGAGGTTGAAATAGGAATTGTAGGCGTAGGCCGCCATAGCCTCAAATGCCCGGCTGTGTTCCTTCCAGAAGAGGAACTGAGCCACGGTGACTGAGTACTCCTGGCCTGTCTTTGTCTGAGGGGACAGATGCACGATGCGTTCGGCATCGGGATAGGGCAGGGGCCGCAGCAGAACCGCGTTTACCAGTGTGAAGATGGCCGTGTTCGCGCCGATACCCAGCGCGAGCGTCAACACGGCGACGGCAGCAAAACCCGGGTTTTTAAAGAGGATTCTAAATCCGTAGCTCAAATCCCGCAGGAAGTCTTGCATCCTGGCGCCTTGCCCCCTCACGTCGGGAATTCCGAAACTCATTCGCCGAACCCAGTAGAAAGATGCCGAAAACCTCCGCACCGGTTTCCGAATACAATCGGCATATCTCAACTCATGGCTCACGCACGAGACGTTCCAGAGACTTGGTTCCGCTTATTCTATGATAATCAAGATGTTGCCGGGATGGAGGGCCTGCGGAACGTCCGCAATTGGGACGCGGGCGTCCCGCAAGCGAACAAAGGAGACCTGTTTCGCTCCTTTGAGAGCGCAAAGACACGACCTCCCGCGAAAGCGGAAGCCAGGATCCGGACTTGCTCAAACTCTTATTTGTTGCCTTTAGGACAGGTGCTGATTCCGATGAGCTGGTAAGGAGGACACCATCCTATCAGGCCGGTTATCAGGGGAAGAAGTCCAAGAAGGAACCAGTTGTTCTTCGGCCCCCAGAAGGCCATGCTGGCAAGTAAGGCGCCGACTAGGACCCGGATTATGCGTTCGACGGGGTGAATGTTCTTTATCATGTTTCCTCCGACTTACTGCATTCTCACAGACCTGCTTCCTACACGACCGCTCCACACGTCGCATACGACTACTTTGAGGACTTCCCCGGGAGTCTTGAGGGGAATGGTAATCGAAACGGTCACTCCCGACTTAAGCGCTTGGCGGTAGTCCTCCTCTTGCAGCTGAAGGTCGGCGGTCTGCCACTCTTCACCGAGATATTTCATCTTGGCGTCACCATAAAACACGGCAGCATCCAATCTGGCAACGTGAAGGTTGTCGACGGTCTCATATCGGATGCCCACGGGTCCTATGTGCATGTTTACCTCAATCTGAGGTTTGCCGCGGGCGTCTGTTGAAATCTTCGTGTCGACTTTCAGGGAGACTTGACTGTAATCAAAGAGAATGTCCGCTGCCTCCCAGATCCGCTGCGTTGCGGTAGATTCCGCAAGGTATTCTTCGCAATTATAAGGTGGCGTAACGGTACCGATCGTGACCCCCGCTTGCGTGGATGTCTGGGATCCGCTGAAATAGCCGCTGCGCGCCTGGACGCGGCAACCCGGACAGGAGAGAGCGGAGTTGAGTCTCACAGTCAGTTTGTGGAAACTGTGATCCTCATCGGTTTTGGCGGGTGCGAAACCAAGGGTGTATCCCATGCGGAGATTCGCAATGGCTCGATCCAAAGCCGCCGACAGCTTTTCCGAGTTTCCCAGTTTCAAGACTTCCCCGCCGGTTTCTTTTGCTATCCGTTCGATGGAATCGGCATCCCCTGGGGTTTCGCTCGGGGTCCTGATACTGAATAATGTAGCTGAAGCTTCCAGAACCTCGGTAAGCACATCGCGCTCTGTCATGGGAAACACTGTGGAGTAATTGTCGGAGATCAGGATGATTGCCCGCCGTCGATCGGGCGCTTTTTCGCGCAGGAAGCGGGCTGCTTGAAAAAGAGTATCGTAGATATTGGTGCTGCTCCCGATTTTGATCTCATTGATTGTCTCAGCCAGCTGAGCGCGATCTCCGGTAAGGTCGCTGAGCCGTGTGGGGCACATATCGAAAGAATAGAGCACGACCTGATCTTCAGGCTTCAGACGCTCGAGCGCCGAGAGGCCCGCGCTCTGCAGATCCCGCAGATAACGACCTATGCTTGGGCTGCGATCGATCAATAGTGCGACCGCAAGGGGTAGCTGGTCGCGGGAAAAATGGCTGATCGTCTGGACAACGCCATTGTCATAGATAAGGAAATCTTGCGGCCGCAAATCTCCAACCATCGTACCCTGTTTGTCGCGCACAATGGCATCGACGGTGACCAGACCCACGTCGATTTTCAGGCTGTAGTCTTTGGTGGCCGCTCCTTGAATCTGTCGCCGCGGATTGCCATCGGCTGTGATTTGGGCCGAATCCTGCGCAAATGCCGGCATCCGAAGCCGCGACAAGCCGGTCGGGAGGGCAATCAGCACCAGCAAGCACACGGCGGGGCGGAGTGTTTGCATCCTCTTTCTCTGAATCCGGGGGAAACCTGAACATCCCCTCGTTGCACAGGCCGGTGATTTTATCGCGATCCTTGAATAGGTCGTCATTTTGATTCCTTATTCGCGCGGTAATCTGGCCCGCCCCCCTATCTACACCTATCTATAGTAAAAACTTGGGCTGATGATCAGGCTATCGTAAAATTCAACTCAGTGCCAGATCGTTTTGGGCGGTTTTCATCCACTTCCTGTAGCTTTAGGAGACAGTGAGCGCAGGAGTGTTTCAGGAGGTCGCAGATGGTGGAAACGAGCTCTGAAATCGCGGTGCCGGTGCCGTCGCAGGCGGGCTTGGCGATTGCAAGCCTCGTGTTGGGCATCCTGGCATGCGTGTTGAGCTTGATCGTTGTGGGAGCTCTCCTGGGGCTGATGGGTCTGGGTTTGGGTATCGCTCACATCATGGGAAAGCGGGGACCCAATAAGTTGGCTTGGTGGGGAATCGGCCTTTCCACTTTCGGCATCGTAGCCGGCCTGAGTTTAGGTGCGGTTTATCTTCATATGATGAATTCGATTGGAGACAGCCGCGACGTTCTTTCCGCATGGGAAGGGGTGGCCGCGCCTGACATCTCTGTTACCGCTCTCGACGGCAAAACAACAAGACTCAGCGAGCTCAGAGGGAAGAGAGTCGTCCTCGATTTCTGGGCAACGTGGTGCGGCCCATGTGTCAGGGAAATTCCGCACTTTGTCCGGCTCTACAATGAGACGTCTCGAAATGATCTCGTGATCATCGGCATCAGTGATGAGAGCGAGGCGACGCTTAGACCGTTCGTCGGCGAAAAAGGTATGAACTACCTGATTGCCAGCGCCAAAAACCTGCCGATGCCTTTCGGTGCGGTGGATGCCATCCCGACCACTTTTTTCATTGATCGAAATGGTGTGATTCAGTCCGTCCTCGTGGGCTCGCGCGAATTCGACGAGTTGAAGAGGGAAGCGCTGGCGCCGGATTACGCAGGAGAACCGAAGCCTGCGCCTCCCAAGCCAGGCACCGGCCCGAAGACCGGCGGTTGATCAAGCACGATTCCTGATTCGAAATTCGAGATTCGAAATTGAGAATCTCGAATCTCGAATCTCGAATCTTGAGCGTGGAGGTATCGTGAGCGAACCATCCGCAATTCCAGTACCTGTGGAGTTCAATGATCGGCGCACCGGTCTTTTGGTATTCGGCATTCTGGAGATCCTCCTTGGGGGCATGTGCGTCCTCTTGCTTGTTCTCTTACTCGTCGTTTTCGCGCTGGCAGGCAGCTCTGCAAGGGTAGGCACCCTTGGGGGGTACGGCTTTGCCGGTGAAGTGGATTGGCATGGACTGCGGTTTGCCGCAGTCTTGTATGGCTTGCTTGCAGTGGCTTTTGTATGGCTGGGCATCGGCTCCATCCATTGCCGCCGCTGGGCTCGCGCTCTGTCGCTGATCCTGTCGTGGAGTTGGCTCTTGGGTGGGATCTCAGCCCTGTGTTTCTTTGTTGTCTTCCAGCGCGCCTTTATCGCAAAGGGAATGATTACTCCTGCCGCAAATCTCATTATGGGTGTTATCTGGGGTTTTCAGGCGATCGTTCTGGTTGCGCTCCCTTCGGCCATGGTCCTCTTTTATCAGAGCGGGCATGTGAAAGCGACTTGCGAGGCGCGAGATCAAACACCGCGCTGGACGGATGCCTGCCCCATGCCGGTCCTTGCCACTGCGCTTTGGATTTATATGGGCGCATTCAGCCTTCTCACAATTCCGTTCCTGTATCGCAGCGTCGTGCCGTTTTTCGGAATATTGATAACCGGCAGAGTTGCCACTTGCATCCTTGTCTTATGTTCCGCCCTTTGGTTCTACCTCGGATGGGGAACCTATCGGTTGAAGCCGGTGGCCTGGTGGTTGGTGCTCATCGTGTTCGGATTGTCGAGCGCATCGGCTGCATTCACATTCCTGAGGATCGATCTGATCGAGTTGTACCGGCGCTTAGGCTACGGCGAGGAACAGATCCGCATGATGCAGGATCTCGGCTTTTTTACTGGAAGGTCCGCGGCATGGTGGTCGGCTCTCTTCTTCTTCGCCTTTCTCCTCTATTCGCTCTGGATCAGGAAGTACTTCACCCGGCGCACATAATTCTTGCAGATACGACACCAAGAGATGTGGTATAGGAGCAAGTCAAAGGCCATGCTCCTGTCCATGCACAGCATCTACAAGTCCTTTTCCGGCATCCCTGCGCTTCAGGATGTTCATTTTGACCTGAACCCAGGCGAGGTGCACATCCTTGCGGGCGAGAACGGGGCCGGAAAAACTACCCTCGTCAAAATTCTCGCCGGCGTACACGCCGATTACACGGGCTGGATCGAACTGGACGGACGCGAAGAACGATTCCGCTCTCCCCATGACGCGGCACGTAAGGGAATCTCAGCGATTCACCAGGAAATGTCGCTCGTCGGCCCGCTTCCGATAATCGACAACATCTTCCTCGGCAGGGAAACGACGACTCGCTTCCCGGGCGGATTCTTCGTCGATCGCAGACGCCAGATGACCAAGGCCCGCGAGCTATGCGCGTTGCTCGATCTCGACATCGACCTGCAACGACCCGCGGAGGAATATCCCATCTCCATCCGAACTCGCATCGAGATCGCCAAAGCACTCGCGCTCAACGCCCGCATCCTGATCATGGACGAGCCGACCAGCTCACTCAGCATCCCTGAGGTCGAGAAACTCTTCCAGGTCGCCACCGAGTTGAAGCGGCGTGGTACGGCGATCATCTATATCACCCATCGCATGGAAGAGATTTATCGGATCGGCGACCGGATTACGGTCCTGCGTGATGGGCATTGGATCGGGACGGCGCCCGCATCCGGGCTTCCTGAGACTGAGCTTGTGCGCTGGTTGGTCGGACGTGACCTTCAAACGCCGCTCCTTCCCCGGCGCCGCAAGCGCGGCAAAGAGTACTTGCGTGTCGAGCGTTTCTCGGTGGCGCAGCCGGATGCCTTCTCCAAACGAAGAGATCGATGGCTCGTGCGACACGCATCATTCACGGTTCACTCGGGGGAAGTGCTCGGCATTGCGGGACTGCAAGGATCCGGGAACAGCGCGCTCCTCGCCGGGATTTTTGGCGTGTGGCCAAGTTCGGTCACGGGTGACATCTACCTGGAAGGGAGACCCTTCGAGGTCCGCTCTCCGAAGTGGTCGATTCAGCATGGCCTGGCGCACCTGACCAGCGATCGCCAGGGAACAGGCTTGATCCCCGGCTTGAACATCACGCGCAATATCTCCCTGGCTTCGCTTCGCCAGATCTCGCCGTGGGGCGTCCTCCAACAAAAAAAGGAGATCGAGATGGCTGCCAGACAGGTACAATCGCTGGCGATCCGCGCGGCGTCTCTCACGCAGGAAGTTCAGACCCTCTCCGGCGGCAATCAGCAAAAGGTGCTGCTTGCCAGATGGATCGAAGCCCATCCGAGAGTCTTCCTGCTCGACGAACCCACACGCGGGATCGACGTCGGCGCCAAGCGCGAGATCCATGCACTTATCAATCATTGGAAGGAGGAAGGGATCGGCATTGTGCTGATTACCTCTGAGCTGCAGGAACTGATCGGTCTGGCGGATCGCATTCTGGTAATGCACCGGGGCCGGATCACCGCCGAGTTCACGCACGAGCAGGCCACACAGGAAGGGATTCTGCGAGCCGCGATGGGGAATTCATGGCTGAACTAGGAGACAAAACCAACCCGGCTCAGACTCGTCCCAGAAACAGTTTCTTCGGAGCTCCCTGGACTCGCGCGCTCTTCGCTCTCATTTTTGTCTTTCTCATCGGCATGATCTTCAACGCTGGTGGGGCCTTTTTCCAATGGGGAACCCATCGCGACATGCTGCGCCAGATCTCGGTAATCGGGATTCTCGCATGTGGCATGACCCTGGTCATCATCACCGCCGGCATTGATTTGTCCGTCGGCAGCGTTCTCGGCTTGAACGCCGTTTTGTTCGCGGTGCTCTCCTTGCGCCTGGACTGGCCTGCTTATCTCGCCGTTGGCGCCTGCCTCGCTGTTGGGGTTGCCTGCGGCGCTCTTTCAGGCGCCGTCATCGCCCGGTTCAAAATGCAGCCGTTTATTGCCACCCTGGCGATGATGGTGTTTGCCCGCGGCCTGGCCAAATCGATCTCCGGAGGCGAGAAGGTTTCACGCGCCGTCCTCCAACCCGACGGCAGCTATGCCTACGTGGACCTGCCGCGCCTGTTCCAGGCGATCGACCACAAGGTTTTTGGGGGCAACGTCGCTGTCGTGACCTTGATTTTTCTCGGATGCATATTCCTATGTTGGGTTCTTTTGGCACGTCTGCGCTGGGGCCGCTACCTGTACGCGACTGGCGCAAATGAGGAAGCCGCGCGCCTTTCGGGAGTTCCCACCGGCCGGATCAAACTGCTCGCCTACAGCCTGTCCGGCGCCTTTGCAGCGATTGCGGGCATCTGCCAGGCCATCCAGGAACAACAGGGCGACCCGGAGGCGGGAATGGGTTATGAACTCAGCGCCATCGCCGTGGTGGTCATCGGAGGCACATCGCTGATGGGAGGGAGAGGGAGCATCGCCTTTACGTTGCTTGGAACCCTGACCATCGGCTATCTCGAAAAAATCCTGAGCATCAACGCGGTGAGTGAGGCAAGCCGCCTGATCCTGACCGGGATCATCATTGTCGCCGCTGTGCTGCTGCAGAGGAAAGCGGCATAGCGAAGTTGAAAATCGTTCCTGTAGACATCAGGATTTCAGGGGAAAGTTGCGATGAAAACGGTTTCAGGGATCTTTCTGATCGTTACGGTGTTGCTTGCCGGCATTGCCTCAATCGGCCAGACCCAGAAATGGGTGATCGGGATGAGCCAGTGCAACCTTGGTGAGCCCTGGCGAGTTCAGATGAACGCTGACATCAAGAAGGCAGCTGCAGAACATCCCGAGCTGACGGTCATCTTCAAAGACGCGCAGAACGACACTCTCAAGCAGCGGGCCCACCTGGAGGAATTCGCCGACGCCAAGGTCAATCTGCTGATCGTCTCGCCCAAAGAGGCGGCGCCGCTGACCGCACCCGTGGCCGAGGCATACCGCAAAGGCATACCGGTGATTATCCTTGACCGCAGTGTCCTGGGAAGCGAATACACTGCCTTCATCGGTGCGGACAACAAGAAGATCGGCCGCGCGGCGGGCCAGTGGGCCGCCGCGAGATTCCCGAAGGGCGGGAAAATCGTCGAACTCAAGGGACTGATGACATCGACGCCGGGGCAGGATCGTCACAGCGGTTTTCTCGACGGCATCAAAGGCACCGGCCTCGATGTCGTCTTCGAGGCCGACATGAAATGGCTGGAGCCGGACGCACGCACGGAAATGGAATCGGCTCTTGCCGTGCAGAAGAAGATCGACTTGGTCTATGCGCACAACGATCCGGGTGCGCACGGCGCCTATCTGGCTGCCAAAGCGGCCGGGCGCGATAAGGAGATGCTCTTCGTCGGGATCGATGGCCTGCCCCAGGAGGGTCAGATCTACGTCCAGCAAAGCATTCTCGCCGCCAGTTTCGAATATCCCACCGGAGGGAAAGAAGCCATCGAAACCGCCCTCCGGATCTTGAAGGGAGAAAGGGTGCCCAAGGAGATCACCCTGCGGTCGCGAGTCTTCACCCCTGAGAACGTCAAAAAAGGCGGCGAATGGCTGGACCAAATCCCGATTCGTTAGATAAAACCTTTGAAGGCTGACGGCGTTCTATTCTGAGAATAACTGCTTCCACAAGCGTCGTGGTCGTGAGCGTGGTCGTAATCGTAGTCGGCAGTTTATTGAGATCAAGAAAACCGATCACGATTACGATCACGCTCACGACCACGAGCAGTGATTGAAGGCGCACGGCTGCAAACTGGCATTACAGGAGTGACCTATGACAAAAACTATCGATATCTATATGCCTCTTGATGCCCGCACCGAGCCGAACAACACGATTTGGCCGGTGGCATTGTCTCAACTCAAGGAGCTGACCGAAGTGATCGCGAAGTGCGGCTGGCAGGCACATGTGCTCAATCCGGATGCACCGGTTGCCAGCGTCGCCCAGGGAATTCAGACGATCCGCAAGACGCGCGGAGATAGATTCCTCAATTTTATCGCCGGCTGGGCTTATCCGGATTTTTCGGTGACGCCAATGTGGCAGCTGGACCGCGATCTCCCTAAGCTAATGCTTGGGAGTTCCATCCCCGATTTTCCCGGAAACGTAGGACTGTTGGCCGCTGCTGCGGGAACCGAGCACGTCGGCATCCGCACCAGCCGGCTCTTCGTGGAGGATTTCGCAAAGCACGACGACTACGCCGATGCGCTCTCCGCCTTCCTGGAGACCGGATCATATCCGCCGCCAAAGCTCAGGGCGATCGATGTATCCATCAGTGCCGCGGCCCGATCCAAGGCCAGGAAGGTGAAAGAACAGCTCAAGGGGATGATTTACGGTGCCATCGGACCGCGCTCGATGGAAATGTGGAACAAGATTCCGGAAGCGGATTTTCTCAGGGTTCTGGGCATCGCACGGATGGGCTTTGACGGATTGCGGCTTCTGAAAATGGCGGAAAAGATTCCTGACCGGCGCGCGGAAGATGCGCTGAACTTCCTGGTGAAGAACGGCATGGAACTGCGCCTCGGTCCCGATCCAGCCGCAAACCTCACTCGCGAGATGGTCCTCTTTCAAATGAAGGTTTACTTCGCCCTCCTCGAGTTGAAAAAACAATTCGGGCTGGATTTTGCCGGGATTCAGGATCAGCTGGACTGGATCGAACATTACCCGGCCACGGATCTGACGCTGGGCCTGCTCAATAACAAACTTCGCCCGGAAACCGATGGAAACACTTTTGTCTGCGCCACAGAAGCGGATGACGGCGCGGCGCTCACGATGCAGGTGCTGAAGCTGCTCAGTGGCGGCGAGCCGGCGGGCTTCAATGACCTTCGCTACTGGGATCCCGCGCGCGGACTCTACTGGTTTGTGAATTCGGGCGCTTTGGCGCCATACTTCGCCGAAGGGAGCCACGAATCTCTGCGCGGTTCCTGGTCGGAGCGCCAGACCTACATGTATTTCCACGAAGGAGGCGGCACCTGCTCGATGGTGGTTCGCAAGCCGGGCGTCGTGACTTGGGCGCGCTTCTCTTATCGGGATCGGCAGCTCTACCTGTGCGCCGGGCGCGGTGTCACCGATGTGCCTTCAGCCGAGGAGTGGCGTGAGCGTTCCAGCCGATGCAGTCCTGATTGGCCGCACTGGTATCTCAAGCTCTGCGGGCGGATCGAGTGGTACGTCAACTCGAATCACCCCATGACCGTGTGCGGCGATTATCTGGCAGAACTGAAAGCACTCGCCGAAGAGCTGGGCATCCCCTTCGAATGCTACGACCATCGCAGCCCAGCCGGAATGAATTGACTTGTGGAGGGGGCGAGTATGGCCCGAAATGGCAAGAAGAGTTCGAAGATTCCACGTCGGGATTTTCTCAAAACCTCGGCAGCATCCGTCGCGGCGATGGGAACGATTGCTTCAGAAGCTGCGCAGGAACAAAGTGCGCCGCAAAGGCAGGCTACGGGTGCCGCCGCTCCATCTTACAACGGCCGATACTCGGGTGAGCGGGTCAGCCGGATCGCTTTCCCGATGGGCGGGATCGGCGCCGGTATGATATGTCTCGAGGGCACGGGCGCCCTGTCGCATTTCTCTCTCCGCAACAAGCCGGAAGTGTTCAACGAGCCGCTCACCTTTGCCGCGCTTTCGATCAAAGGCCCAGACAAAGTTGCCCTCGTGCTCGAGGGGCCTGTGCCGTCCTGGAAGATATTCGGCGCGCCGGGAACCGGCAATGGCGCCTCCGGAACGTCATTCGGCCTGCCGCGTTTTGCGTCCGCATCATTCTTGGCACGATTCCCCTTTGCGACGGTTACTCTTTCCGACAACCGCGTGGGCATGGGCGTGCAGATCACCGGCTGGAGCCCCTTCGAACCGGGCGATGCCGACAATTCTTCATTGCCTGTTGCGGCCCTGGAGTACCGGTTTGTCAACCGTTCCACAAAAGCAGTGGATGCCGTGTTTTCTTACAATGCCAGGAATTTCATGGTCGTGGGGCGGAATTCCCAGGCGGTGCGCACAGTTCCCGGCGGCTTTGTTCTCTGGGGCGGCGGCACGGAAGAACGGCCGGCCGAGGAAGGCGCTTTTTCCGCGGTGGCGGCCGACCCGGAGGTCAAAGTCAATGCCGCGTGGTTCCGGGGAGGTTGGTGGGATGCGCTCACGATGGCGTGGAAGGACATTGCGGAAGGGACCTGCTATGACCGGGCTCCTATCAGCAGCGGCGATGCGTCCCCGGGAGCCAGTCTGTTTGTGCCATTTCATCTTGAGCCGGGCGCGTCCAAGACCATCGTGTTGCAACTCGCCTGGTATGTCGGACGCACCAGCTTGCGTGTGGGCAAGGATCCGGCCGGCACCGCACCAGCCGATCAGGGGACCGTGCCGACTTACAGGCCGTGGTATGCCGGGCGCTTCGTCGATATCGGTGAAGTGGCCGCCTATTGGGAAAATCAATATGATGAGCTGCGGCGCAAATCAAAACGATTCAGCGACTGCTTCTACGGCTCGACACTGCCTCCCGAAGTCATCGAGGCGGTTGCGGCCAACCTGACCATCCTTAAATCTCCGACGGTGCTGAGGCAGATCGACGGCAGGCTCTGGGCATGGGAAGGATGCTCCGACAGCTCCGGCTGTTGTGCCGGTTCCTGCACACACGTCTGGAATTACGCACAAGCTATTCCCCACTTGTTTCCTGCCCTGGAACGTAGCCTGAGGGAAACCGAATTCGGTCCTTCACAGAACGACGAAGGCCACCAGCAGTTTCGCAGCGCCTTGCCCATCCGCGTACTGGACCACGACTTTTACGCGGCGGCTGATGGCCAGCTTGGCGGCATCATGAAGGTCCATCGCGAATGGCGCATCAGCGGAGACACTGAGTGGCTCCGGGCGCTGTGGCCCAAGGTCAAACGAAGCCTGAACTATTGCATCGACGCCTGGGATCCGCGGCACAAGGGCGTAGTGGAAGAGCCGCACCACAACACCTACGACATCGAGTTCTGGGGAGCCGACGGCATGTGCACGAGCTTTTATCTCGGCGCATTGCAGGCAGCCGTGGCGATGGCAAAGGCGCTCGGGGACGACGTGCCCGTCTATGAAGAGATTCTCACAAAAGGAAAGAAGCTTGCTGAGAGCGACCTGTTTGATGGCGAATACTTCATTCAGCGTATCGAATGGAAGAACCTGCGCGCACAGAATCCTCTTGAAAACAAAAGCATGGTCGGAAGCTATTCGTCCGAAGCTGTGGCTCTGTTCGAAAAGGAGGGGCCTAAATATCAATACGGCACCGGCTGTCTGGCAGACGGCGTGCTCGGCTCCTGGCTAGCCATGGTGTGCGGCGTGGAGCCGGCGCTTGATCGGGAGAAGGTGGCCAGTCATCTCAAGGCCGTTCATCACCATAACTTGAAAACAGATCTCTCGACACACGCAAATCCCCAACGGCCTTCGTACGCCTGCGGAAAAGAAGGCGGCCTGTTGCTGTGCACCTGGCCAAAGGGCGGTCAGCTTTCCTTGCCGTTCGTTTATTCCAATGAAGTGTGGACCGGAATCGAATATCAGGTCGCATCCCATTTGATGGCGATGGGAATGGTTGCCGAGGGGCTCGAGGTTGTACGCACCTGCCGCAGCCGGTACGACGGCCGGGTGCGCAATCCGTTCGATGAATATGAGTGCGGCCACTGGTACGCGCGCGCGATGTCTTCTTATGCGCTGCTGCAGGGATTGTCGGGTGCCCGCTATGATGCCGTGGAGAAAGTCCTGTACCTCAACCCCAATATCAAAGGGGATTTCCGCAGCTTCCTTGCTGCCGCAGCCGGATATGGAACGGTGGGCGTCAAAGGCGGGCAGCCGTTCTTCGAACCTGCGGCAGGCAAAATCGAAATCCACGCAATCCGGTACCAGCCCAAAGGGTCTGTCACGGAATAACAGGCCCACTTTGCTGCTGGCTCCCAGGCTCGCTGGCAAGGCGCGAGCAACGCAGCAGATGGCCGCCCGGCGCTCGCGCCAAAGTGGGCCTGTTATTCCGTGACAGACCCTCAGGCCAGGTGGAGCACCGGAATTCGCTCCGCAGCGGGAGGCAACGGCGGCAGATTGGTATATGGTTCCGTCTGATACCAGTAGCCGCAAGAGTAGAAGTTGTCGCCGCGGTCATTGGCGTGACCGTGCTCGATCGTGTGCTTCAAATAGCGCGTAAATGTCACGGGGTTGTCGCCGTGCCAGCGGTAGCAAAGATATCGGCCAGCGGTGCGTTCGGGAAGCTGGATGTATTGGGCGCCATACATGTGGTGTGAGAAAGGACGCGCTCCGTCACGGCCGCCGAAATCCCAGCTGCCCAGGAAATAATCCTCCGTGCCGGTACCGTTGATCAGGGGCTTCGATTCGTCGTCGACGAAAATCATGTCGTCGCCCTCGCCCATCCAGTACTCGCTGTTCTGCAGGACTCCGAGTGTGACGCCCATCAGATGCCCCCGGCCGCGAGTCTCGCAAAAGACGTAGTTGTTTTTGCCGTCGGGATTGAGCACATCACGGCCATCCGGCCCTGTGATCGGCTTGTTGGGGGCGGCCTGACGGTAGCTGGCGTGAAAATAAAGAACATCATCCGGCAGCGAAGGCGCTTCCATGTAGTCGATGTTTGAGTAAAACGAGTTCACATTCTGTTTGCTCTCATTCGTAACCGTGATGCGCGCTCCCAACCGGTACGGCATGGCGAAGTAGCAGTTGAGCGAACGGCCCGGCGAGCAGGCAAGATACTGTGACTCATAAATGACGTATTCCCCGAGGTTGAGTCCGAAGAAGTCCCCAATCGGGCTTTCGACGCTGGGTTTGTCACTACCGTTCCAGTACACGCGAAGCACCAACTCCTTCAAGTGGTTCCCGCTCTGTGCTGCAATCGTGAACCAGATGTGCGAGATCACACCCGGTCCCTTGGCCTGGAAGACCTCAAAGGTCTGTCCCGCCTGAATCGGCCAGCGGTCGGAGTTGCCCCCGGTCTTGTCATAACTGGATTGCTTCAGCGACTTGTAGTTCTGTGCGCGGACGTAGCTCGGTAGATAGCCGGAGCCGGCGTCCATGCGGGCCTGCTGTGCTCGGACCGTCGCCGGCACCGCCGCGACTCCGCTCAGGATCATCAACTTCTGCAAAAAAGTCCGTCGCCCTCCCTGTTTTCCCTCGTGCGGCATAGCGATGCCTCCTTGAAGTGTTTGAGAGCGATTTTACACCTGTCCGCTCAGAAAATAACTGCTTCGATAATGACTCTTACAGTCTTGGAATCTTTGTGCTTTGGCCTGGATTCCTAATCCGGGGAAAATCATTGGAATAGGACGTAATCATGATTCAGCGCCGAAGGCGCGGCACAAAACTCCCAGGATTACATTGGATGTGCCGGCCCTTAGGGCCTCCTTTTCGATCATGGCCCAACCCCGCGCTGACGCGCGGGGCTACCCACTGCCGGCGCTTCGCGCCTCACTGTTTCCGAAGAAAGTCGATGTCGGCCGCCAACCGGTCATCCGACCCCGATGATGATCCGGCAGGATTCCGATAGCGCAGCGGATCCGTCTGCATCCGGAAGCTTTCCCTGAGCGCGCCCATGGTGGCAATGAACCAGTAACGGAACCTTGGCTGAATCGCCTCCAGGATTTGCCTCAGCCGGGCGCCGACTTTTTCATCGAGTTCTTTCCGAAAGTGCCGTGAACCCGAGGTCGTGATGGATATGCCATGCAGCGGCGCAGCCAGAGGCAAGGGAAGCGCTGACGGCTTAGGAAGCTCGTGAACCGGAATGCCGCCGGCATTCGTCTGTCGCACCAACTCAGCCATTCCGGCCTGAATCTGTGCGCGGAGTTCCTGGAATTCCTGCAAAAAGAGGCTGCACTGCGAAGCTATCGCCACCATCACGGCTTGTGCAACGGAGGAGCCTCCGGCGATTCCAGGTTGATCGGATGGAGCGCGTGTGGCCGTCATATCTGCGGCTGCTCGATCGAGGATGGCCTTCTCCCAACCGGACATCGCGTCGATTTCATGGTCCCAGCGATGCTGAAATGCGTCCAGGCTCTCATCGAGGCGCCGCAAGATTGGTTCAGCCCGGTCAGGAATTCCAGCTTTCGCTTGGGTGTGGCTCTGCTCGATTTCCAGGGTCACCAGAATCGACTTGCACAGAGATCTCCCTTGCCGCGCCACAAATTCAGAAAGGTCCGCTCGAGATTGTGCGAGCAACGGTAAGACCGCCTTCTCGAACCAGGCATTCAGCGCCGCCGTCAACGGCCTGGAGGAGCCTATGGGGATCACCTCGGGTGTGAAGTCCAGTTCCGCCGCAATCGTCTGGCGGACTTGTGCCTGCACCCGTTCCACATCCTGCGGAGAAAGGAGATCGCACTTGCTGATCATTACCACCGACCGGACGCGCGCTAACGAAAGTGCGCGCAGGAGGTTCAGGTCCTCGCGGCCGATGGAAGATTGCGCATCGACCAGCACCAGCGCCAAGTCCGCGTCGGGCAGATAGCCTGCCACGAAGCCAGGAGCGCCACCCGTTATGGGACCGATATCCGGCGTCTCGATAAATGCGAGTCCTTCCTGGAGACGCCTCGCCGCAACCAACACTTCCAGGGCTACGACACGTTTCGAGTTGGCCGGATTCCCCGCTTCGGTCGCGAATTCGGCGATCCGCTCCACGGGCAGTTCTTCGACATGATCAAGAAAGGTGACGCGCAATCGCGGCGCAAGACCTGAGTCGATGCGAATCGGCAAGACCGCGGCCGGCGCCACGCCTGCAGGCATCAAGTCTGTGTCCAGCAGCAGATTGATGACCGAAGATTTTCCGGATTTGCTCTTGCCGAGCACTGCCACCTCAAAGCGCCAGGTCTGAGCTGTTCGCAGGATGGCATTCAAAGCCGGCAGGAATTCGACCAGCCCACGGTCGGTTATGATCCGGGTCGTGTGCTCGAAGAGTGTCTTCATCGCCGGTTCATTTTCCAGGGGGTCCAATCCATCGGCGTCCATTGCAGAAGGTTGGGAGAGAAGCGCGAGCAGCCGGCTCACCAGGCCGCGGGTTTCCTGAAGCGTCCAGGAGAGCTCGCGCGCCGCGGCAGGATCTATCTTTCCGTAGCCACGCAGCTTCTCAGGGTGAATGTCCTCGAGGGTCAGGTCGAGGGAAGTGAGGCTGGTCCGGACCCTTCCCATCGCAGATGTCGACGGGGAAGGAACCTCGATGTCGCATTTTTCCAGCAGCCTTGTCATCTGCCTGCGGATCTTTTCCGCATAGCATTCCACATAGCGAGCCTGCGCCGGAGAGAGATCCTGAATGTAACCGGAGAACAAAGGTTGCGAGCTCGGCGCGAGTGAGTGCAGGCTGGCGTCCAGCTGCTTGTCCGCGTACTGCAGCGACGTCAGGATTCTCCGCTTGTGGTTATGGCTCAGCCCGGTCATTTGGAGGGGAATCTTATAGTGCCCCCGCAGGAGAGTCAACCCATGGCGGGTCCGCCCAGCGCTGTAAAGGCCGCTTGCGTACATCGGAGATCACATCGTTGCAAACATCCCTATCGCCGCCGCCATGATCGCCGCCGCCGCCCAGCCCAGCCACTT
>Ga0187882_1000397_pt1 | contig 48724 bp, 48 predicted proteins | sample June2016WEW_19_1_3_FD_132991 | JGI IMG/M metagenome (GOLD analysis project Ga0187882, IMG submission 132991) | Peatland microbial communities from SPRUCE experiment site at the Marcell Experimental Forest, Minnesota, USA - June2016WEW_19_150 | ecosystem: Environmental > Terrestrial > Soil >... | reverse complement strand
TCAAAGCCGAATTCCGCCAGCTGGGAGACCACTGCCTTGATGAGTGAGGCATGCTGGACGACTGCGTAGCTTTTGCCCGAGATTTGCCAGAGCCTGTCGCCGCTGAAGACCGCTTTGTAGTCTCCTGCGTTGCGCCAGGTTTCTGCGGCTCGGGGAAACTTGGCTAGTGACTTGGTTTCTGCCACGGGCAGCTTGTCGCCGACGGCCAGGAGCTGGTCAAGGCTCTCGAACTCATAGCTCGAAAACTTCGTTGCGTTGCTCAATCCAAATTCACCTCCATTTTCATTTCTTCGTCGTAGGTCGTGTGTTGCTGGACGTAGCTTGTCCTAGCTACCTCCAGGTTTGTTTCCGGTTTCATTCCCACTCTCACCTCCTTGGTTGTCGTGGGCGGTCAGCGGTCACAGAATTCTGTTTGTCCGGCAGAGCGTCCGCTGACCAGTGGGCGCTCGTCGGTTTGAGGAATTAGCGTGAGACGAGTTGGAGCTGTTCGCCTTTCGCCAGCTCAAGTTCACTTTGCTTGATGTCTGAGTCTGCTGCCGGAACTCACTCTGCGCCTTATTCGATTGAATCGGTCACGGCAACATTAGTGGTTCAGATTGAATTGTCCAAATTGCGGATTGATGTTGCTCGGTCAAGACGGATTCCCATTGTACCGCTGTGACAGTTGCAACTGCTGGTTTGAACGGCAGATTGACGGCCAGATTATTCCGCTGAAACTTGATGCGTTCGTGAGGCTTGTCGGGGCGAAGTAGCTGAATGCTGTTCGAGGACAAATCCACGCAATGCCCGAACTGCCAGAAACCATTAACTTGGATAAGCCACACCAAACGGTGGGAGAAACCGAGGCAAGGCAGAAAATGTTTGTTGGAGAACCTCGTCCAATATGAGTGCAGATTGTGACGAGCGAACACTCCGATTAATAGAAAGAAGGGTTGTCGAACATTTTAAAGCAACCAGGGGGGCAGTTTACTCACTTCAACTTCTCAGCGTCAAGCATGAGGACGAGCGTGTGATTGTGAAGGGCTTGCTGCAGGACAGGCCTTTCAAAGATGAAATGTGGTTCGTGGTAATCCTGCCCAGAGTGGATGGGCCGCTGGATCACTTTCTGTGAAGGCTATTTGCGTCTCTTTATTCGATGCGGTAAAATCGCAATCGCACAGATCGATATCACAGCGAGTAGGAGTGCGGTGAGAGCGCCAAACTCGGGGATGCTGTTTGAACCTCCAATTGTGATCGAATGTGTGCTGTGAGGGTAGGTTACGGTAAGAGAATAATGGGTTGAATTGCTCATGAGAGTAATTGAGATGGGCGATGTCTTCCCGTTATCAATCAACACAGTCGGAGTGCCACTAATCAGCGTCTTAGCGAACACCACGGAAGTTGAGCCTACTGTGCCGCTGGGCCCGCTGGCTGTGAAGTTAATCAATTTTCTTCCGGAATCGAATTGCAGGTTTGATATTGTTGAATTGCTTGAAACCTGTAAGTACGTTAGCCCGCCTACCGACAATCCACTTTCAGTCGAGGAGACTAGAATTGTGGTTACAGTAGTTGTTTCCACGAATGTTGATGTCACAACATAGACAGAAGTGGTTGGAGTGGTGATTGCAGTTGTTGTTTGTTGAGATGTAGAAGATTCATTTGCCGTTCCGGTCGGTGTGTTCGCTCTTTCTAATACAAAGTTGACGTTGCTCACAGACCCGGCCAAAACAGTCACCGAGGCGCTCTGTGGCTGGTAACCTTGCATATAGACACTTACGGTGTAAACTCCAGCCGGCACATCAATCCCATATTGGCCCCCTCCTCCGCTCGAGGTTGTGAATTGAAATTGCTGATTAGAAGCAGTCACCTGTGCCCAGGCAATTGTTTGAAGTTCGTTGTACATCGTGTACCCGTAGACAGTGCCCTGAATACGGCCTGCAGTCTGAGCTGTTGATGTGACAACGTAGACAGACGTCGATGGAGTACTTGCAGTTGTTGTTTGTTGAGATGTAGAGGATTCGTTGGAGGTTGTTGTCGACCCGACTGGTGTGTTCGCTCTTTCTAATACAAAGTTGACGTTGGTCAGAGACCCGTCCAACACAGTCAGCGAGAAGCTCTGCTGCTGGTAGTCCTGAACGGAAACGATCAAGTTGTAAACTCCACCGGGCACATACAAACCATAATGCCCACCGCCATCCGTGACAGTAGATAGACTGACCCCACTATTGGCAGCGGTGACTGTGGCGCCGGCAATAGTGGTAAGTTGGTTGGAAGTGGTGTAAACGTACACTGTACCCTCAATACGGGCTCCAGTCTGCGCAGGACTGCTACGGGTCTGCGCTGAAGCATTACCTAATCCAATTAGGAGAATCGCAAGAACAACAGCAAACAGTCGAAGCCTAGTCGGATTCGTAACGAGCGGAACTCGTCCTTCTCTAACCATATTCCATAGTTCACCCGATTGAGATTTAACGGTATGGAACGCATTTTATTCTTAGCGACATATACCGTACGTTATCGTAAGAGTTCTATTCTGGTCCCTTGGAGTGCTACTGTAAATTTCAGAGTGATATTCGGCAGCGAGCTTAGATAGTTAGTTAAACTGATGATTGGGTGGTGTTGCTGGAGTGGTTGACTTTCAAATTCTAGCCACCATGCTCGCAGCCCTAGTCGGCGCCTTCATACCCTTCCTGCTGTGGCAGACGTTTGGGGAGGAATACAAGCGAAATCGATTGAAGGAGTCAAGCTTTCTAGACTTAAGGGCGGAGTTGGAGCAAAACCAGCAACATCAAGAGACCTCCACATACATTTCCCTTGAAGAAGACGCATACAAGCGGTTTAGACAAAGCGGGTTCCTCTCCCAACTAAGAACCGAAATTCGTCTGATGCTAAGAGAACTCTATTCTCACATTCATGAGAAGAACGAGTTAATTCTGTACCATCGGTCTGTTCTGGCTTCGGGGAAAGAGGCGGTCATAACAGATGGACAGGGCCTAAATCCGAGGAAGGTCACGGAGATAATTGTGGAAATCAGAAGGAGAATTGATGAACTAGTCGGAAAACTTCTGCCTGTTTTTCGAAGATACGAGGTTGCAGCAGACGATAGGAGTTTAAGGGTGGAGAGATGGCTTCGCCGAGGCGAAGATGCCTGCAAGATCGCTGCCCTAATCTTCCTAGTCGCCGCCACACGTTATGGCGCCCAAATCATCGTCCCGATCTCCAGTCAATCAACCACAATTATCGAAACAACCACACTGTTGACTCTGACATCAACAAGTGTGGCAAGCTCAGTATCAGCATGCACCACTTTCACGAACGGGACAAAGCATTGCGTTGAAGTCATACAACAACCCATCAACATCAACGAATACATCACTGGCTACGTTAGCCTAGTTGTTCCCACCGAGGAAAGGGCGGCGGCGGAGTATTGGCAAAGCGTGTTTGACGCCCTAGCACTAATCTTCTTCGTAGCCGCACTTACTTTTAGGGGTGTTCACTGGGGAAGAATGAAACAGAAGCGACGGGATTATGAAGAGATCATTTTCAAGCAATCAGTGCCGTAGTTTATGAGGAAGGCGAATTGGAGTAGACTTCTTGCCCGTCACTATTTTCTTTGATCTGATTTCGCAGGAACTATAACACCTCTTTTTAGATATAGGGATGCGGCCACCGCCGGTTCTTGCGGCACTCTGTCTGAGGCTTTCCTAGTCGGTTCGGTAACGATATTTAGTGAGTGCGAGGTAGATTGATTGGTGCGAGGCGTGAGACGCGACGGACTTGCCGAAACGGCGGTTCGGAGAGCCTTACCTTCGTATGAAAAGATGCGGGGGTTGCCAAACTTTCGCATGCAACCTTGTCCAATACGGAGTCTGCCACCTTCCTTCCAGCATCATGGATAGACTTGGTGAATTTGGGCTTTCGAATCCACACCTAATATCACTATGTTGTGCTTGTTGAACGCCGTCGGGTTCAGTTTCTTCGCATGTTGCGGTCAGAGGATTTTAAGCTTGAGACGCCCTATTACAGCCATGAAACTTGCTTACGTCGGCATCCGTGTAAGGAATCTGAAAAGGTCGATAAGGTTTTACACTCGAGCGCTGGGCCTGAAGGTGTCGCATAAAGGCTACATGCACCACGGCGGGCAATTCGTTAATTTGGTTGACAAGGTAACCGGTCAGCACCTTGAGCTCAACTGGTACCCAAAGCGCAGCACATTCTATAGGTCCTACCGAAGTGGTGAGGAACTGGACCATCTCGGGTTTGAGGTGGAAGACGCACGTGAATCATTTTCAGAGCTCGTTTCGAAGGGAGCAAGGCCGGCCGTTAAACCCTTCTACGATGGCGGGTGGTGGATGGCGTTCGTGCGAGACCCTGACGGGATCTGGATAGAGTTGATAAGCCGGGCGGGGCGGCGGCCAGGCCCGAAGATATGGGAATGATACCGGATGAACGATGGCCATCGTAGAATAGAGAACGGAACTCTACTCGCTCTAATCTTTGTTTTGACCCTTACAATTGCAATGACTTTGCCCCATACCGCTTTTTCGCAGAGTTCCCCCGCAACGCACGTCGTCACTGTGGGAGGTAATCTGCCGCATCCTGGAGGTGGGTCCATGTACATGGGATACAGTCCATCTCGGAATTCGGAATTCCATAAATCGCGACCGTAATCAAAGTAACTATCTCGCTGTTTGGGAAGGCTTTCGGGCCCTTGAAAACGAGGGTTCGAATCCCTCCGGGCCCACCACTTTCGTGGGTTCGAGCGGCAACTATATAGGGTCGTTTCGACTCGGCCGCGGCTATGCCATACAAAGACATTGACCGGATCAAGAAGAAGATCGATGATCCCACGATCCGGGAGTGGGCGGATTCTCTTCAGCCCTACCAAACGTCGAAGCTCCTCTACCTTCTGCAGTTCTGGGCGTGGGCGAAGAAGAGGCGAGTGAAAGGGAAGTTTGTCGGTTGGGTTACAGCTAAGCAGATGCTGGACGATTACACGAAGTGCAAAAAGTCAGGCGACCCGGACGACGAGTTCAAGCACCTTGGAATCGCGAAGGAGTTTGTGAAGGGCAAGGGCACGAGCCCCAGCGACCGAATGAACGCCATGAGCGCGATCAAGGCGTTCTACCGCAAGTACAACCGTCCGCTGCAGGATTTGGATTCCGCCGGGATGATGGAGATATACTCTCCCACGGTCGCGGACACCAAGAGAAGCGCCGCCCTTACTCGCGTGCTCACGCCCGTCGATGTTGCCATGCTGGTTCGAGGCGCCAAGATGCCCTACCAGGCTATCTTTCTGATCATGTTTGGGGGAGCGTTGGATGCTTCGGGCTTCGTGCAGTTCAACAATCAACTTTGGGGGGAGCCCGAGAACTTCGACCTCAAGGCTCTGGACAGCCCCGGCCCGGTCAAGATCAATGGTATCGTACGAACCAAGACGTCGTTTCGGAAGGGGTCGCGGGGCGGTGACATCACCGTCTACTACACTTACATCGGGGAGGATGCGAAGATGAAGATCAAGGAGTGGCTGCCGATCAGGCGGCAGATGCTCGCGCAGGCGGGGCTGAAGGAATCTCCGTACCTGTTCTTCAACTGGCGTCGTGGTGGAAGACAGAAGCTCAGTTCCAGTCTGGCGCCGATCACTGGGCCCGTGCTGCGCAAGAACCTCACGGATACCGCCAAGAGACTGGGGCTCATCCATCCGCCTCCCAAGCGGGAGAGATCCTCCAGGACTCGCTATTACTTTCACGGGCATGAGATGCGGGACTGCTTTGGTAGCATGTGCACGCCATCCGGGGTCGACAAGGTGGCCAGAGAATTCTTCATGGGCCACGACATCGACAAGTTGCGGTACGACAAGTCCCCCTACAACCCGCAGTACTTCAGCTTCTACAAGGGCGAGTACAGGAAGGTGATGCGCAGCCTCGACATCCTGTCCAATCCTCCGACCGCTGAGGGCAGGTTCCAGCACAAAGAGACTCTTGCAGCGATTAACCGTCAAAACCTACTGCTCAACAGGGTTCCACGAAAAGTGGTCGACGGGTACACGGACGAGCAGCTGGCGTCGATGACGGTCGAGGAGATGCGGCGGCTGATCCGGGCTGGCGGGAAGGATTCGTCTGGCACGGCGACCGATGGGGACGGGTGGGAGCCTGGGCAGCAGAAGGTTGTGGCGGCTGGGGTTTTGCGAGAGTGGGTTGAGCGCGGCTGGCGGTATGTTGACACCATCTCAACAACTGGCGAGGTAGTGATTCGCTATCCAGAGAGTTCGTCGTAGGCTAGGTCGTTCCAGCCTTCCAGTTTGGCGCGGAGCACGGCAAGGGGGAGCTCGTCCGGTTCGTCCAAGACCCTTTGAAGGAGCCTGCTGTTGGGTGATAGTCGTCCTTGTGTTTGTAGTTCGCGTAGAAACTTCTTGTAGGGTTTCAGGTCGACCATGTCCTCCTCCGGCAAGACGTGACACTACTGCTTCTTCTCGTCGGACTTGTGGAGGAGTTTCGTCTTAACACTGGCTTTGTCAAGGGTTCTGCCGGTTTCTTTCATCGCTTCCAGGTTTTTTGTGTGTATGAGGTCGTGCATCTGCTCTCTGGTGAGTTTTCCCAAGTCTCCGAATCCGAGGATGTCGGCCGCAGAGAAGCCGACAAACATCAGGTGTTGTTTGTTGATCGCGGCAAGAATCTCAGCCTTGCCGGGGCGTGTTCCTTTCTCCCGCTCCATGTCCTTCGCCAGTGAGCCTGTTAATATCAAGAATTATTCTGTCTTTCTACCAGACCAGAACTGCCAGGTTGATGATGACTCTTAAAGGATTCATCACTAACCGTTCACGGTCACGAATCCTCTTGGTTCCAATGTCTTCGGCAAGTCGTGCATTTGAGTATAGCTATAGAGTTGGTCGAAGATGTTGGGCTTCCAACATTGGCTAAACAGGTGTGGTATGAAGTGTCCTCCGACAGGGCGCGGACAAAATGTTCCGCGCGAGAGGGCAAACGGATAGATACAAGATCGCGATTATCGGCGCCGGGGTGCAGGGTCTTTCCCTAGCGTACAATCTCGCTAAGCTGGGACAGAACGACGTAGTCGTATTCGAGAAGAGCTACCTCGGAAGCGGCGCTACCACAAGATGTGGCGGAATGATTCGCGCGGCCTATTGGAATCCGGAGCTGTGTAACTTGCTGCGCGAAAGCGTTCAGCTTTGGGAGCAACTATCCGCGGAGCTGGGGTACAATGTGATGTTCATCCACCGACCCGGTTTTACCGTGGCGAGCACTGAACCAGAGTTGGAATCATACAAAGACTATGTTAACATGCATCACAGCTGTGGTCTTCACACTAGAATACTCGACTCTGCGGAAACAATGAAGCTGGTACCCTATCTCAACGAGCGTGAAGTCACAGGGGCCGTATTCGATCCAACGGCTGGGATCGCCCGCCATGATGCCGTGGTATGGGCATATGCAAGAGCAGCCCCCCGTCTCGGTGTTTCCATTCACCCGCAAACAGAGGTTCAAGCCATACGCGTCAATGACGGCTGTGTGAGATCCGTGAAAACCTCTCAAGGCGAAGTTCAAGCCGACATCGTTGTCAACGCAGCGGGAGGTTATGATAAGCAAGTTGCTCAAATGGCTGGAGTTGAGTTGCCCACAGTGCCGCAGAGGTTGGAGGCCACAGTCACGGAATCGATCAAGCCCTTCCTGAGCTACTTCCGTTGGTATAAGGGCGAGTTATACGCTAACCAGACCAGCAGGGGCGAGATAGTGGCCGGGGTTGATTCTGTTTACGAAGTCCTGAGTGAACCTACAGCGGAACTTCGGTGCAGCCTAGCGCACATGAGGAGAGTGTCGCAGGTTCTGACATCGCTGTTCCCCTCTCTTGAGCGTCTAGCTATACTTAGACAATGGGCGGGGCTGGTCTCCGTCAGTGATGATGGCTGCCCGATTCTGGGCCCGGTACCGGAAGTTGAGGGCTTCATCTTGGATTGTGCTTGGTTGGTGGGCTTCATGGCTGCCCCTAGTGCTGGGCAAGCGCTTGCTCAAAGCATAGTAGAACAGAAGATGCCAAAGCTCATCGAACCATTCAAACGTTCTCGCTTCGCTGAGGGAAAGCCGATATCGCATGCATCAGTTTCAGCGAAATTCATACGTCTGGCCCGTTCGAACGAGGTTTCCTTGCCTACATAGCATCAGACGGTCACGTGCCCATCGTTTCAACTTCCTTGATGTAGCCACTCAATGCCACAATCCCCTGCACAGAAGAAGGCTCCAGCAATCCCGCCGCGTAACACATGACAGTTCCTTGGCTGAACCCCAGCAGAACAAGTCTTGCAGGATCCACAGGATAACCTGTCTTGACTTGTACCAGGAAACTCTTGAGCAAATCCAGGCTCTTGCCAAATGTGCCGGGATGAGGGGGCCACTCTTCTCCCATCTCATACCACGCGAATCCACCACCAAATTGGAAAGGGAAGGGCGCGCGAGGCGCAACGATCAATGCGTCCCCTCTGCCAAGAGATTCCACGAGTGGGATCAAATCTCTTGAAGAGGAAGTTAGCTCAACTGAACCGCTCAATTCTATCAGAGACCTTGATTTCTCTTTTTGCCGGTTCTCGAATGAACCACGAGGGATCGAATGTGCTTTCCGGAGCAATTGAAAGAAAGGTCGCGCTTTGGCCTGTCCTTTCGCGAGCAGCTGCGCTCCGATCAATAACGGGTAACCTACGTTCCTCGCGTATGCGTCTTTTCCACCCCATTTCTCCATTGGTGGATGAGAAGTTCTGAAAGTGTGTTTCACTCTCTTCTTTTTGCCAAGCCCTGAAACCTCAACAATCAACCCATACGCGGTCTCCTTCGCCTCAGGAGCCTTCAGCAAATACTCAGACAGCCACTCGTACGGAACGACGGTTTGACCATGGATCTCCATGGGCTCTCTGCGGTAGAGGCCGAAGGAATTCATGAACCTGAGGAGTCTCATTGTTTCCGCAGGCCAATTGCCCCTTATCGACATCCGTTTAATAAGAATAGTCTGCGGAATCGTCAAGGGCTCCGGGTGCAGAACATAGTACACTTTCTGAATGCCAATCGGCGTAGCGAACTCAACCGTTCTCTCGCCACTGAAAGGTGGAACCTTCACCTATTTCACCTTCTCATAGCAGCCGCGGTCCTCGATGCTTGGATCGAACTCCCAAAAGGTCGTGTGTGCGAGCCCTGGGGCGGGAGCCATGCAGCGGAAGGCTGCCCATGAAATCTGAATCTCATCAACACTGTCAAGCAAACCCGCGTCTGGCTAGGACATTTGTGACGCCCGGTGTAGCGCCACATCCCATCACATATGTGATGCCTTCGCTTCCTCGCTCATCGTCATCTCGAGCTGAGCTGACGTCGATGCCATTCACATGAGCTCGTATGCATGCTCTCGTCACATTGATGTCATAGCTAAAAGGTAGGACGCTGATCACGATGTCGAAGTCGTTCATAGCGTCGACCAATTCGTTTTCCTTGGTTACCTCTACCCGCCTCCGACAGCACCCACGTTGGCGTAACGTTTGGAACGAACTCAAATCTGGCACATACAACGCTTTCAGCATGGAGTTCATGCCCATACATGAATCAAAGGAATGGCAGGGCAAAGAACTTGTGCCCGTAGTGGATGACATAAAATATCTAAGCACCAGCTTAGTCATACAATCCTCTAACATCGCGATCATTTTTCCCTTAGGCGGTGCTCTACTTGTGGCGAGTCTAGCGGTACTATTAGCGCTGCGTTACCGTCACCAATAATGTTGAGTAAATCGACGGGTTATCTAGCGTTCGTTATATTCATCGGTAATCCTTTTATCGCGAAGCGAGAACTCGTTTCATGAGACTTATGCCGGTTCATCAATACATACCAAACAGTGACCCAGAAATCAAGAAAGAAATGCTGAAAGAAATTGGCGTGAAGAATTCTGAGGAACTGTTCCAGATAATTCCCGAAAAGATCATGTTCAAGAAAGATCTGAATCTGCCGCACGCGGCCTCAGAGTATGAAGTACGGCGGCACGTCGAAGGATTGCTGGCGAAGAACAAAGACTCGAGTGAATTGCTTTCCTTCCTCGGGTCTGGGTGTTGGCCACATTATGTTCCAGCGGTGTGCGACGAGATCAATTCGAGATCCGAGTTCCTCACGGCATATACTGGAGACACGTATTCAGACCTCGGCAGGTATCAGGCACTTTTCGAGTTCCAAAGCATGATCGGCGATCTAGTGGCGATGGACGCGGTCACTTTCCCGACGTACGATTGGGCATCGGCTATTGGGGACGCTCTGAGGATGGCGGCAATTATCACCGGGCGAAGTGAAGTACTAGTCCCTCGGAACATTAACCCTGACAAATTGTCAATAATGACGAATTACCTCGGAAACGTTGCTCGGGTCAAACTGGTGGAATACGATCCTAAGACTGGCCAGATGGATATTGAGGATCTCAAGAACAAAGCGAGGAAGGACACTGCAACCGTGTACGTTGAGAATACAAGCTACCTGGGAGTAATCGAGACCCAAGGAAAGGAAATCGGCGAGATAGCACACGACAAAGGCGCCTTGTTCTCAGTGGGCGTCGAACCACTCTCGCTTGGAATATTGACGCCGCCCGGTGAGTATGGCGCGGATATTGTTTGTGGCGAGGGCCAAACTCTCGGCTTGCATCCGAGTTACGGAGGAGCATCATCAGGCTTCCTGGCGTGCCGTGATGATGAGTTGTTTCTCTCCGCCACGGGCCACAGGCTAATCTCGATTACAAGTACGAAGCGGAAGGGGGAGTGGGGGTTCTTGTACGTCATGCCTGAGCGAAGCATGTACACAGCTAGGGACAAATCAGCAAGCATCACCGGAACGGGCACGTTTCTATGGGCCATCACAGGCGCAGTCTACCTTGCTCTTTTGGGCCCCAAGGGTATTCGAGAACTTGCGGAAACGATCATGAAGAACGCACATTACACGATGAAGCGTCTCTCCGAGGTGTCTGGCATTCGTGCTCCGTTGTTGCTCTCGCCACACTTCGAAGAGTTTACCGTTAACTTCGATGGCACGGGTAAGACCGTTCACGACTTGAACAAGTCTCTTCTGAAACGTGGCATACTGGGTGGAAAAGATGTTTCCAAGGAATTTCCTGAGCTGGGAAACACTGCCGTGTATTGTACGACAGAGCTCCATACGAAAGAAGACATCGACAAACTAGTTTCTGTGTTAGGCGAGCTGGTGAAATGATGAGCCGCACAACTGAGCAAGAATCGACCTACAGAGGAGTTGCATGGAATGAACCTCTCGTTTATCAACTCAGCAAACCAGGCAGACGCGGTTCTGCCATGGTAACTTCCAACCCGGCGATCGAGAAAGCTGTGGGAAATATCCTTTCATTGATTCCTGAGGAGGCTAGGCGCAAGACTGCCCCCACACTGCCCGAACTCTCCGAACCAGAGGTCGTGAGGCACTTCCTGCGCCTCTCACAACAAACCTACGGAGTTGATTCAGGCATCAGCGTGGGCGTTGGAACCTGTACGATGAAGTACAATCCTAAGGTGAACGAGGCCCTTGCCAAGTCACGGAAACTTACTAGCATCCATCCCTTGCAAGACGAAGAAACCGTGCAAGGTATCTTGGAGATCATGTACCAGCTCGGTAAGTGGCTTTGTGAGATCTCAGGAATGGACGAGGCCAGCGTGCACCCACGCGCGGGGGCCCATGCCGCTCTGACCAATGCGCAGATAATCAGAAAGTATCACGAATCCAACGGAGAACTTGGTCAAAGAGACGAAATAATCACAACAGTCCTCTCGCATCCATGTAACGGTGCTGCGCCTGCCACAGTGGGCTTCAAAGTAATCACCCTGTATCCGAACGAAGACGGCATTCCTGACATTGAGGCTTTCAAGTCAGCTGTCTCGAAACACACGGCAGGGTTGATGATGACGGATCCTTACGACACCGGGGTATTCGACCGGAACATAGAGGAATACATTAATGTGGTACATGAAGCCGGCGGACTTGTGGCCATCGACCAAGCCAACGGCAACTCAATCTTAGGGAGATTGAGAATAGGAGACGTTGGAGCGGACCTCTGCCACTTCAATCTCCACAAATCATTCTCAACACCACATGGATCAGCCGGACCTGGAAGCGCCCCGATATGCGTCAAGAAGGCGCTAGCTAAGTTCCTTCCAATTCCTACGGTTGCTTATGACGGCACCAAGTACTATCTTGATTACGATAGGCCCGATTCTATTGGAAAGACTGCAAGCTTCTACGGAGTTGTTTCCAATGTAGTGAGAGCTTACGCTTGGATAATGAGCATGGGCGCGGAGGGATTGAAGGAGACGTCAGAAGTTGCAGTTATTAACAGCAACTACTTACTCCAGAAACTGTTGAGAATCCGTGGAGTCACTCTTGCCTGGGGCGAGAGCTATCCTAGGCGGCTGCAAGAAGCGCGATATAGCCTAGAGAAGATGAAGAAAGATACGGGCATAGGAGTTGATGGCCTAAATCGTCGAATCGTGGATCTGGGAATACAAAAATGTTTCACTGCACACGAACCTCCCATTGTGCCCGAGCCGTTCACACCGGAACCTCCGGAATCCAGTTCGAAAGAAGACATTGATAGTTTCGCGGGTGCGATCCAGCAGATTTCAGATGAAGCATATACCAATCCTAAGATCGTTGAAGATGCACCCCATAATTGCTCCATTGCAAAAATTGACCTGAGTCCCTCAAGAGACCCCAAAAAATGGGCAATGACATGGCGTGCTTACATCAAGAAACATGGACGGCCTAAACCTGCAAAGAATGGAGAGCGGTGAGATTTTCCTAGTTATGTATTTCTCTAGTGCACGCATTTTCCTGCATGTGGTACGACGTAGATCGTGTTGGCAATGAGTAGACCCAAACTCAGACCGTTCGTGAGAGATGCCACAGGTCTTGTACGCTCACTCGGTTTCTTCGATGCGTTCCTGCTTAATATGGCCGTTCTCAACATGACGGGCGGATTTGTATTCAGTATCCTTACGGTCTTCTACTTCCCGGGAGCGAGTTTGCCCTTGGTATTCTTGCTTGGTGGAATCCCTGCACTCGGCATTTTCCTAGTGTATGCAATATTCTCCGCTGCCTTTCCGCGGACGGGAGGAGATTACATTTACGTTTCCAGAACGCTCCATCCTTCCATTGGTTTCGGGGTTGGAATGCTAAACGTATTCGGATTCTTCGTGTTTCTCTTGACAGGATTCAATGCTTGGTATATGGTCTACACAGGCTTTCCAACCCTACTAACAGCACTCTGCGTGGTAACCGGCAATCCTAGTTACGGCGCCACAGCCGCATATCTCTCAAAGCAGATCTCTTTCGACTTTTTGCTATCGACGATGATGCTGGCCTTGGGCGCGCTAGTGGTCTTGTTTGGCATGAACGTTTTCCGCTGGTCGTTAAGAGTGATATTTCTCTACTATTTCGCCAGCGCGGTCACACTGGCAGTGGCGCTCTTCTCGACGAATCACCAGGCGTTCGTGGCAACCATGGAGACAGTCTCAGGATTAGGTTCTTATGAGAAGATTCTGTCGAATGCAGGTCAATATGGGAATTATCAATTTAGTTTAGTCCAAACGATACTCGCCTTCGTACCTCTAGGCTTTCTTACATTCACTGGATTTCAATCTAGCACTTATGTTGGGAGCGAAATAAAGAATCCAAAGAAGAACCAGGTCATGGCCCTTGGGCTATCTATGGGAGTAACCTGGATTTACCTTGTAGTACTCGCATATCAAAGTGAGGTCGTGTTCGGAGACTCATTCCTGCTGGCTGTATCCTATCTTTGGGCGACGAATCCTTCGGCCTTACCTCTGACTGCTACCCCGTTTGTCAATTTTCTTGTCTCTTTGACGTACCATAATGCCATCATTGTCGTTTTGTTGAATTCGATTCCAATAGTTGGTCCATTCCTCATGATTCCAAGTACATTGCTCGCTGCAAGCCGCATTTTTTTCGCTCAATCGTTTGATCGGGTTCTGCCGGAATCGATGTCAAGGCTGAATGAGCGTGTTCATTCGCACCTCAATTCTGTACTGGTCTTGACAATTGCCGCTGAGGTCTGGGTCGTGATGCTCTACTTCTACGGGTATGTAACCACTTGGCTCAGCTTATCTTTGGCGACACCATTTGCGTGGGCGATAACCGCGATCGCAGCAATAGCATTTCCCTACGTCAAACGCAACCGTTTCGAATCATCAATCATAACTCTGCCGAAATGGATGCGAGCAAAGCCTCTCGGAATTCCAGTTATTGTGATAGGCGGTATTGTTCAACTGGTCACCATGCTCATTTGGATAGGCGCCGAGTTTTCCCCGATCATCACTTATCTATACTTGGGACCACTGATTACATCAGCGATCGGATTTGCACTGGGCATCTTCACAGTCTCAATCCTACTGTACTACGTGGTCCGTGCCTTCAGATTGCGTCAAGGAATCGACATTGACTTAGCGTTCAAGGAAATTCCTCCAGAATAGAACTCTGGTCTCCGAGGAAATAGGGGTTTTCAATGCCTGCCTCGCTTTTCGAATTACGACGCCTCCATTAGTCGTTGAAAACATTATGTCGTCGCCTCCCGCGACCTTGAGCATCTGCGCCATCTCGGCAGAGCTTCCTAGAAGACTGATAACTATCGAAAGAGGGAGCTAATTTTCCATCCCAATCGAATCTTAAAGAAATCAAATAAAGAAACTGGGTTAAACCAATTTCTGCTCAGTAGCTTCATCAACCGCAACATACGCTGAAGTGGGAATGAGCACAGACAACAAAACCAACCTGTCCGGCCCATTATTCCATCGATGCGTAACCTCGGCAGGTACTCGGATGATTGACCCCGATTCTGCGTCTCGCTCCTCCCTCTCAATTGTGATTCTTCCTTTTCCTTCTGCGACGAAAAAGAATTCGTCACTCTTAGGATGACTATGTGGTGCGACGCTTTGACCAGGTTCGAAGCAGAGTAAACGCATCAATCCTTTCGCATTCTCGATAGGAACTCTACGGTATCTCTCCGAAGAAAAGGTCGCCAAAGAACTGACATTCATCAAATTTACTCTAGCCGTCAAATGCTCAGCAGTCCGCATAATAATGTCGGCACAGACCTTGAACGTGTGTACGCACATCTAGACCAGGAATGCAGATTTCTTCACTCGATCATACTGTGGGCACAACGCTAGGATACGAGTTGCCGTAGCTCCGGTATTTCTTGTTAAGACATTAGACGATCACTAGGATTTTATCAACCTTTCATTCTGATCGTGGAATGCTTATATCAACGCGAATCAACTTGACATGAAAGGTGAGTGGTCGATGCTTATTTATTACACAACTGATGTCCACGGATCCACGATATGCTTCAAGAAATTTCTTAACGCGGGCGGATTCTACAAAGCTGATGTTGTAATTCTAGGCGGTGACATAACCGGTAAGTTGATTGTTCCGATAATTGAACAGTCGAATGGGTCCTACACCTGCAGGCACATGGGAAAGACTCACGATCTTCGAAGCAAAGAAGAACTCAATCGGCTTAGCAAGTTAATTGAAGACCAGGGCTTCTACCCACTGGTTACTGACCAAAGAAAAGTCGAGGATTTCCGGGCGGATAAGTCAAAGCTCGATGAAATGTTCACAGAACACATTCGGAAGCGTGTTGAAGAATGGGTTCGACTGGCCGAAGACCGTCTGAAAGGTCAGAAATTCGCGTGTTACATACAACCTGGAAATGACGATAGGCTGGTGATCGACCCTGTCTTGGATACATCCGAGAGGATAATCAATCCGGAGGGAAAGGTTCTGCAGATAGACAAAGATCATGAGATGATAAGCACCGGGTACGCCAATATTACACCCTGGGATTGCCCTCGCGACGTGCCCGAAGAGAAACTTGCAGAGAGAATAAACAAGATGGTTGTGCAAGTGAAGAACATGAAGAACTGCGTCTTCAACTTTCATTGTCCACCATACGACACAAACCTAGATATTGCACCGAAACTTGACGAGACTCTGAAGCCGGTAGCAATCGCAACAGGCATTGAGACAGGTCACGTTGGCAGCGTGGCCGTACGAAGCGCGATCGACAAGTATCAACCGTTGCTAGGCTTGCACGGTCACATCCACGAGTCGAAGGCTATCCAGACCTTGAACCGAACACTTGTCCTCAATCCAGGCAGCGAGTATGGAGAGGGAATTCTTCGAGGCGCGCTTATAGAGCTGAACGAAAGCGGAATAAGGAATCATATGTTTGTGCAAGGATAGCTGTCTGTTCGTTCTGTGCAGCTTTTCTTAGAAGGTAATGTGCGCAGGTCGATCCGCTAGGCACTCGTTGTCGCAAACGTCTATACGTGCTATAGAGTCTATACGTGCGAAGACTATACGTACGAAGATTTTTTATACCTTAAGGGACGAATCACGCTTGGTCTAGTTATGTCGGACGTCTTTATTCGCAAAGCTTCCGGGTTGACCAGAGTCATCGGTCCATGGGATGCTTTGGCTTTTACCGTCACAGGCCCCGGCCTGATGTATATGTTTCTACACATAGTGTGGACGGCGGAGCTGTATCCTGGTGTGGACATGCGCATAGCATGTGTAGTTGGTCTCCTGCTAATGGAGATCCCAGCAACGCTTTATGCCCTTTTGGCAATAGCTATGCCGCGATCGGGTGGAGAATATGTTTGGGTGAGCAGAACTCTTTCTCCGGCGTGGGGTTTTGCCGCCGGTTGGGCTATATCGATAGTAGGTTTTTCGTGGTCAGGGTCCGTCACACCATGGGCTACAACCTATGGTCTTGACATGGCGTTTAGATCGTTAGCCGTTGGGCAGTCAGGAGCTTCGTTTGTCAGCAACCCATACTGGATTCTCGCCAATACTCTCGATACTCCAACGTATAATTTCATTTTAGATACAATATTGATAATATCGATGTTTGCGATAATCTTCAGGGGCGCCAGAGCGTCAGTTAAGTTGTTCTGGGCTGGATTGTTCGCCGGATTATTAGGCTTGTTCACATTTTACGCTGGAGTGCTTACAAGTGGAGGATTTCCAGCGTTCGTTCAGAGATTCAACGAGATTTCAGGTAGCACTTACCAAACTGTCATAGATCAGGCTACGAAGGGGCTGACTAGTCAAGGATTCGCGGCGCCCGGAACTTACTTGATATGGACATCTGTGGGCGCAGGTATAACCTACGTAACTCTCAACTCACTTGGTAACACGTACCTGGCGAACATCATGGGTGAGGTAAAAGAGATAAGGAAGTCAGCACTCCTCGGCATGCTTCTGCCGTGTTTAGCGTACTTGTTACTATGGGAAATTTTCTTCCAGTTTGCCTACGCCGGCTTCAGCGGTGCTTTTTGGGGTGCGGCAGGATACTTTGCTCCAGGCGGTGTAGGAGCAGGCACGGGTCCGACAGCAGTGTTCTCTGTCATACCAATGGCAAACTTCATGCTGGCGTTCATAAACCCGAACGTTGGCTTCGCAGTTCTGTGTTCGCTTTGTTTCTTCTTCACCTCGTATGCCAGTAATACAGCGCTAGCGTTCGGACCAATTCGGAATATCTTCGCATACTCATTTGACAGAATGCTACCGACCTACTTCGCCAAGACAGATAAGAGAGGATCTCCGTGGGCAGCCACGATACTCGGATTTGTATTTGCCGAGATCTTCTGTGTGGTCTCTCTGTTGCCTATATCCACATGGATCGCTTACTCGATAATGGGGTGGTTCTTCGCCTGGTTGATAGTGGGAATTGCCGCGATGGTTTTGCCATTCACCGCACGCGGAAAGCAAATCTTCGATAAAGCTCCAGAGATCGTGAAGAAGAAGATAGCTGGATTTCCAATTCTCTCGTTGCTGGGCCTGTTAACGTTCTTGATAAGCGTGATGATGGAATACTTCACGTTCTTGCCGTTCTTGCTGGGCATTGCCAGCTCATTGTACATATGGATAACGATTTCGTTCTTCATTCTGCCATCTTTCGTTATCTACTATATATCCAAGGCATACCATGGAAGAAAAGGCGTCCGAATGGAACTTCAGTTTAAGGAGATCCCACCAGACTGACACAGTCCGGCATATGGATCATCAGCGTCGCTAGTAGGCGACACACGCAGATCAACATGCGTTCACCGTATTCGAGCAGAACTTGGATTCGCATCTCGTCGTAGACGTTCCGAGACCTAATGATGCCATGCCCCGGGATAACGCGAAATGCTTTCTCAGCAGAATTTTCGCGTGATCTGAGAAAGCAGGATGAAGCGTCTTACGATCTCTGGCGGGTGCCTCGGGTGCCACTATAGGATTCCAAGAAATCGAAGAAGCTGTATGAACCGTTTGTCCCGTTCTTTGATCATTGATTCAATGTCCTTTCCGGAATAATCGTAGAAGCCTTTTCCCGTCTTAAGACCCAGTTGATGATTTCGAACTTTGGTCTTCAGCAGTCTGGGGGGTTTGAACTTGTTGTCTTTCACGGTCTTTTGCAGGTACGAATACTGCGAATGTTCTGTATCCAATCCGAAAGAGTCCATCTGCTGGAAAGGACCTGCCACGCAATAACGCGGGCCCAAATGCTGAGTCCAAGCCATATCGATATCCTTCATTGTTGCGATACCCTGTTCTGCCATAGATATGACCTCAACGAGCAACGCCGAATGCATACGATTTACAATAAAACCTGGGGTGTCGTTGCACAATATGGGGCGCTTGCCTATGGAGGTTAAGAAATTCATGATGACATCTGTCGTTTCACGAGATGTTCTAGCGCTTGGAATCACCTCAACAAGGGGGACAAAATAGGGTGGATTCATCCAGTGCGTTCCAATCACTCTACTCGGCTTCTTCGTAGCAGATGCGAGAACAGCGATTTTGAACGTCGAAGTGTTGGACGCGAGGATTGTGTCATTCTGGCAAATGGTATCAAGTTTTTTGAAAACCTGCTTCTTCAGTTCAATTCTTTCTGGGACAACTTCGAAGACAATTTTCGCGCCCTCCACAGCTTGGTTGATCTGTTGCGTTGGCGTTATGCGTTGCAGGCATGAGTTCCTATCTTCCTTGCTTAAGATGCCGGCGTCAGAAAGCGTGTCCAAAGCTGATGTGATTCTCGACAGAGCTTGCTTTGTTACGTCTTTCTGTATATCCCAGATCTTTACTTCAAGGTCTCCTTTCGCACATGCGAGGGCAATTCCACTTCCCATTATGCCGACGCCTATTACAGCGATCTTATCGACGTTCATCAAGAATCCGACGACGCGGAGTCTCTAGCAATATTTCAGGTTTTGGTATCGAATAAATATAGAATAGATGATTTTTATCACAGCTCTGACAAAACTCAATCGCTCCAATGCGGCAGCGAGCAATCGATTCTTGATTTGCCTCATGCAGAATTCAAACAGTCGTACTCACACTTTCGATTGCGAACCCGAAAGGACATTGCCTAGGCTGCTAAACGAGTGCACGAGCATAGGAATTGGTGAAGCTTTCACCTTCGCTTTAGCCCTGAACCTTCGATAGGTTTTGTTTATCGGCTTTCACTAGTTAGTTTCGTGCATCCAGCTGGATGCTTGTTTTGCGAAATATGTGATGATGATGTCGGCGCCCGCGCGCTTGATGCCCGTCAGAACTTCATCATCAGAGAAGTTAGAAGAAGTGAGTCTGATGCCAGTCCATCGATACATACCAAATAGCGAGATCACTACTAGTTTCGCGGTCTCATGCTCTTCATCGTCTGAATATAATCAGCAACACCTGCTTCGAGGTCAAACTTCGGTTCATAACCAAGCTCCTTTTTTGCTCTAGCGATGCTGAGAGGGCCCTTGACTGGCTCGGCCACGTCGAACCCGGGGCCGATATCAAAAGCCGCGTCCGGAACGAATTTGCGCACTACATTCGCTAGGTCCTTGAGACTCCACATCACGCCAGTTCCAATGTTGAATGCTCTGTGCTCGGTCTTGTTATTTACACAGGCGGACACAATTGCCCTCGCCACATCCTTCACGTACACACCGTCGTACTTATGGTCACCGCCATAGGGAACTTTCGCCGGCATTCCTACGATCGGTTTCTCAACAACCTCCTTGAACGAGCTAAATCCACGATAGGTTTGACCAGGTCCGTACACGATCGGAAATCGTAGAGCAGTGAAGCCTATGCCGTAGTCCTTGTTATAGTTCGCTCCATAATGCTCACAGAACAACTTCGTCGCACCATAGATTGTGACTGGCCTCTGCTCGTAGTCTTCGTCTATCAACTCTCCCTCTTTAGTGATGCCATAGACTGCAGTAGAACTCATGAAGACAACTTGAGCGATGTTCATGATTCGCGCTGTCTCCAGTATGTTGACAGTCCCGCCGACATTCACACTCAAAGCTGCCCAAGGTCTTCTTTGCGATTCAGTGGTTAACAATGAAGCCGTATGCACAACATGCGTGATTCCAAATTTCTTTACTATGTCAATTAGTAATGTAATTTCCTGAACATCGCCTCTCACGATCTGCACTCTAGTTGCAACGTCAGCTAAGGCATCAGAGTTTGTGATAATGTCAAAGGCAACAGCTTCATGGCCTTGTCGCAATAGTTCCCGAATGACGTGACCTCCAACGAAACCTGTTCCACCAGTTACTAGGACTCGCATTCCAGCTTGACCTCGAACCCTTTGTACAGTGGTGCAATACTCGAGTATTTAGGTGCATCGCGGCTTTGTCAGATCTTTTCGTCTCAAGAACTCTGTCAATCGCATTTTCATCAACACAGATTTTGTGAAGGGATCTGCCGCAGCAGCCTAACGTCGAGTTTCTCTGACTGCGTGACTAATTTCCTGAGAGCATAATGCGCTTCGAAACTGACTCAGATTTCTCCTTGTCGACAATGTTCGTTTCAACGATGGTGTCCAAGGTCGATCTAATGTTGACTAACGCTTTCTGAGTGGCTTCCTCTTGGATGACGATTCACCAAATTGTGTGAGTTAACTGGATAGTGTGATGGGTTCGTGTTGACAACTCGCGGTCAATGGCATTTGAAAGTTAGAACCATCGCTTTAAACAGATCTCCAAAATCGTGCGGCGCCATCGGAGTTAGCGGAGAATAGATTGCGAAGAACCTTTCTGAGTTAGGGCAGTGAAGGTGAACTGAGTATGCGCTACGCGGGATCTTTGCTCTGCTGATAAGTCCTCGTCCAAGTTCTTCAAGTTGGAGGTAATTGTATGCCGCTCGGTGTGAGTTAACTTCCATTGAGTCGGTTGATCTGGTTAGGTTTTTGATGTTTGAACTTTTCTTAATGGACTTCATGCTGTATTCTACTTGGTTTTCGAGCGTGTGAAACGTTTTCTGAGCTGCCGAGAGGTTGCCCCATGTAATAAACAGCTTCTCTCTGTCAGGAAAGTGGAATACAAGGTCTCCTCTTCCTCGCGAGCTCTTGGGGTTAAACTCGACTCTGCAGATCGACGGATAGTGTATTGAGAACCCATAGACGCTGAAGCGTTCAGATTGATCGTTCGGAAATTGAAGAGCCATATCGAATGTTCTCTCGAATGATTGAAAGTAAGATTCTTCTTAACCTCACCGCTTGGCAACCAATTTTGCAGCCAGCACCGATTATGACGAAAGATCTCACAAAGGTCGGTCTACCATTCCTAAGGAATCAAAAGAATCATATGAACCAAGATGGTGCCATTATGCTCCGGGACCAGTAAGATGCAAGTGGAGACGCTGACGGCAATTCGCACTCTAAGGAGCACACGACGGCTCAGGCCCGATCCTGTGGAGCTGGAAAAGATCCATGCGATTCTCGAGGCGGCTGGCAAAGCGCCGTCCGGCAGTAACACGCAACCTTGGGATTTCGTGCTACTGACAAACCCTGAAATCAAGAAACGAGTCCGTGATTTAACAGTTCGAGGTCTTAAGATCTACTTAGAGTCTAGCGTGCTGTTTCCGAAGAACGCAGTGGACTCATATCTGCAATCTGATGATCCGGTTGTGCACTTGGCCAAAAACACAGACAAAGCTCCCGTACTCATCCTCGTCTGTTTGAATACAAAACGCGCGAGACGGCTCACAAATGAATGGGCGTGGTTGGAAGAACAGGCTAACTGGGCATCAGTCTTCCCTGCTGTGCAAAACATGCTCCTCGCCGCGCGTGCACTGGGTCTGGGGTCGGCGGTTTCCATTTTTCCGTTTTTCTATCTCTCAGAACTCAAGCAAATTCTGCACATTCCGGACTTCGTGAAACCGGGGATCATGGTCTATGCTGGTTATCCACTCGCGAGCTTCAGAGAACCAAAGCGAATCTCAATAGAGAACTTCGTTCACGAAAACAAGTGGTAGGCAGCAACCACATATCCCTTGTAGGAGCAAAACCTCAAACCTGATCGATTGAAGAGAGTCAATTAGCTCTCAGCTGTTTCATGAGTTTCCTATCTCTCCACGTCAACAAGTCGACGTATTGGTAGTTCCTATGAAAACGGTAGCCTCTAATTCCTTCGATGACCTTTCTCCTTGCTCCCTCCGGCATCGATGACCAAGTAGCCATGTCTTCCAATCGCAACTTGTAGGTGGCAAGATGCTTAATCCAGTGTTCAATTCCTCCTTCTACTCCAGCCAAGTGCATAACGAGAAATGGACCCATGAAACGCTTGACACCTGATTTTCTTTCCGGGCTAAGGGAGATCGCGGACAAATATCAGATTCCGCTGATCGTTGATGAAGTTCAGACCGGCTTTGGCAGAACTGGCAAATTCTGGGGCTGCGAGTTGACTACTACCACACCCGACATCATATGTGTGTCAAAGTCAATTGGGGCGGAGATCCCATTCTCAATGATCGCTTACCGACAAGAATACGACAAGTCGCTCCCCGAAGCGTTTCATCTTGGCACTTATCGAGCAAATCCACTTGCCATGGCAGCATCGACTGCGAGCATTAAATACATTGAGAAAGAAGGACTACTGTCAAGAGTTGAGAAACTCGGCGAGAAAGTCAAGTCTGAATTCAATGGCATCGGAATCTCGAGCAAGAACGTTGGTGAAGTCAGAGGAGCGGGGTTCATGATAGGCAACGAGATAGTCGAGTCAAAGGAGACAAAGAAACCTTCGAACGATATGACTGCGAAGTTACGAAATACAATGTTCGAGAACGGGCTTCTGATGCACACGTGTGGGCACTATGCGAACGTGTTGCGGTTCATGGCTCCCTTAATCACAAGCGAAACCCTATTAACCAAGCGGCTAGCCACCTACGAGCAAGCAGCGAAAAAACTAAACTCATAGCACTGCCATGTGTATGAAGGAGGTCTGCGAAATTGCCGTTAGAGATATATCCGCTTCCCTTGGTCCTGTCAGACGAATGGACCGACACGTATCTGCTTATGGACCGCCCGCCCCGCACCGTGGAAGACATAACATACTCCTACTACCTGAAGGGTGCAAATACTCCAATAATCGTTGACAGTGGCCTCCCTGCTGGCACATACACCGAATTTGGCTGGAAAGAGTACCCGAAACCAGATTGGGACTTGATCAAACACCTGCAACGATTAGGAGTTAAAGCTGAGGATGTTGGATACATCATTCACACGCATTTGCACTTCGATCATTGCGGACTCGATCACTTATTCCCCAACGCGAAGATTGTTGTTCAGAGAAAGGAACTGGAGACCGCCGCGGTTCCATTGATTCCTAAGGGGTTTACAAACAAAAGTAGGGCCTGGTACATGTTGGCCTACGATAGAAAGACGATAGCGAAATTGGTAGGAGAGTATTGGAATCGTCTAATCCTTCTCGAAGGGGATCAGGAAGTAGTTCCGGGGGTGAAGTGCGTGCTGGTTGGAGGTCACACTCCAGGTTGCCAAGCGATTTATGTCCAAACCGATAAGGGCACAGCCATCATAACTGGCGATGTCTGCTACACGTATGAAAACCTAGAGCGCGATGAACCCGTGGGCTACTATTACAACCTAGAAGATTCAATCAGAGCCCTAGCGAGATTCCGCAGAGACGGGAAATTCATACTTCCAGGACACGATCGCAAGACAATCGAGAAGTATCCCACCAAAGTTCCACCGTAAATCGAATGCGTGAGTCGCCGCTCCTTCCTCGCCTCCGAAATCCATTCCGCCAAAGAGAGAGAAAAGTTTTGAGCGATGTTACGGTTTCTCTGAGTCGATAGCCTTGAGTAACGAGGGACTTCTCGGAGGGCATGACAAGGTACGCGTCGCAATTGCCCAAGCCGCTCCTGTGTTTCTTGACAAACGTGGAACGATTAAGAAAGCAGAGAAATTGATTTCTGAGGCAGCAGCCAATCATGCGAACTTGATAGCTTTTCCTGAAACCTGGATACCAACTTATCCGTATTGGAGTTCCGCGGCGCTTGGGGAGGACGACGCCAAAAAGTATGCACGCGTGATTATCGCCCTGCAAGATAATTCAATACGAATCCCGAGCGAAGATACGGCGCAGCTATGCGACGCTGCTCGTAAGCACCATGTTCATGTTGTGATGGGATGCAACGAACTCAGCGATATTCCTGGTTCACGGACTATCTATAACACATTGATTTTCATTGATGATGAAGGCCGGATTCTCGGCAAGCATAGAAAACTCATGCCCACTCTCGACGAAAGGGTAGTTTGGGGGATGGGTGACGGAAGTGACCTTCAAGTCTACGCCACAAAGATCGGAAGAATCGGGGGCTTGATTTGTTGGGAAAACCACATGATCCTCGCTCGCGCTACTTTAATCATGAAAGGCGAAGAGTTTCATGTGGCAGTCTGGCCTGGCAGCTGGTGCACCGACAAACGCCTCTCGGACTCCGACAAGGTTGGAGGACACTGTGATTTATTCCCAGCCATCCGAGAACATGCTTTCGAAGCTGGGGCTTTCGTTATCAGCGCTGCACCAGTAACAACATTGGATCAAGTTCCTGCCGATTTTCCTTACCGAGAGAAGATGAACATAGAATGGGCCTGCGGTGGCAGCGCAGTTGTCGACCCCACAGGAAACTTCGTCGTGGGTCCCGTTTTCGACAAAGAAACCCTCGTATATGCTGATTGCGAGGCAGACTCAATCAAGGTCGCCAAAGCGTTCTTCGACGCCCTTGGACATTACTCTAGATTCGATGTCGCGCGATTAGAGCTACGTGAAGATCATTGGAGTCCTTTCGCTCAGGTGAGCCGGAGGCTCAGCTCTTCCGACCTCAAACGGCTTGCGAAGAAACATGCGGTTGACGAAGACAAGTTGGAACGCATTTACAAGGAACTAACTGAACCAGATCTAAAATTATGAGCATCTTGTTCAGATCTGCCTAGCGGCCCAAGATCCTTCGTGAACCGCTTCCAGACTCCTTCGTGGCTTCACGCAATCCCCCACAACAAACAGCTGATCAACTCTCCGCTTCAGTGCGCCTGTTAGCTTGTTGTCAGGAACAGCCCCCAACGCGAGAACAACGCCGCCCGCTTCCAGTTTACGCTCGCCTGTAGAACTGGAGATCACCACGCCTTCATCTGTGATTTCTCTCAACACCGTTCCAGTGAGGGCTCGAATCTTTTTCATCTTTAGTCTTTGCAGAAGAAGATATCTGTTTAGAGGTTCCATATCAAGAGCCAAATCCTCTACCGCCTCAACCAATGTCACGCACCTGTCTAGCTCAGCAAGATATTCAGTTGTTTCGCAGCCGACTTCACCGCCGCCAATCACAACGATTTCACCTTTAGGATCCACCTTTCCAGCCAGGACATCCCAAGCGGTGCTAACTCGTTCGGATTCGATGCCTGGAATCTGAGGGATGTAAGGAACAGCGCCTGTAGCTACAACGACGGCATCGGCTTCCTCTTCATCAATGAGTTCTGGAGTGGCTTCTTTTCGCAGTTCCACTTCCACATTTAATCTGCCCATCTGAAAACGCAGATAATCAAGTAGGTTTTGAAGCTCTTCTTTGTGCGGCGGCTTTGTGGCGAGTATGAATTGCCCCCCCAGTTGATTCGACTTTTCACATATCTTGACCTGATGGCCTCTAAGGGCTGCGACCCTTGCAGCCTCCATTCCTGCCAACCCGCCGCCGATGATGAGAACGCGTTTGACTTTCTCAGCCTTGGTTATTCTGTACTCTTCTTCCTTTCCAACATCCGCATTGATGTTGCACGTGATGGGCAAGCCGAGGTAGAGGCGGCTACTGCATCCATAATCGCACGCTATGCACTTCCGCACCTCTTCGAATCTACCTTGCATCGCTTTTAGAGGAAGTTGTGGGTCAGCGATTAACGCTCTTCCCATCGCGATCAGGTCGGCCTTTTTCTTTTGAAGAATATCCTCAGCCAGCTCAGGATCATTTATCCTACCCACCGCAATGACAGGGATATTGACGACGTTCTTCACGCCCTCTGCTAGGTGGACCAAGAATCCCCTTTTGATCGCCATCGGTGCCTCGCACATGTGATTCGATTCACCGAGGGAAGCTGAAACGTGAATGATGTTTATTCCCGCTTCTTCCAATCTAACGACTATTCTTTCTGCGAGCTCCAGAGTGATGCCGCCTTCAATGAACTCGTCAGCACTGATCCGAAATGATAGTGGAAAGTCTGAGCCGGTCTTTTTCCGGATACGTTCAATGATGTCAAGTGCAAACCGCATTCTGCCATCGAAACTCCCTCCGTACGAGTCGTTTCGCTTATTGGTGTAAGGAGAGAGAAACTGCTCTATGAGGTAGCCATGCGCCCCATGAATCTCAACAGCATCGAACCCCGCTGTCTTGGCCCGCCGAGCTCCTTCCCCGAATTTTTCAACGAGTTCAGCGACCTCCTCTATTTTGAGCGGCCTGGGTTGAGCGATTACACTGCCTGGCGTCGTATACATGTCTATGAAAGGCACATTTGAGGATGACACGGGTGTTCTCCCGTCCGTAGACTCGAGTGTCGTTTGTCGTCCAGCATGATGAATCTGAAGTGCGAGCTTAGTCCCATGACGGTGAACGGAATCAACTAGATTTGCTAAACCTGGAATGTATTTGTCTCCGTCAACTCGGAGCTGATTCGGAACAAGCCTTCCTAGAAGACCTTCAACGCACGTGGCCTCCACTATAATCAATCCGACTCCGCCGGTTGCCCGTTCTACATGGTAACGCACCAGTCGTTCTGTGACGGCGCCCGTTTCGCTTGCAAAGTTAGTGACCATCGGTGGCATGACTATGCGGTTTTTGAGCTCCAACGATCCTACTTGAATGGGCTCAAACAATTTCATGAGCAGACGACCGAAGTCCACCTGGTTGCGACACTATTAGTTAGTTGACCGATCTAGCTAAGATCCCAGATTCAGGTCGGTAAGTTGTTCGGCGCGCTCTACCTCCTCAACTTCATTATACCATTTCCTAGATGTTCCCACCTTTGCGCGCAACTTCCATTTCAAACTCTTTGGTGTATTCTCAATCGCTTGAAGCAGTTTGTCTATTCTTGAGGCAACGATCTTCCGTTGCTGATCCGTCAAAACCTCATATCGCTTGAGGAAGTTACCTATCTTATCCAGATTTGTCTTAGTCGTGAAGTAGAAACCCCAATCATCAGCCAACAACTTCTCGAAACGCTTGACGTTGATTGTCTCACGATCTCCTTCTCCTACATCGTGTTCCAACAGAAGGAGAATGGAGTCCTTGATGTCTTTCTCGTTGATGTGCACTATCTGCACTTTCTCGAGCAGTAGCTCGGCCAGAGGAATCGTAGGGTAATCGATTTCCAGCCTGCCTCTGAAATCTATCACGTGATTCATATCGAGTCTGTCAAGAAAGACATCGATATGTGGCCGGACACCTGATTCATCGAAGAATATGCATCGTCCTACAAACAATCCGACAGTCATGGCGGCCCTAACAGTTTGATATTTCAATGACCCTTCAAAGAACTGCTCAATTCTATTCTTGTCTTTTGAGTAGCTCATGAAGTCGATGTCAGTGAGTCGCCGTTGCAGCGCATCGTGCACGTCGATATTGCTAGGAGAGTGGATTCTGAAAGCGGTGGCTCCAAGAACTCTCAACGTTATGTTAGCGTTCTTCGCTTCGTCAACAATGTGTATCGCTTCTTTGGTGAAATCCTGATTCTCCAATTCAGTATACTCCGGTTGAAAGTTGTCTTGGTGGAAGGCTTCGGTTCAGTATCGAATCTTATGAAGCGAAAAGAAGGCCTATATGAACCTTGTTGGCACGGCTTACTCATACGTAAGACCGATCATCGTTTGATTTTGAACTCTTGCAATCGCATTCAATGTTTCAACGAACTTGTTCGACGTAGACCTGTCTCAATTGATCATACAATCGTCGATACGTATCGAACATTCCTGAATACATCTCATGGAGTTGGCTGTCAGGCGTGTTTTTCTCTCCGGGGTGAATCATCTCGGTAATTCCTGTATGGACACTATCGAATGCATGAGTTCCCGCGCCTGCAAGAATCGAGGCGCCCAAGCATTCGTTTTCATCACATGCTAATGATACAATTGTCTTGTTACAAACGTCACTTATAATCTGTCTCCATAACTTGGAGCGTGCACCCCCTCCCACGGCTCTGATTTCGCCTATCGGTACTCCAATTTCCTTCTCGATAATCTCAATCCTATCACGCATGCTGTATGCGATCCCTTCCATTATTGATCTTATGAAATCCGACTTTCCATGTTCCAAACCAATTCCAAAAAACACCCCGCGCGCGTTAGGGTTCCAAATGGGACTTCGGGCCCCTGCCAAATATGGCAAGAAAATCAGATTTCCTGACCCGGGTGGCGCCATTTCTGCCTCGTAGTCTAGCAGCTCATAAGGATCCTTGCGCAGCCTTCGAGATAACTGAAGCTCCAGATCCGCGAAGTTATCTCTAAACCACCGGTAGCATATGCCGCCGCTAGATCCTCCAACTAGAATCCAACGGTTTTCTATCGCGCTTGCGTAGGTGACTATCCTCGATTCGTGATCAAGGAGAGGATTGTCAACGCACACTACAATATCGGAGGCCGTTGCGGTCTTGCTGTAGGCCAGGTCCGGCTCGACCGCTCCTGTTCCTACGGCATTGACCATCACGTCTCCACTTCCTGCAACGATCGGGATTCCTTGTGGCAGACCTAATTCATTTGCAATTTTCTCAGTCATCTCTCCTATCACTTCGGTTGGATTGGTCAGTTTCGGAAGCTTTTCCACGGGGAAGTCCAGTTTCTCGAGCAATGCTGTGGCGAATTTTCTTCTTTTTACGTCGAGTACCCCAGCGGACGACGCTGAGCCGACGTCGATGATCTGTTGGCCTGATAATCTGTAACCAACATAATCTTTGGGTTGCAGAAAAACTGCTGTTTGTTGAAACTCGCGTGGCTTTTGTTCCTTGAACCACAAAAGCTTGAAAATAGAGTAGAACGGATCAATTCGCACTCCGGTTATTTGATGAAACTGCTCTTCACCCAGTTGTTTCCTGACTCTTTCTGCTTGAGGAGTTGCTCTACGGTCCAACCAAACAATGCAGGGATGCAGCACGTTTCCTCGGTCATCGATAGCAACTATTCCATTGGTCTGACCACTCAGGCCCATGCCGATCAAATTATGCGAGTTTGCCGGAAGGTTGGCTACTGCTTTTCTTACGCTCACAACAACAGCGTCCCACCACACCTTTGGATCCTGTTCAGCCCAGTCACTTTTGGGCAGGCTGACTCCATACTCTACGTATCCTTTTGAGACCGCGGCACCTCGCGTGTCGAACACGACAGATTTCGTGCCCGTTGTGCCTACATCGATTCCCAGAAGGTATTGTTCGGTCATACTCTCATGACTCTTCGTCGAACCGTCGTTCTCCCCCACTATGGAGTGTCAACGGCTCATCGAAAGTGGATCGCGTTTGGTATACAAGGTTTCGTCTTGAATTGGACCATCAAGGACCGAGAACAGTCAGTGTCACGCCTGAGATGGGTGGCTGGCGGACACAGAGGTCTTCACACGGCTCATTTATTCGTCCATCCTTCCCGTCCTTCCATAGTCACGCTCCAATCAACATGCTGGAAGACTTCACGCATGTCTTCGATCAAAGGTTGGTGCCAAAGGAAATCTATTGGAATCTTTGTCACAGTTGCGTAGACGAGCATCGAACCTAGCATGGGTCCAACTACTCTCGTCAGCTTACTGAATTCTCCCATCCCAAAATAGACAAACGGTATTGTTAGTTGCTTCCTGAGCGCAAGCACGCCTTTCAGTGTCTCCAACATGTCCTCATAGCTGTAGTTCTGGCACACGATCTTGGCCAAGTCTGCCCCTCTCTTCTCAACCTCTTTTCCAATTCGAACAGCTTCGCTTGAGGTAAGGACGCGGTTGTAAACGTGACATGATATCATAACTTCCGCGTTTCTTGCATGGGCAGCTTCGATAATACGCTGTTGCTTCTTTATGCTGGCTTCGTCGCTAGTCCACTGGTCTTCCGTTCTTCGTTTCATGACAAACGTATCAAATTCCATGTCAAAACCGCTCGAGCTCAATTCAAGGGCGTCGAGTTGGCGCTGCATTCTCTGTTCCTCGTTTGCATCATTCCTGATTAGGGTCCCGTCCGCTCTAGGCCCACCCCGTCTAAACGTAGTGAAAACAGGGCGAGTTGTGAATTTGAAAATATCTTTCAGATCCTCATCAGTGGACTGCAGCGAAAGTAGGTTGAGTTCAAATGCCTTCGCACCCTGTAATTCTCCAAGTTTCATGTTCATCATTGTGGTTCTTCGATCCGAATAGAACAGTGTTCCGCAGATGAACGGTTTCTCAAGTTGAGAGATCCTAGCTTTTTGCATTTTCTTTACCTCAATTTATGTTTGGCCATTTCATGTGAGCTTACATGAACCTCATGGTGTGATGATACATTTCATCGCAGTCTGCGCTGCCATCATTTCGAAGCCTTCCACAATCCTCTCAAGTGGAAGCGTCTTGGATGTCAGACTCGCCACGTCTACTTTGCCGCGCGCAATGAAATCCAGAGCAGTCGCAAATTCGTGACCCGTATACCCATAATGTCCGATCAGTTTTATCTCTTTAGAAACAATCTCCATAACGTCCAAGTCCATGAGCTGCTGCATCAAGCCGATAACAGTAACGGTTCCTCCTTGTGACGTCGCAGAGATAGCCTGTCTGACAGTATCTTGATCTCCCACTACTTCAATCGAGTGATCCACACCCGCCCCGTGCGTGAGTTCCCGAGTACGATTGAGCACATCTTCCTTCATTGCATTTATCGTGTGATTCGCTCCGAACCTTCTGGCCAATTCCAATTTCTTTTCGATAAGGTCTGTTCCTATTATGTCGCCGCCCGTCCTTAATCTAGCAATTTGAATTACGAATAGCCCGATAATGCCGGTTCCGAGAACCAACAAACTATCTCCAACTTCCAGAGGTGTCTGGCCAACTGCGCGGATTGCATTGGCAAGAGGCTCCGCAAATGATGCACTTTCAAATGACAGTCCATTTGGCATCTTATGACAAATGCTTAAAGGCACTATTACATACTCAGCAAACGCGCCTGGAGTGTGTAAGCCCACAAGTCTTCTGTTGACACATATGTTTGTTTCCCCTCTTTGGCAAGGCCGACAGGTGCCGCACCTGATAAGGGGCTCAATGGCAACTCTTTCTCCAACTTTGAACTGGCAAGCGTCTTTTCCCATCTCCGCAACTTCACCAGCGAATTCATGACCCATCAATAGGGGGGGCGTTCTTCTCTTCGAGGCACCAGTATACGCGTGAAGTTCAGAGCCACAAATGCCAACCGCTTTGACTCTCACTCGTACTTCATGGCCCTCCAGCGCTCGCTGTTGCTTGTCTTCAATTCTGATGTCCCTTCCACCGTACCACCACGCTTGTTTCATGACAAACACTGAAGATATCAAGTGAATTTCTGAGCGACATTGCTATAAACCTGCATTCTCGTTAACGTCGCTGATAAATGCACTCAGTAAAGCATCCGAGAAGATGAAAGTTCTCCACGATATAACGCTGTTGCACGTGATCGAGAACAAATGCTTTGAAAAGCCTTGACGAGGGTCTCATGGTCTTCTTCACTTTCCTCAATTTCGGACCCAACCTCGCCACCAGTATCGACCGTGATTCGAACGGGTCGGTACAGTTTGTCGGTTTTTCACGGGGCCTGCAGAACACATTCTCAGTTGTGACGTTGGTTGACAACGAATATAACCACGCAAGGTCACCGCCTGCCTCGGGCAATAACTACGTCACATGTGACTTCTTTTAGGAATCGCTTGTCCGAAGAGCGCAACAGATATCGTGTTTCTCAAGACGAGTTGCTGGCAAGAGTTGAGGAGGAAGCGATGGGACCGGAGAGCAAGAGACTCATGAAGGAGCTGATCAAGTACGAGTCACCGGGGCATCTACATTGGGCTGTATTTCGTTGCCCTCCTGTCTTGAAGAGTGGCAAGGGCGCCACTCTAATGGACGTAGATGGAAATACCTACGTGGATTTCATGGGAGGATTCGGAGTACACAATGTCGGCCTGTCACACCCAGACATTGTCAAGGCAATAAAGGAACAGGCGGAACGACTTACACAATGGGCAGAGATGCCAACTGAACCACGGATCTCTCTGGCCAAGAGGCTCACCGAAATTGTTCCTATGCAAGGTGAGAAGCGAGTTCAGTTCAATACGACTGGAGGAGAGGCGATTGAGGCAGCCATTAAGTTAGCTAGATTTTACACGGGAAGATCAACGATTCTAACATTCACGGGTGCATATCATGGAAGAACTGCAGGAGCAGCAAGTCTAACTGCCAATTACTTCATGAAGTACTTCAATACACTACCCATTGACACGGGCATAGTTCGTTTTCCATACGCATATTGTTACCGGTGCGTGTTCGAGAAAACCTATCCGGATTGTGGAATGTTTTGCGTCCGATACATAGAGCGATGGTTCGAATCCATCCAGTATGGGCTCCGTGATCCTGATCGAAATACGACCTCAGTGGCGGCAATAGTCGTCGAATCATGTCAGGGGAGTGCTGGCTACATAGTTCCGCCAGACGAATTCCTGCGCGGACTCGAGAAACTATGCAGCAAGTTCCAGCTCCTACTCTGTTGTGATGAGGTGATGGCAGGCATGGGCAGAACTGGAAAGATGTTCGGGTACGAACACTCGGGAGTATCTCCTGACATGGTTGCGGTCGGAAAAGGTGCAGGAGGAGGATTACCACTCTCCGCACTAGTTGGCCTCGCCTCCGTGATGGATGAATGGGGGCCAGCAGGTCACGGAACTACCTACGGCGGAAATTCCCTCTCCTGCGCTGCAGGCTTGGCGTTAATCAATGTGCTTCAAAGAGACAAAGTAGTTGAACATGCTGCTTCAATCGGAGCCCAAGTCTTGAAACAGTTGAAAGACATGCAAGAAGAACATCCCATCATTGGAGATGCAAATGGGAAAGGGCTCTTCATTGGCATAGAACTTGTACGCAACAGAGAAACCAAGGAACCCGCCACAAAAGAGGCCCAATGGATTCAGAGACAGTGCCAACATAAGGGTCTTCTGATCCAACGCGCCGGATACCTCGGGAATCGCTTCAACGTTTACCCACCGCTCTCCCTCACGAAGGAGGAAGCCGACAAAGGACTACAAATCCTCGAGGCATGCATTTCAGCAGGGGAACGCGAATTCAAGACAAAATAGAATGGATAAGTCAAGAGCAAAGTTCCGCAAACGAGCGAGGAACCTCGCTGCCGACTATGACTCGGCTTGTCGCTTTCGAGCTGTCGCTATGATGCTCGTAGCCTCTCTGATGAGTTCTGAAATCCTCACGAAATTGCCCGATTCGATGAGCTCTCTTTTGCAAATCCAAGTTCCTCCTACAGCCCAAGCTCCGGCGTCGAGATATTCAGTTAAGTTTCCTGCATTAACTCCACCAAGGGGTAGAAATCTCACATCAGGGAATACTGCTTTCATTGCCATTATGTGACCGGGGCCACCGGTTGAAGCGGGAAATATCTTGATAACTATAGGGAGTTCCTTTGTGCCTTGCAAATGATAAGGTTCGATTCCTCTCGTCGCAGCCAATATGGCTCTCTCAATTTCTGACGGCGTGAAAGCTCCTGGTATGCAGAGGACCATGTTCCGCGCACAATATTCAACGATTTCCTCGTCCACATGCGGCGAAACTATGAAGCCAGCTCCTGCGGACAGGGCCTGGTCTACGACCTGAACCGAGAAAACAGTCCCAGCGCCTACTAGTATTTCCGGCAATTCGTTGCTGAGAACTTTCACGGCTTCCATCGCCCTCGATGTGCGCATAGCTATTTCAATCAAGTCTAAGCCAGCATCCAGAACACTTCGACCCAATTGCAATGCCTGACGGGGATCATCAATTACCGCCACCGGAATTATCCCTGCCCGTCCGATCCTTTGTAGAACTTCTTGCCATATTCCTTTTCTCTCAGTCTTCATTTCTGAATCCTTCTGGTTCCATGGGCAGATTCTTTTTGGAGATCGCTCATGGTCTCCTTAAGTGCTTTGAAAGCCCGATACACAGGCTGATTGACGGTTGGGCACGTGCAAGGACGATTAGAGAAAGACCTCATATTCTGACCACCGTGAACATGGTGATCGACATCAATCGGTGTGTACCGCTCATAACCGAAATCTAGCCTGAATAGTTAAATCGCACCTGGACAGAGCGCAGCGATGGTGGCTTAATCGTCGTCCCAAACTTGTAGAGCATCTGTAATGTCGGGGCCCGAAACTGGAATAGACGTCAAGGAGTTTCCGCTTCCTGACGTTGAATCTCGAGGAATACTTGTAAAGATGGAGATGGCGAGTATCTGTGGTACGGACGTCCATATTCTGAGGGGACGCAGACTAGTCCCATTTCCAGTTATCGCAGGACACGAAGGCGTTGGTAGAGTGTATCGGCTGGGGGAAGCTCTGAAGACCGACGCTGCGGGGAACGAATTGAGAGAAGGAGACAGAGTTATTTGGAGTTTAGAGCTAACCTGCGGCGACTGCTATTATTGTGTAATAAAGAAAGACCCGTCCGCTTGCCTCGAACGGAAACTGTACGGGTACATGTCATGCAAGGACCCTCCTCATCTTAACGGCACATTCTCTGAATACATCTATCTTAGACCAAGATCACGCGTATTACGACTCCCCGATGAACTGTCTAACGAGACTGCGGTTCCGGCTGGCTGTGCTCTAGGTACGGCGATAAACGGTTTGGAGAAAGTGAGTATCGAGATGGGTGATACAGTTCTCATCCAGGGAACCGGACCCCTTGGGCTCTACGCTCTTGCCTTGGCAAAGGAGATGGGCGCTGCAGAAACGATAGTCGTTTCAAGCCACAAGACGGGCCCAAGACTTGAACTGGCAAAATCATTTGGGGCAGACGCCATAGTTGATGCTTCCAAGGCCACTACTTCCACCGAACGAATCAAACAAGTCAGACAACTTACTGATGGCCGTGGACCAGACGTAATAGTGGAATGCACAGGAGTGCCGAGCGTAATACCAGAGGGCATTCAAATGATCGCGCATAAAGGTAGATACTTGCTGCTCGGAACGGCTTCAGAGGCTCTCGGCAACATTTCCATAAACCCTGCTAATGTCACGCTGAAAGTTTTGAGGCTGATTGGATCACGAGCCTACGAAACTCATCATCTATTGAAGGGCCTTAGTTTTCTCAGACGCAACGCGGCGACTTATCCATTTGAAAAGATGATTTCCCATAAGTTCAAACTATGTGATGTACCACGAGCACTTGAAAAGTATGAGAACTTGGAAGTGGTCAAAGCAGCGATTGTTCCATGGCTGCAATGAGATCATGAGTTTGCTACCAGAGAATATCACCATGGTAGCCGTTGTGCTTCCCGTTGAGTTCAGCAAAGAATGTCATATAGATAGACGTTGGAATTTCGTAAGGTTTAGTCAACCGGACATTTTCTTATCCAGAAGATGACAAGCCGGATCTCACGGCTTCTTTACGGCGCACCCTGAGCATCCACCTAGGTCTTTAACCGAATGTTATCAAGAGAGAGTACTTCCGTATTAGCCACGTGTTGAGGAATCTTACCCTCAAGCGCTCTGCCGACATCTTCAGCGACCATGACGTCCATCTTCCGAATTGCTTCCATCGTATAAGCTCCTATGTGCGGAGTGAGGATAACGTTTTCCAATTTCAGCAACGGATCAGATCGCTCGAGCGGTTCCTTGTCGAACACATCCAGTGCTGCACCAGCGATCCTCTTCCTCTGCAATGCTTCTCTGAGCGCTTTACCGTCAACGATTGCGCCGCGAGCTGTATTGACCAGATAGGCGCTCCTTTTCATCAAATCGATTTCGTGAGAACCCAGCATGCCTCTTGTTTCTTCAGTCAATGCGGTGTGAATTGAGATTATGTCCGACTCTGCAAGCAGTTGATGAAACGCAACATCGACAACACCCAGTTTCTTAGCTACTTCAGGCGACTGATATTTGTCGAAACAGACTACCTTCATCCCGAAGGCTGATGCTCGTTTTGCCACCTCGCATCCTATCCGTCCCAATCCTATGATTCCCAGTTTCTTTTGTGCCAACTCATTTCCAACGAACTTCAATCCTTCCCATCGAAACGCTCTCATTGAAGCATCAGCGAAAGGAATCTTTCTGACAAGGCTTAGGAACAGTGCCATAGTGTGCTCAGCTACAGCATTCGTATTTACATCGGGAGTGTATGTAACAACTATCCCATTCTCGGTCGCAGCCTCTAGATCGACGTTATCATAACCAACACCATGACGACCGATAACTTTCAGTCTTTTCGCGGCGTTAATGACCTCACGATCACATTGATCCCCTCCCAGAACTGTTCCTTCGACGTCCTTCAGATACTGTTTTAGTTCGGCTTTTTCGAGGACTCTGTCGAATGGATTTATCTCAATTGTGGCCTTATCAGCCAGTATCCGAATGCCGTCCTCAACGATTTTTCCCATCGATCTTGAGGAAACGAAAACTCGTGGTCTCAACTGGATTTTTCTTCCACGCTCAGTCAAACTCGCAATTGAAGTTCTTCAAGTTGGCCCGTTCTTTGCCGACGAGTCTCCTAAAGACTTATGTTGAATAATCTGCTCGCATTCTGACCAAGTATTAGTTCTTTGTCCTCATCTGAAATTTCCGCGAGTTTTGCGTGTAATAGGTCAAATGAGGTCTCGTAGTACGGTGCATCATCACCGAAAAGTATACGTTTTGCTCCTATCGCCTGAACTGCGTTCCTGAACGGTAGGTTATGCACATGCCATATGCATGTGTCGAGAAGAATGTTCTCATGCTTCTTGCATAGGTATATGTTGTGAGCAAGGTCTGCAATGTCGATTCCTGGATGCCCGTTTATGAACGTTATTGTAGGAAACGCTTCTGCTAATCTAGCGAGTCTCCAAGGTTCTTCAAGCAAACCGTCAGTGTGTACAAGCGCGAATTTCATTCCGACATCTCTGGCCTTCTCGAATATCCGGAAAATGATCGGGTGGTCGAGATCGACTCCTTGCCATCGCGTATGAAACATCAACCCTCTCAGTCTAAGGTCCTGGGCAATGCGTTCTACTTCCTGCAGACTTCTCTCCGCGTGATACGGTTCAACAACTCCCAAACCGCATGGAAATCTGTCAGGATATCTCTCCGTTGCTTTGGCAATCGCATCGTTCTGAGCCATCGTATCCTTTATGCCGTTTGGTCGCGCGTAACCTGGAATCGGAGATATTACTGCCTTGTCGATCTCGTTCTTATCCATAAGGCCAATTAGATCTTCCGCGGTAGTCTCCATGGTGCGGCCTGTCTCAGATTCAACTAAACCCAGGCTTTTCCCCAAATGTGCATGAACGTCAATAACCTTGAATTTCTTCATTCAGCACCAACTGACCAATTGCTTGGCCGTCGAAGATATAGATATAGGCTCCGTTTTCAATGCGTGAAATCATTAGGGTATTAAACGAACTTTGTTCTACCGCACGGTGGCTATCGTGCAGATCAGGGAAGGTTTTTCACCATGACGCTCTCAGTCGGGCGGAATCTCCTTAAACTGAAGTTCCGTTCAGACACTCATTCTTCTGTGATAGAGTCTAGATACATAGTAGATTACGAAAGACGGTATGACGAAGATGATGAGTGTGATCCAGACATACGTAAGGCTCGCGATGCTCTCGAGGAACGGCAGAAAAGTGCAGTATTCCAAAGTACAGTATTCCCAAACTGATCAAGAAAGTGAGTAGTGCGAGTATTGTGGACTCGCAGACCCTATTCGTTTGACAAGTCTGGAAACATTAATTTACTGAGCCGACCGTTCATCTACGCGCGATGTAAATGGAGTATAGTGGCGCACCAAGAATTCTTCACAAACCGCCGGGTCCCAAAGCCAGAAGGATACTAGAGATAGATGGAACCATGATCTCCCCTTCGGTAACGAAGCATGTGCCTATAGTATGGTGCGAAGGTAAGGGAGCGATCATTAAGGACGTAGACGGAAACCTCTACATTGATTTTAGTTCGGGCATTCTAGTGGCAAACACGGGTCATTGCCACCCTCGGGTTGTTGAGGCCGTTCGAACGCAGGCAGGGCGACTGCTCAACTGTTATGATGCTCCAAGTGATGTGCGCTCGAAGCTCTTTGAGAAACTGAAGGAAATAATGCCCGACGGTCTAAATACCGTCTTGTTTTGCTCAAGTGGGGCCGAAGCGATAGAAGCCGGGGTCAGATTAGCTAAGCGCTACACGAACAGGCATGAGATAATCTCCTTCTTTGGCGGATTCCACGGCAGAACGCATTTGACGGCCAGTCTCACGAGCATGCTTCACTACAAGCGGAAATTCGGTCCAGCTGCGCCGGGCATTATACATGCGCCGTACCCCTACTGCTACAGATGCCCCTTTGGACTGAAGTGTCCAGACTGCGGCCTACACTGCGTTGACTATCTCGAGAACGTCTTAGAATTTCAATCGGTAGGTGACGTGGCCGCCTTGGTAGTGGAACCAATTCAGGGTGCAGGAGGTACAATAGTCCCTCCCGACGACTATTTCAAAGGCCTCAGGAAATTCTGCGATGAACATAACATACTTTTCATTGACGATGAAGTACAGACAAGTTATGGCAGAACGGGCAAGTTCTATGCAATCGAACACTGGGCTGTCAAACCAGACATGATGTGTGTAGGAAAAGGGATGGCGAGCGGTGTTCCCATCTCGGCCGTATTTGCGCCAGCCAGCATAATGAGTTGCTGGAGTGCAGGAGAACAATCAAGTACCTTCGGAGGGAACCCTCTCTCTTGTTCTGCGGCAATAGCGACAATCGAAGTGATGCAAGAAGAAAAGCTCAGCGACAACGCTGCAAGAGTTGGAGCCCACATGATGAGGAGGATAAAGAAAATGGAAATGAATCACACACTGATTGGTGATGTACGTGGAAAGGGTTTGACGATAGGCGTGGAACTTGTGAAGGACAAGACGACGAAGAAACCGGCAGTAGATGAGACGACGAGAGTGGCGCTGAGAGCTTTTGAAAACGGATTGCTAGTCTATGGGGGGGGAGGAGTCTATGGAAACGTCTTAAGAATTACACCTCCGCTCGTATTGACCGAAGCACTCGCTGACAAAGGATTGGAAATACTGAATCAGGCTTTGACCGAGGTAGAACGCACGATCTGACGGACGATTCTAATATGTCTTCTATTTCACGAGGCTGGGATGGTCAAGAATGGGAAAGAATAGAGGTGCTCGCCCATCGTGATGAACGATAAAATTCAGATCAATACGCGCGGAGCGTTATCGCTGATATACGATCAGAGAATCACCGATGCGGCCGCAGCAAGACTACTAGCGCTAAGCGTCTTCTAGAGAGTCACAACTCTCAAGAAGCTACTAACTCCTCGTAAACCTGCAAGCTAGACCGCTGGAGTAGATTACTGCAATGTCCGCTTGACAGCTTCGACTATCGTTGTTCTATTGGGCATGTAGATCTTTTGCAGGGAAGGGCTAAACGGAACTGGCGCGTCAGGGGAAGCGACGCGTTCAACGCGTTCAAGATAATCCAGGCTCTTCTCTGCGATCCTTGCTAGGATCTCGGCTCCGACGCCAGACGTTCTGCAACAATCTTCTGCCGTAACGAGCCTCCCAGTCTTCCTTACGGACGAGATTATTGTATCCATATCTAACGGAGCCAGTGTTCTGGGATCTATAACTTCTAAGCTGATTCCTTCCGCCGCTAGTGCGTCGGCTGCTGCCAAAGCCTCTCCGACCATCCTAGATATCGCAACAACAACAACATCATCGCCTTCACGTCTTACTTCGGCTTTTCCGAACGGGACAAGGATTTCCCCATCAGGAACCTCGCCTTTCGTACCGTAGAGCGCGGCGCACTCAACGAAGAGGACCGGGTTGCTACCGCGAATCGCGGTTTTAAGTAACCCTTTTGCATCCATAGGAGTTGATGGAACAGCCAGCATGATTCCAGGCGTATTCATATAGAACGATAGAAACACTTGCGAATGCTGCGCACCCGTGTTTCTTCCCAAGCTGTACTGTGTCCTGATCACCGCCGGCGCTGTCAGTTTTCCACCCGTCATATAATGGAGCTTCGCCAGGTGATTGACGAGCTGATCAGCACACTCATTGAGAAAGTCCATGTACATTATTTCAGCGACAGGACGATAACCCATAAGCGCCGCTCCCGTTGCGGCGCCAACTATCGCGTTCTCAGACAGAGGGGTGTCTATGACCCTTTCCGGCCCAAACTCTTCAAGTAATCCTTTTGTGGCTTTGAAGACACCTCCATACCTGCCAACATCCTCGCCCAGTACGAATACTCTTTCGTCTAGTCGCATCTCTTCGGTTATGGCTTCACGTATTGCTTCAAGGTATGATATCGTTCTCACTTCTAACCCTCATCCCCATACAAATTTCGTCAACAGATCCTTGGAAGGATACGGCCTCTCCAGGGCAAATCTTGCTGCTTCCTCGATACTAGCTCCAGTCTTTTTGCGAATCGCCTCAATCTCCTCGGGGCTGGCCAATTCCTCAGCTAGGAGTTTATTTTCGAGGCTTTGAATAGGATCACGAGCTAACCATTTGTCAACTTCGTCTTGCGTTCTGTAGTCCAGACCAGTGTCGTACGCCCCATGTCCTTTGTATCGGTAGGTTTCGCATTCCAGCAACGTGGGCCCTTCGCCTTGCTTTGCTCTAGTGATTGCTTGCGATGCGCTCGAATAGACTTCCAGCACGTTCATGCCATCAACCAAGGGGCTTGAAATTCCGTATGCTGCGCCCCTCCGCGAGACGGGAGCAGACATCGAGTTAGACACTGGAACAGAAATTGCGTATTGATTATTTTCGCAAACGAAGATGACGGGCAGTCTCCAGACGGCCGCCATATTCAATGATTCGTGGAATGCTCCCGTGTTACTTGCTCCATCTCCAAAAAAACAAATGACACAATTGCGCTTCTTGCTCTTTTTCAGCGCCAAGCCGATTCCTACGCTAAGCGGGATTCCGCCACCAACTATTGCCGTGGAAAAGACCAGCCCGCAATCCAAATCGGTACTGTGCATGGAGCCACCTATACCAAAGCACATCCCAGCGTCCTTGCCCATTAGCTCGCTCAGAATCGCCTTTTCTGAGACACCCTTCGCGAGACTGTGCCCATGTCCTCTGTGATTACTTATGACGAGGTCATTTTTCTCTAGCGCACAACAAACGCCGGCTGCGACGGCTTCTTGCCCTATGTATGGATGAGCAAGACCTGGCACGAGACCTCTCTTGTAGAGGTCGATCACCTTCTCTTCCAACGTTCGCTGCTTAACCATGCTTTCATACAGAGAGAGCAGGATGTCCTTGGAGAGAACGATTGCGTTACCCAAACTTCTGCACAACTAGAAGAAAATCAAGCCGCTATCTAAGACTTATTGAGAATATCGAGACTGGAAGCCTATCCGTGGACTATCCATCAAGCTAACCTGTTCTGTTCGAAAGCATACCCGCGTAGTCTCCGTACCAACCAGTAAAGACGAACTCTCAATCGTCTCCGACGTGCCAGGAACATGAGAAAACTGCTCTGTATTTTAGTTAGAAAAGTCTTTTTAATGAAAGTGCGGGCTCAACAGTCGAGTTAACTTGACGGTGTCAAATGGATCGTACGTCTACGTAGATGGGAAATTCTACACGGAGGACGAGGCAAAGATTTCTGTGTTTGACCACGGATTTCTTTACGGAGACGGGATATTCGAAACGGTAATAGTTTACCATGGGAGAGTTTTTGCATTCGATGAACATGTGGACCGACTCTTCATGTCGGCCGCTGCAATTAAATTGAACATTGGTTGCACCAAAGAAGAGGTGAAGAAGGCAATCGTTGAAACTCTTCGGAAGAACGCAGCTACAGACGCTTACCTGAAGATCTACATTTCAAGAGGTAAGGGGCTTCCGTTTCTGGACCCAGCACTTTGTGAGAAGCCGACTGTTGTCATAATGCTAATTCATGGCAAGACGAAAGAGATCTTCGACATGCCACCTCCAAAGGAGGGACTCAAAGTCTTCGTGCCTAGTATAAGGAAGATTCCATCTGTATGTTTGGATTCCAGAATCAAGTCACTTCAATATCTTAACGGAATATTGGCTCGTATGGAGGCAAAGGAAGCAGGAGCGGATGATGCCATATTGTTGGACATTAATGGATTCGTAGCAGAAGGAACGGCCGAGAACGTATTCGTCGCCAAAGATGGTGTTCTGTATACCCCACCGGTGACTAATACCTTGGATGGAGTCACACGGCGAGCATTGATGAGATTGGCAGAGAATGAAGGGATTAGAGTTCAGGTGCAGAATTTGACGCTTTACGATCTATACACAGCCGATGAAGTATTCTTTGCTTCTACCGCAGGAGGAACAGTACCGATCGGTCAAGTGAACGGAAGAAAAATAGGCAAGGAATGGCCGGGGCCACTAACAAAAACGATGCAGGGACTCTATATGAAGGAAGTATCTAGGGCGGACGTTGTAGTGGACGCTTCAGGTCCTACGTGAGGAGAAAGAATTTCACGGACTGATGCACGATGTAGTGATGCTGCGCATAGACGCGGCAATGTAGTCAGGAAAACTCAGCATATTTGCCTCTGTACCGATGGGATACTTCGCGTATTCTGCCCTAGGTGCAGAGCTCGCGACACCTCTAACGAGAAACTTCTTTGCCCGTTCGAAAAGCTCTTCCGATCTGCCTGTTCTAGATCTCACATCACCACTGGATTGATAATCGTCATTCCTGAAATAATCCTGCCCCCAATCACTGATAGGTCAAGGCATTTATAGTTACGGAGGGGATTTGGGGACCAGGACCAAAAATGGGTCTGGAAATATATCCTCTGCCACTGATCTCATCCGAAGAATTCATCGATACATATTTGCTCATGGAGCGACCGGTATACACTCTCGAGGACATCACCTATTCGCACTACATCAAGGGCGCTGAAGTACCAATCCTTGTTGACACCGGTGTCGCTGCCGGGGTGTACACAGAGTTTGGGTGGAAGGAAAACCCAAAACCAGACTGGGACCTAGTGAAGCATCTTAAGAAGCTGAGCGTGAAGCCGGAGGACGTGGGCTACATCATTCACACACACCTACACATGGATCACTGTGGACAGGATCGTCTATTCCCTAACGCAAAGATTGTTGTTCAAAGGAAGGAGTTGGAGTCCGCAGCAGTCCCAAGAATACCGAAGGGCTATACTGAGAAGGGTAGAGCTTGGTGGATGTTAGCTTATGACAGAAGACCTGTCGCCGAGTTGGTAGGAGAGTTTTGGGACCGGCTTGTCCTTCTTGAGGGTGATGAAGAGATTGTACCGGGAGTAAAATGCGTTCTTGTTGGAGGTCACACACCGGGTAGCCAAGCCGTATATGTCGAAACGGACAAGGGTACAGCGATCCTCACAGGTGATGCATGCTATACGTACGCGAATATCGAACGAGATATCCCTGATGGATTCTACTACAATTTAGAAGATTCGATCAAGGTATTGGCGAAATTCCGGAAAGACGGAAAATTCATTATTCCAGGTCATGATCGTCAAATACTTGAAAGATTCCCTGTCAAAATTCCCCCGTAACATCAGCCGCGGCTAAAGAGGATATGCGATAAATTCGACAGATTTATCCGAGTGATTCACGCGCTTTGCTCGTTGTAGAATCCTGCGTGGCCTTTGACCCACATTTACCGTCGCATATGGGTGAACTCGTGGGATATCTGCAAAATAACCCATTTCAGAAGAACCCTAGGGCTTTCTCCTAACCGGAAAGCATTTTCAAGCAAGACGCTCAATTGAACGCTAAGGGAGGTCACTCTATGAGCCAGGATGATACCCTCATAATAACAGTCGCCCCACAGGATCAGGCCCACAATGGAAGACACCATGCCTTCCTATCTCCCCTGCAGAGATTGCGGATGAAGCTCTGAAGGGTTATGATGCAGGGGCGGCGATAGCCCACAGTCACGTGAGAGATCCGAAGACCAAAGCTCCTTGGCCACAGATTGAACTCTACAGAGAGACTATTGCCAGAATCAAAGACAAATCTGACATGATTATTCAACTAACTACTGGAGGCGGAGGCCCATACGGCATATCTATTGAACAAAGAATGTGTGGTCTTGAGCTGAGTCCTGAATCTGCATCGCTGAACGTAGCCACGATGACTTTCGGTAATGGAGTGTTCATGAATCCGCCGGAAGCCGTTGAGAAGATCGCGAAGATCATGGCAGAGAAGCGAATTAAGCCAGAGATCGAATGCTATGACATCGGCCACATCGATCTTGCAAGAAAGCTTGTGGCCAAAGGGCTCCTATATGAGCCGTTAAGAGTCTCGCTTGTTCTTGGCGTGAACGGCGGTATTCCTGCCACTCCGCAGAACCTAGTTCACATGCAGAGATGCCTACCAACTGGTTGCAGGTGGAACATCATTGCGATAGAAAGAGCACAGTTCTCACTGCTAACTATAGGCATGCTTCTAGGAGGTGACATCAGAGTCGGCATGGAGGACAACATCTACTTAGCCAAAGGCGTTTTGGCAAGGACAAACGCTGAACTCGTTTCAAAAGTGTCCAGAATAGCTCGAGAGCTTGGAAAGGAAGTTGCAACACCGAACCAAGCTAGAAAGATACTACACATCGGCTAGTTTCGGTCAACGTTCCTCGAGTTTTAGACTGAGGGATAGGAGTGAGGCACAGCATTCAGCCCGCTCCAAGGGACGAGGAGCAAAATTCGTTTACAGCAGTCAAGGGATTTGCTCATGTAATGAGTATTCTTAACCTCGCTCGGCTTCAGCAGTTACTTCCCTTCAAAGTCCATTGTGGATTTCAGCCTTAAGGGCTATCTATCGGATTTTGGCTACAACCACACAAACGGTGAAAAGCTCAGACGGTGCAAAAGTTGAAGATAACAGCGAAGTCGGCTTAGGTGGAGAGACGCTCGAGATCCAACAAGATGAAGCTACCGTCGCCGATGTGCTGAGACTGATCGCACGGAAACACCCCGCGATGGATAGATTCGTGGACACTGCCACCGAAGAAGCACACAGACATCACATGGTTGTGGCCTTGAATTCGCAGTTAGCGAAACTTACCGATTCCATTCGCGAGGGCGACCGCATCGCTATTCTGCTTCCAGTCATCGGTGGATGAAGGAATGAATTCCATTGTAGGGTATGCCGGAAGATTACTGCACATCGACTTGTCCAAGCATCAGCAACGAGTGGAAGAACTGCTACCAGAGAAAACCCGCAGCTACATTGGCGGGAGTGGATTAGCCGCCCAAGCCAAATGACGAACGAGAAAACGAACCCTCTGGGTCCGGAGAATGTTCTGATTTTCATGACAGGACCATTTACCGGAACGAGAGTTCCGCTTTCAGGTCGCCATGAGCTTGTCGCGAAGTCTCCGCTTACAGGCATCTACGGTGAAAGTGACGTCGGAGGCCGATGGGGTACAGAACTGAAGAAAGCAGGTTATGATGGGATCATTGTCAAAGGGAGATCAGAAAAACCCGTTTATCTTTGGATAACCGAGAAGAACGTGGAAGTCCGCGCGGCTGAACATCTGTGGGGTGTTGATACCTATGAGGCTGTCGAGATTCTCCGAAAGGAAACTGACCCAAAGTCAAGCGAGGCATGTATCGGACCAGCCGGCGAACGGCTCGCCCTAATAGCCGGAGTCATGCACGACGGAAAGGACGCGAGGGCGGCTGCGAGGTGCGGCTTAGGCGCAGTAATGGGATCGAAGAATCTCAAGGCCATCGTAACGCGAGGCGATAGGGAAATACCGGTCGCGAACGAGAAAGCTCTAACGGCAACGACCAGAAAACTCGCTCCTCAAATTCTGAAGAACACAAAACGATTGTCCGACTACGGACAAGTGGAGTAACACAGACACTAGAGGAACTCGGAGACTTACCCATTAAGAATTGGAAGCAAGGCAGCTGGTGCGAGGGTGCAGAGAAACTATCAGGCGCAACATTAGCAAAGACAATTCTCAAGGCCAAATTTTTCTGCGCCGCCTGCTTCGTGGACTGGATCGAGACGTAGCACAGGTAATCGAGGGTCGGTTGACCACTAAGCAGGCAGAGAGCCTTGTGGAGGATCTCCTAGCGAAGCATGCGATTAGCGAGGAGATACTTCACTATCTGCCCTCTCCACAGTTCGTCACCCAACTACGATACTTGCTGAACGCGAGCGTGGGGTTGCAATACTGTCCAAGGCTGGATTGCTGGGGTACCCTAGAACACGAAACGTGGGTTGCGGATGGCAGCGACGAAGTGTGCGATGCGAAAGTGTTCTGCAAGAAATGTAGGTGGAGCTACGAACCAACGAAAGGACCACTGAACACTCTCGAGAAACGCATCGCAGCAATTCGCGAGGGCAAAATAGGTTAAGGTCAGCCTAATCGCCTCGCCCACCCCCTCTTTTCTTTCCACATTTCGCTACCTTTGACGGACTTTTCGCACAGAACACCGTTCCATGATTTCACGTGGGCTTTCTGCACCTCTGTCTGCTGTGAAGTCGGACAACGACAAATACAGTGTCAGTGAGTGGTCGCACGAGAATGAGCGACTTACAGTGTACGTGACCAAAATCAAAAGCTAGGAATGTTCCATGCATTCGCGGGTCTCAGGGATCAAGCCATAACCTTCAACACGGTTTGTTCTGAGTACCCCGTTACGACCTTCATGTAGCCCACCAGCATGTTGTCGGTCACCGAGTCGCCCGTATCCACCAAGAGAGGTTTCCCTCCAAGGGAGGATATTTTGCCTTTTGTGGCAACAACGATAATGTTCTCCTTGCCCACCTCGCGGATAACTTGCGGGCTGATTTGTTGGTTCCCGCGGCCGAATATGTATCCTTGTCCGCCAATTACAGTCACGATGATCTTCACGGGTTTTCCTTTGATCAGCTTCAGCAATTCCTTCTCGTTCGCGTCTCGGGCGACGAACTGTTTGTTTAGCGCTACGTCCACTCCCAGTAGCGTGTTCTCTGAACTGATCTTCGCCTTGATGCCGCGCATCGTAGTCCCAGGACCTAAGATGTACAGGACATCTGGCTTCATTTCATCAATGATGGCGTAGGCGATGCTCTCGACGACCGTATCGTCCGAATCTCTGCGACCTGCTTTTGCGCTTTGAACAAATGTCTCTTCGAGGGGGACACGTAGGTAGCCGTAGAGCTGCGCGGAGGCTCGACCTTGTCGGAATGCGTTCTCGTCGATGTCCATGACCTCAGCCTCTTTTGCGTCCGTAACCGTCCCCTGAAGGTACATTGCTGCGAGCTTGCCAGCTGCGCGGGCGTTGATGGCGTATACAGCTGAGTGCATCTTTACTCCCGCTGGGATTCCTAGAACTACACATCGGTCGCCGATCGCTGAGTAGATGTCGCGGGCAGTTCCGTCTCCGCCAGCGAAGAGGATCAGATTGACCCCTTCCTTTTGCAGTTCGTCAGCGGCTTTTCGTGTGTCTTGAGCTGTCGTATCGGCTCTTTGTATGGATCCGATAACCTTCGGTTTGAACCCACATGCTCTTGCTTCTTCTTCTCCCATCTCGTACGGGTAAGTAATGATCTGAACTTGGTCCTGCAATGGTAGCAGTTGCTTTAATGCTTCTACTGCCCTGGATGGGGCTTCTGGGATTGCTCCCAGTTCCCTGCATCGCTTCTGTATATCTTGGCCATCGGTACCTTTCAGGCCGACCCGGCCGCCCATTCCAGCGAATGGGTTTACAATAAGGCCTAGCTTGCTGACCAATGGTGTCTTCCTATTAGGTTGGACTGCGGCGTGGCTTACTTGCGTTTCCTCAAGTAGGCTTTCCAAGTGAAATTGCCAACAAAACTCACTAGGCGGTTGGTGGTTAATCATATTTCTCAATTAGAGCGCACGTGAATTCTAGGGCCTCAATGGTCAAGAGTTCCTCGCGAAGTAGTAATGGTGACTTACGACCTTGTTCACGTGAACTTCCACGTTAGCTAATCCTGTTACACGTGACCATCCAAAACTGAGCCTTACGTTATATCCCCGTCTAGCTGGTGCGGGCATCCGAATTTGAACCGCTAACCCGACAGCTGCTCTGTGTATGCCACTGGCGTTGCGACAGGCAAATTGGAGATGCCATCATTAATCAGTTCGGTAATTGTCTCAACTCATTATGGATTATCGTTCAATCAGAGCCCAAGTTCGAAGCAGTCGGACGACCGGC
>Ga0187882_1000386_pt1 | contig 49608 bp, 40 predicted proteins | sample June2016WEW_19_1_3_FD_132991 | JGI IMG/M metagenome (GOLD analysis project Ga0187882, IMG submission 132991) | Peatland microbial communities from SPRUCE experiment site at the Marcell Experimental Forest, Minnesota, USA - June2016WEW_19_150 | ecosystem: Environmental > Terrestrial > Soil >... | reverse complement strand
GTCTCTGGAGATGCAGCTGACGGATTGGGATCGAGTAATCAGCGTCAACTTAACAGGCCTATGGCTTTGCTCCCGAACCGCATGTCAACTGATGGTGAGAAAGAAGATCAAAGGCAAAATAGTCCAGATCGCGTCCACTCACGGTCTTCAAGTGGGGTCGGACTTGGAACCATCGGCGCCTTATTATGCTACTAAGGCAGCGGTAATCAACCTAACCCGGGCTCTTGCTGTTGAGTGGGCGCCATACGGAATCAACGTGAACGCCATCGCCCCAGGATACTTCCGCACCCGCATGAACAGATTCGTCGATGAAAACCCCGAACTCAAACGCAGGTTCTTGTCGAGAATCCCACTTAAGAGGGCCGGAGACTCAACAAAAGACCTTGCCGGCGCTCTGATCTACCTATCGTCCAGCGCATCAGACTACGTGACTGGCCATACGCTTGTTGTTGACGGCGGGGCTTCCATTCATGCCTAATGAGATTTTTCTTAATCACTTGCTGCCTCAAAAGCTATCCTTGGGCAAAATTGCAAACAACGGATAACAATGACACATTATATGAACACAAAGTGATAGCAATGTCACGTTATCTGTGCTCCTCTAATGTCAACGAACAGCATACGGGAATTGTGACGATTCCCGAGCGCCAGTTTCAGCTCGATTCTACATACAGCGAACGTGTCGTTCTTATTATCCAAAGGATACCAATAATGGATATGCGGATATCTGCGATTCACGACACGGTAGTTGAGGTCACGCTGGCAATGAAAGAAATAGTCACTACGTCATTTGAGTCGTATGCGACCTTTTCACAGGCTCGGTATCCTTCGTTTATGCGTATATGTGCGTCCAACGCATCAGACTACGTGACTGGCCATACGCTTGTTGTTGACGGCGAACGGACAGCACACAACTAGGGTCCCTGTTGGGTATGATTTGAGACAAGATCTCAGTGTGACCGTCTCTGAATATGAAATCATGAGAAGAGCATGCATACTTCGCACATAGGAATCTTGAAGTTCCTCTATAGAGGCTGAATGAGTTGACCAAGAGTTCTTACAGCATTTGTGTCATGCGAGGGGACGGTGTAGGTCCAGAAATCGTAGATGCGGCCCTAAGGGTATTGGACGTCGTACAAAGAAGGTTTCATTTCAAGTTGGAATGCATTGATGTTCCTGCAGGAGATTCCGCCTTGGAAGAATGTGGGGATCCGCTTCCAGCAAAGAGTGTAGAGGTTTTTGCCCTTAGCGATGCTTGCTTGAAAGGTCCTGTTGGCAGGACTGTAATGGATATCAACACCAGACTGAGATTCGCTTTTGACTTGTATGCGAACATACGTCCTGCTAGATCCTGCCCAGGAATTTGTCCACCGGCTCTCCGGCCGAACATCGATATTACCGTGATTAGAGAGAACTCGGAGGGTTTCTATCGAGCACTTGAGAACGAAGTCGAACCCGGAATTTGGACCGCCACGGGGGTTTTTACCGAGAAAGCAGCAAAACGGATTGCAGAATTCGCATTTCACTATGCGAAATCAGGTCGTCAGAAGCTTGGACGCCGCAAAGTCACTCTCGGAACCAAGGCTAATATTTTCCGGAAGACTCATGGAATGTACCTTACAGTATTTGAGGCAGTTGCAAAAGTCCATCCCGACGTGGAATTTGAGCATCTCTACGCTGACGCTTTGTGCGCAAGACTCGTTCGGGAACCTGAAAGATTTGATATAGTTGTCTCCGAGAACCTTATCGCGGATCTTGTCAGCGACCTTGCGGGTCAGATTGCTGGCGGATTAGGATTGACGCCGGGTACAAATATCAACTATGAAACGAAGCATGCATACTTCGAACCCACTCATGGCTCCGCTCCGGACATTGCTGGGACAGGCACTGCAAATCCAATCGGACAAATTCGCTCCGCGGCACTGATGTTACAGTATTTGTCTGAGGTTCATGGTGACAGCAATCTAGAAGAAGCAGCAACTTCGATCGAGACATCTATCCAAGCGTTGCTGAATTCGTCCAATGCTGCGATCTTACCGATCGAGGTCGGAGGTAAAGCAAACGCTGCAAAAGTGGCTCATGCAATAGCTACGACTCTCACCTAGAGCCGAATCATTTTGGAATAATCGAAACAGTAGAGAACTTGGAAGTTACTTTGGAGTAGGGAGAGCGAGTCGTTTTTCATGTGTGTGGTACTAGTGGTGCGGTTTTTCATGTTTTCATGACACTTCATAGACTCACACGAAGAATACCGAAGGGCTACATTTTCGTGTTTGTCTTCAGAAAATTATTCGCACGCTTTTCTTGAATCCTTATCACATGTTTAAGCAGAATGGAGAAACGTAGTTAGTCCTTTGTATTTGGTTCAACTTCATGAATGATGTTCCGGGCATCAATGATTGGGGCTTCATTTTCCCGGACCTGCATCGGGAACCCGAGATCTCTCCGGGCACTTGGAAGAAATCGAGCGGTTGATATTTGGATTTCAACGGGCGTTTTCACAGAAAAGCAGCAAGTGGCAGGTCACGGGACAATTCTCTTGTGCTACTCGTTGAACTTCCTAAGAGAGTAATTCAGTTCTAGCTGCGGTTAATGATCCTGTATGCGGTAACAGCATAAATCTTCACTGAATCAACAACTTGTTGTGTGAGCACAAATTCGTCGGCCTCATGAGCGCCGCCGCTAGCATGTGTGGAGATGTCCCCATCAGGTCCATACGAAACCACAGGGACCTTACATCGGGCTGCGATCGTACAATCATCTGCAACTGAAAATCCAGCCACTAATGGAGGGTTATATCCGAAGATGCTTGAAACATCCTGAATCGTCTTGACGAGTTCTGACTTGGGATCGGTTTCAAAAGCCTCATAGCCGAGAGCGCCGCCCGGCTGAGGAGTGAATTCAACCCGAACTCGACCGAATGTGTCCTTGTCCAAATTGTGTTCAAGATATGCTTTGACATTTTCAAGCTCTTGAAGAAGCGAGGTTCCTGGAAGGACATGCCTGTCGAGACGGATAACACACTTCTCAGGAACGCTTAACGCTTCAGATCCTCCATCAACTTTGAGAACGCATGATGAAGTCTTCAATGGTTGCAGCTTGAAATCCAATATTCTAGGATGAGTCTTGTCGGGCAACCTGGAGAGGATCTCGATTACTTTCGCGGCTTCTACTATCGCATTGATGCCATGCTCCGGCTGAGACGCATGAGTCGATTTACCCGTCACAGTCACATCCATATAACGCGTACCGCGTCGAGCATTTCTCAGCCGGTCTAGATTACTCGGCTCTCCGACTATGCAGCACTCAGCTGTGGCGTAGAAACCTTGGTCAATGAGAGTTGTAGTCCCTCTCCCCCATGCTTCTTCGTCGCAGACAGCGTGAACTGCAAAATCACGTTTCATTCTTACTCGCAACGAGATCAGGAGTTTTGCCGCCATAATCATTGCGGCGAGTCCTCCCTTCATGTCCACGCTTCCAAGCCCATACAGTCTGTCTCCTTCCACAGAGGGAGAGAATGGGTCCCGTGTCCAACCATCACACACCGGGACTGTATCCATATGCCCGTTGAAAATAAGAGTCCGTAAATCTTGATGCAAGCTCTTCGGTTTAGAACTAGCTCCCACAACACACGGGCCGCAATTTGCTACAGGCACCGAGGTGACTTCGAGCCCGAAGTCTTTCAGATCGTGAGCTATTTGATCGGATATGCGATGCTCGGAGCCGAATATGCTCGGAATCGCTACTAGCTTCCTGCAATAGTCGATCACTTCCTGTTCATCGACCTCACGTACAATTCTCTTTTCGTCAGCATTCAAGCCCGCAAGATTCTGTTTTCCAGTCTGTTCGCGACTCATTTGACGAACGCTTCTTAAATTTTCTCTCTGATTGCGCGTTCTGCTTGAGTCTTTTCATTCTGGCGGAATCATATGATAGACCATTGCCAGGTCTATGCCTTTGGTCTTCAAGTAATAGTTCCTAGCGAAATACCAGATTGGTGCAATTGCCGCGACCAGAACTACAGCTGTAAGTGAAATTGTCGAATTGACACCGTAACGTGAATCAGTCAACATATAGAATCCATTCCAAGCCATGAAAGCAGAAGAAATAATCCCAAGAATTGTGATTACGGGAATCCCACCGACTGATTTGTTTATGGGTGAAGCCTGGTACATTGCCTTCGTGTTCTTCATGAACGGAAATGCAATTGCCGCAATAGCGACCAACAAGTACCCGAAGATCATCTGACCAAGGACCGCACTGACTACTGACAACACGCTGCCCCAATAGGCAAAGAACGGGATGAAGATCAATGCGAGGACCATTGAAAATAGCACAGAAACGTGAGGCGTATGGAATCTTTCGTTGACATCCGCAAACCTCTGAGGGAAAAGCCTGTCGAATGCGCCTGCCAAGAGATACCTAGGTACAAAGACGAAATACAAGCACAATATTGCGATACCCATCGTAACAAAACCAACATTCACTAAGAACAAGCCGACAATACTGTGTGAGACGAGCAAACTGGCTAAGAAGTTGTAGCTCGGGTAAACGGGCAAAACATAACCCGCCCCGTTGACGTAGTCGTAGGTTACAAGATTTGCAAAACCCATCGTGATCGTCTTCTCCCAACCTAAGGATATCAAGATGCAGAGCAGACCATTTATGATAAGTGTACTTATGCACGCATAGTAGGATGTCCTAGTCGCGCGTTTTATTTCTCCTCCGAAAGCCTGTATATTAGAAATGTACATGAACAGAGTGGATCCGAAAGGAATAAACAGAATCGTGTCCCACAATCCGAAACCAGTGGGCTGAGCAAAGCCGGCTTTCTGGGCATTTGATAAGATGGTCTGATAGTAGTTTGTACTATTGGAGTAGCTTGCGCTGTAGGCGTTGAAAGCAGCTTGGAATTGTTGGTTCGTAGCTGCGAACAATATGACCGTAATCGCGGCTATGCTGACAAGGCTAGTTGCTACCATAACCGCCAGAACTCGAAATGTCCACTTTGTGCTGACAATTGACAGTGCCGCGAAAACCGCGGTTGCGATCAAAGCTCCTACAGCTGTAACAAATGGGTCGGTGAGCGTCGAACTCAGCGCTACGAGATTTGGAGCGTTCGTAATGCTGCCAATTACGCTGAACGCGGGCGATAGACCCAACGTGAATATCCAGATGCCGTAAGCGCCTGACCAAAAGACGAACCACCCGCACAAAGTCGTAACTACGGCAAGGGCAATGACCGGATGTAGCGTTCTACTGACGAATACGTAGTCGCCGCCTGACCTGGGCATGGCAGCTACCATCATCGCATAGATGAGGGCTAATGGAGCGAATCCAAGCAAGGCAACTAGCATCGTGGTAGATAGCTCCGCGCCCGGAAACAAGAAACTATAGAGGAAAAGTGGTACCAGACTAAATGGAATCGACAACCCGGTCCAGCTTGTAGTTGCCGCCTCAAGCCAGTTTAACTCGCGAACAAGGCCAGTTGCCTCCCTCACGAAAACGGGTGCTTTAGACTTGGAGCTTTGGGTCAAGAAGTATCGGGAGAAAAACTGCAACTTAAGTCCTATGATAAACTATCGTATATACTGTAAGAGAAAGCCCACTCTCACCCGAACATTTTGCGCCACGAAACGGCGCCCCCCTTTAATGAGGAGATTTCTTTCATTCCTTCCCGGGAGGATATCTCTGTTGCCAGTGCCTGAATAGATCTATCATTTTGACAAATGGGGCATCCTTGAAGCTTTTAACATGTTGGATGAATCTCTCCAGCATCATAATTCTATTTGGCCTACCTACGAACTCAGGGTGTACCGTGAGAACGCAGCATCTTCCATAATTGTACAGACCATCGAATTCTGATGTCCAAAGGTCGTAAAGATCAGTAGGAGACTTCATGAGTGGATACAGTGGATAGAAGCTGAACATAGAATGAGGCGCGTCGTCTAGGATCCACGTGAACGGGATTTCGAGTAGGTTGATGGCCTTTCCGTCTATGACCCACCAGTAAGGGATGTCATCAGCGGAACAAGTGCTATCGTAAACGATGCCAACTTCTTGCAATAGCCGAATAGTACTCGAGCTATATTCGCCGGAAGGTGCTCTAAACCCTAGCGGTACTTGACCAGTCAGTTCCTGAATGATTTTGTTTGTCCTCCTCAGACTCTGTTCTTCCTCTTCGCGTTTCTGCAGACCTGGGTCTATGTGGCCATAGGAATGATTAGCGAGTTCGTGTCCTCTTTTGTGCATCTCCTTTATCGTTTCCGGATAGTTTTCCGCCCACCAGCCGGTGGCGAAGAAAGTCGCTTTTATTTCGTGCTTATCAAGAAGGTTGAGTATCCGCCAAATTGCAACCCTTGGTCCGTACTCACCTTCCGTAACTGGGACAAGCTTTTCTATGCCATCAGCCGTCCACCCCACTTGTCCGTCAAGATCAACACACAAACACACCGGGCACTTCGCACTTCGCATCCATTCTGGGTTCATGATCGTCTTTAGTGTGGTCGTTCTCAGAGTTTTCGCCACTTCAGGAGGTAACTTGTGTATTTCTTCGACGATTGGCAAAATTAGCTCATTCAAGAAAGCATTCAAGCTAAGTAATTAGGCTTACGATTGCTCGGTTCAAGCTGTGAAGCCTAAGGACATTTCGGACAAGCTGGGCTGATGATGAAAGAGTGCCCAGATGATAAATGGTCTCCTCCAACTTGGCGATTCGTTGGTCTCTGAGCATTTTGATTAGGAGCGCAGGACTTTGACGAAATGCTTTCCGCCTTGTCCTGAAACCGGTTCGGCAACGTCTTTCGTATCGCCATCCATTTCTCATAAGTCGAAGTGCTCCCTTCCCGCCTCAATGTAGTGATCAGAAAATGCGAATGGGGCTGTTTGAAAAAAACATGGAGGATATGAGGATTCCGAAGGCACGTTTGTCCGCCTACAATGTTGTCACGTGAGCGAAGATCTAGAAAAAAGAGCTGATACCGGTTCACGTCCACATAGAGTCCGAGATCACTAAGGGCAAATACCATGACTACGACACTTTTCTAGGCCGAGAAGCAGCTGAATACATGCGCTTATACTTAGAGGCCAGACGCAAGGGAAACATTCACCGAGAGATCCCTCAAAAGGAAATTAGTTTCGAATCAGCTTTCTCTCTCTACGGAAAAGGAAAGTAACGCTGAAGAAAAACTGGAACGAACTTCTCTAGAATTATGCAACTCTTGGTGATTTCGACTTCAATTCGGTCTCTGGGCACCATGTCTCTCAGCGTCAGCTTTCTGGTGGACCCGATAATATCTTCAGCCAACCTTTCCCGCTAGTCAACGGTCATAGCGGATCCGCCGCGTTGATTTCGATCTGTTTCAGGATACCGGTCTCCCCACGTTCCGCATATGAAAATCGGAAAGAAATGTTTATCCCAGAGCGTTCGTCGCACAGAACGACAGGCGATTTTGCAGTCATGCAAAAACTCAATATTTTGTATGAGGGCCAGATACCTGAACCAATACGCAAAGAGCTATCGTAATGAGGCTGCCTGAAGGTTTCGAGTTAGAGTTTTCGTCCGATAAAACTACCAAAAATGAAAGAGCCGAGAGCTTACAAAAAGCCCATTTCCTTATGGGTTTTCCAGATACAATTTCTGCCGACGAACTGGAGATCGCACCGAGTCATGAATTCTGGAACTCGGTGTGGTTCGTTTATGTAACCGACCCACTTTGTGATGCTGCGAAAGGCTTCTGTGATATCATACCGGACAGTACCACTAATTTGCTGCGGTATTCCATCTGTGACGCATAGAAGAGGTGTTGAATCTTGATAGGCCTGAGCAACAGCGGCATAGGCCACGTGCGCGCCTACGGCATTCATTCCACCCTGTACAGAGCAGACGCCGAAGGCCTTCCCGTTTGAGCATCGAGAGAATCCATCAGCGACAGCCACAGCAAAGCGCTCGGTCCTCATCATCAGGTTCCTAACGCTTTCTTCACCACATGCGTTGTTTATCACAGTCGAGGGAAAAGTACTCACCCATCCAACACCTTCTTTCTTCAGTATACGAACGAGCCCATTTTCGGCTTTCACTTTCAACGAAATCCCAAACCTTAAGAAAAGTCTGGGCAAGGAGAAGAAAAGGTTATGCTTGGCTGGAAACTTGCATAACTGGTCTCCGCGGTTGATCGAGCGCCTCGGTCGGAGAGAGGCGTTCAATATCGCCACCATATCGACACCTCACGTTGCGCTTAGATTGCATGTGCATTGAATAAATTCTCGCAGCATTTCGATTGCCTGTCTCTCTCACGAACCCTCTTCGCTGACTTTCTATGATCAGGAAAAATGGTGCGGTCTGGTCGAATAAGGAAACCATCAAAATGTGAAGACGCGCATGAGTTCGTTGCTTAACGGTGTTAGCCTAACTTCAATCATATCTCACTCTTACCACCAATTAGCAACTGCCCAGTACGTACCGCGGACATCTTGACTAATCACAAAATCGACAATGTTGTGCGCGATAGGATCTTACTCCTTAAGATGTGGAATGACTTCATGTCCCAGTAAGTGAATAGCTTCTTCAACATTGGGTCCATGTGGGTGGCAGAAGCTTATGTGTGACACACCAGCACGGATCATCCTTTCAGCACCGTGAATGATATCCTCTGGGGTTCCAGAAGCGGTCATGTTATCAATTGTATAATCTGATATGGCCCCCACCGCAGACGCGTAATCGTTCGCAGGGTTGTATACTGAACCGATTGGGCGAATCGCCTTTGCAACCGCTTCCAATTCGTTGCGATCTACACCTATGGCAGTTGCCATAACATGATACGGCGTGTACGCCAAGTAGTCCGCTAGCGTCTTCTTCACATAGTTCCTTGCAGCCTCTCGGCTATTGGATATGGACGTCTGCGGCCCGACTCCAATCCTGACCTCACTCGGATCTCTACCAACTTTGGCGGCACCCTGAGCGATGTTTCTTGAGATTACTGGGATGTAATTGGGGTTCCATAGCATATCTGCGCGTACTTCTGAGACTTCTTTCATCTCGCCTGCGATCTGGCATAGCTTCGGCCCCCATGTTCCAATGAAGATTGGTATCGTTTCTCTTCGCGGCTCGTAACTGAGGCGAATTGCTGATAACGTCGACAACAGGCTTTCCGAAATGTTGAAGACCTTACCACGATATTCCGTCTTGTCGCCTCGAATGATTCTAGATATAATCTCAATCGCTTCCCTGATCGTGGTAAGAGGCCGGGGGGTCTTCACTCCGAGATGCTCATAATTGGAACCGCGCCCGATCCCAAGAACTGCTCTTCCATTCGTAAGCTCGTCGAGAGAAGCAATATGTCCAGCCGTCACGACAGGGTGAATATGCCAAGGGTGTGTAACACACGGACCCATTAGAAGTCTTTTTGTTTCTGGAGCCACCGCGAACAGTACGGGCCAACAAGGCTTGTAGTCCAGATCGTCATACACCAGAAAAGCGTCGAAATCATACTTCTCCATCAGTTGCGCATACCGCACATACTCACTGATTGGTTTTGTAGGTTGGAAAGCCATGCTAAATTGAATCAGTATATGGCGCCCCGGCAATAGTTGGTTTGCTTCGAGTGCAACTTCTAGTTTTCGGTCGTGAATCATAGCCCTAGAAGAGTATGACTTAAGCATGCTCGCGAGTGATACCACACACAAAGCTACCGACCAACGAGATTGCACAAAGTATTTCATAATGCGAAAGAGAAAACGATACGGAAAGAGATGAAGATGGAGAAGAGAAAACTCGGAAATTCAGGTTTGGAGGTATCGCCGCTTGTTCTTGGAGGAAACGTTTTCGGCTGGACCGTCGATGAACTGACTGCTTTTAAGTTGTTGGACGCGTTCGTCTCTTCGGGGTTCAACTTCATTGACACAGCCGATAGTTACACATCATGGGTTCCTGGAAGCAACGGCGGAGATTCAGAAACTATCATCGGTAAATGGCTTAAACGAAGTGGAAATCGGGACCAAGTTGTAATCGCCACAAAGGTTGGAAATGAGATGGGCCCTGGAAAGAAAGGTCTCTCAAAGTCATACATTCTAAGAGCTGTAGAGGCGTCTCTGCAACGCCTCCAAACCGATCATATCGACCTATACCAGTCACACATCGACGATCTTGAGACGCCTATGGAAGAAACGCTCGAAGCCTTCGCGGAACTGATCGAGCGAGGGAAAGTCCGTGCGATTGGCGCTTCAAACTATGCTGCCGATCGACTTTCGAAAGCGCTGCAGGTCAGTCAAGAGTATGGTCTTCCCCGGTATGAAAGCCTCCAGCCTCTCTACAACCTCCATGACCGATTCGACTTTGAGAACAAACTTGAGGGGATCTGCCTCAAAGAAGGAGTGGGGGTTATCAGTTACTCCTCGCTAGCAAGTGGATTCCTCACGGGCAAGTATCGATGCGAGGCAGATTTGTCCAAGAGCGTTCGCGGTGTGGATATCAGAGAATATCTGAGCCCGCGAGGATTTCGCATGCTCAATGCCCTTGATCAGGTAGCGAAGGAGCATAGCTCAACTCCCTCGAGAGTCGCCCTGGCTTGGTTATTGGCACGCCCCAGTGTGACTGCTCCGATCGCGAGCGCCACGAACCTCGAACAACTCAACGATCTCATGGCGTCGACCAATCTCATGCTAGACCGCGCTTCTCTTGAACTATTGAATCAAGCAAGTGCATAGTTTTTTCATCTTTTCAAGACAATTTACTCACACAAAGAATACCGAAGTTAAAACTTCATTTTCGTGTTTGTCTTCGGAGAATAATAATGGTTCGCACGCTTCATTGAATCAGTATCACATGTTTTCAGAATCGAGAAACGTTTGTTAGTCTGTTGTAGGTGCTTCAACCTCATCGTAACTTAAGATCGTCTCCGCCAAGCTCCTTCTGGTAGCCGATATTGTTTGGATCTTCAATTGCGAAACTTGCTTCGTATGACAGCTATCCTACTCTGCCAGTATCTGTCATCTGCATAAGTCGAACGATTCTGGTTTATTGCCGGAATCACAGCATCCGTTCCTATCTGCATACTTCGCTTATAAGAAGAACTTCAAGGGATCGAGAATCTTTAGAGTTAGCTGGCTGTAATTCCTTGTATCAGGAAGAGAAGGCGACATTTCATGGCTAGAGTAAACTTGATGAATGTCGGTTCTTTGGCGACTTTTTCTTCGGAGAAGTATTGTAGAGTTCCAATCGAGAATGCAAAGGGATTGATGCGATTGCTCTGCTTCGAACCTGGACAAGGCGTCGCGCTACACACCCATCCTAAGAGTGACGAATTCTTTTTCGTCGCAGAAGGAACAGGAAGAATCACAGTTGGGGAGGACGAGCGCGAGGCGGAATCAGGGTCAATCATCCGAGTACCTGCCGGAGTTGCGCATCGATGGAATAACGCGCACGGGGGGCTTCACAGGTTGGTTTTGTTGTCTGTGCTGATTCCTGCTTCAGCGTATGCTGCGGCCGATGAAGCTACTGAACAGAAATTCGTTTGACCCCGTTTCTTTGTAAGATATTCAAGACGGGACGGGAAATTAGCTCCTCGGACCTCTGGCCTAGGATCAGCGGCTTCGCTAGAACCTAGCACATTGATTCTACTAGATGAGGCGCTACCATGGAACTAGTGGAGAACACGAAAGAACCACTCGCACGTGGGGCGTATCAATGCGAACCTCATTATGGGCCTCTGACAGAATTTGCTCGTAACCGCGCTGCCATACGGCAGGAACGAAGTCGCTTTCACGATTGATGACGGTTGACGTTGTTGTAGACGACACGACTCGAGTAACCCCAACACAGAGCCTGCTGTCCGTGATTCTCCGGTGACTTGGGACAGGAGGAATGTCTCCCGACATGATCAAGGTTTTCGTGCGCGACGCATTGCATTGTGCGAGTTCTTCCTCGCTCGACCAATGAAGCCTAATCGATTATAATCCGCGCATCAAGCCGTGACGCACAGAACCAGAAAGGATTGCATTGACGACAACGCATGAGATTCGATGAGCTCGATTCCACCCACTGGGCTGAGGCCTGGGACCCTAGCTTTAATATGTGAGTTGAAAGAGGTAATTTTCAAGCAGACAGGGAACCAAGACTTCATTGGGGCGGGAGGCTTGCATGTAAGTATTCCTACGTATGCATGGTACGGTGACCTCCCACTCAAGTTAGAGCTTCCTGACGAGTGGGATGTTGTAGAGCATCGGATGGCCGGTCATGATGCCCCAGCTCTGACGAAGGATCAAATTCGCAGTAAATTAGCACGGCCGGTCGGCTCAAAACCATTAGGGGAAATTGCGAAGGACAGGAAGGAATGCGTGATCCTTGTTGACGACCTTACAAGACCAACGAAGGCGTCGCAAGTAATTCCTCAGATCTTGGATGAACTTCACCAGGCAGGGATGAAGAATGACCACGTCCGCTTCGTGATGGCCACTGGTGCTCACCACTGGATGAGGCTTGAAGACTTACGGAAGAAGCTAGGAGATGACATACCTGACCGGTATCATGTTTACAACCACAACGTCTATGAGAACAACACTTTCCTCGGAAATACGTCGCGTGGAACCCCCGTACACGTCAACAGAGAGGTTATGAGTTGTGACCTGAAGATAGCGGTGGGCTGCATAATTCCTCACATGAGTCTCGGATTTGGGGGAGGTGGAAAAATAGTCCTCCCAGGCGTAGCATCCATCGAAACGATCACTCACAATCACGGCGACATCACAGAAGGCGCCCAGGTTGGTAGCGTCGAAAGAAATGCACGACGATTGGATGCGGAGGAGGCAGCAGCGATGGCATCCCTTGACTTCGTCGTCAACGTGCTCGTGAACCCCAACCGTGATACTTGCGATCTGGTCTGCGGAGACTTTGTGGCCGCTCACCGAGCGGGCGTACGGCTGGCTCGGAGTCACTACCTGACGGATGTAACGAAGGCTGATGTCATTATTGTGAACGGTTACCCGATGGAGAACGAAGCGTACAAAGTCTTCGACATAATTGAGCAATCATTGAATAATGATGGCGACGCACTGATTATCATTCATACTCCTGAAGGAGCTAGAGGTCACTACTACAACGGGAGATTCGGGACTAACTATGGGGGTAAGGGTTGGGTACCAGGTGGTTATCTGCCAGCATCATTGAGAACCAAGAGCTTCTATGTGTTAGCGCCACACAGCTCCCTCGCGGATAATCAATACTTTGGTCTGAATTCACGGTGGGTGAAGTCGTGGAACGAAGCGCTGCGTGAGCTTTGGACCAAACATAGCACAACAGGAGTCAAGGTCGTGGTCTACCCCTATGCACCCATGCAAATACCCGAAGACAATCTTGAATCATAGGCGGCTTTCTTTTCCCAACCGACTACTTGAGAACGCCGACAATCACGCGTTTCTGGCCAGTTTGCAACGGCTTAGACGTCGTAAAGGATCTATGGTGAGAAATGATTAGAGTACGCAAGAGTGGATTTGACTTTGATTTGATTTGACGTCACCACTTCGCAAGGCCACCAGTCGCCAGAACCATTGCTTTCGACTCGAAAACTTCCAGGTCGCCTGTGATGATCCTTTCAGAGCCTTCTTTTGCCATTACTTCGACGGTATCTTGGTCCGCAAAGAAGTCGCTACGTTTGATCGTGTCGTACATGTGCTTCTCCCAATTGTGCTCGCTCGCGTTTCCCAAGACCGCATTAATCCCACCCTGTGCTGCAAGCGTATGCGATCTCAAAGGGTGCACTCTGCTTATGATTGCGTATCTGCACATTTAGACGACTCGATGGCGGCGCGTAATCCGGCCAAACCGCCTCCGACAATCATAACGTCATGCGAGAACATCTGACATCCACTCCAGTCGAGTATTCACTGGAATCGCACTTCCAAAGCAACCGAAGAAGGTTTTGTTGGAATGAGAGAATATGCCACTATTTATCGAGTAAGCGTTGCCCTCAGAAAACCTTCACAAAATCTTCTTGTGAAAGACCTGTTTTTGCGCAGTTTGGAAAGATGTCAGGTAGGCAGCGAAGACCACGTAGTTGCGTGACAAGTTGCTGGAGGGATGAAAAATGATCCTTAGATCAGTACTCTACTTCCCAGCGAACAGCAATGGCATGGTTGTTAAAGCTGCAACTCTCCATACGGACGCGTGTCGTTGTTGGGTTTAGGAGATGTTGTGTCTTTTGACGACTAGGAGACAGCGCGAATTCTTGTGAGAGTACAGGTTGATCAAACGACGTGGGATACGCACGTTTGTGCAAGTAAACTCAATGATAACTGCTCAGTGAAGTGTGGTTTAATGCCCAAGAAAACCTTATCATGGTATTCTCAGTGTAGACCCTCGACTATTTCACGTTTCATCTTGCGTAAAGTGGTTAGAGTAACCTAGAGCAAGCGGAGGCCCTGAAAAAGTCCAACAATCCACGAACTAACGAAGGCCAGCCATGACCTGTTCTGCGAATAGTTTGATTGGTTCAATTCCTTCAACTTTAGGGAACCTGGGCATGAAGTAGGTTGCTCCGTCCTTCGCGTAGCTTTCAATCTGTGCAATACATTCATCTGGAGTTCCTATGATTCTGCCTACCCGGTATTGGTCGAGAGTCATATCCGCAGGTTTCAGTTTTTCGACTTTGTTTTCAACGTTAGTTTTTGAATCGCCGATTACTATTTCACCATGCCACGATTTTCGGAGTTTTGCTGGATCGCGTCCGATTTCCCTGCAGAATCTTTCGAGTCTTTTGACTTTCTTCCTGAAACCGGCAGGGGTGTTGGATGAGTAGAACGCTATGTTCCAGCCATCAGCGAGCTCTGCTGCCACCCTCATTACGGCCGAGACTGTACCTCCTATCCAAATTGGTGGGTGTGGTTTCTGGATTGGTTTGGGTGCACAGTACGCGGACTCTATGGAATAGTACTTCCCTTTGAACGTAGCATTTTCCTCAGTCCACATCTTCTTCATGATCTGTACTCCTTCTCGAAGGCAGGCAATCCTTGTGTCCGCATCAGTGAAGGGTATGCCGTAAGCGTCGAACTCTTCCTTAAACCAACCCGCACCAATCCCAATCTCAACTCGACCGTTCGAAATATTATCCAAGGTTGAGGCCATCTTGGCAAGAACCGAAGGATATCGATATGAATTACACAATGTCAGAGTGCCAAGACGAATCTTCGAAGTGACAGTAGCCAGCGCTGAAAGTGTCGTCCAAATCTCATAGCTCGGTCCGTTTCGGGGCACGGGGCGTGCTCCTCCTGAAGTTGTCCAATCAGATGCGGTACCACCATAGGGATCGTAGAAATGATCGTACAGCCAGATTGAGTCGAATCCCAGCTTCTCAGATTCTTTAGCGACTCGCTCAATGAGGCCATAGTCTGCGGTGTCCTGAGGCAACGCGCAACCAAATTCTAGCATGAAGGCGATATTTCAGCTTCAAGCTAATAAGAGTGACCAATTTGGGCATTTAGAGATATGACGTGCCCTTGACGAGCTAACTGAAATCGCGACTCGGTTTTGCGAGTACTGTGGATCTATAGTCTCTATTCTTGTAGTTGTCAAATTGTATATCTTGCGCGAATGTCGCATGTTTTCCATGCTCCATTCTCCACATCGGGGTAAGAATTACACCAATATCCTTTGTTGAAGCGATACAATCCATCCAGCACTCAGACTGAGAGGCGAATTATTCGACAGGAGTAGTGACTTGAATCCGCGCAACATGAGGCTTGGAATGCAGGTCAATTTAGCACGTCTCAGGACTGTAGTTGGTATTCTACTAACCCACATTGCAGCAATCGCGCAGGTTGGCTCTGGGGTTACAACCATCTTTCAAGCGCAAGTTTTTGACGCGCATGCAAAGGCTAAGCATGAAACGAGCTGAGTAACGCTTTGCAAGAATGTTCGTTGCCTGCACTACGTGCGGAACCCCAAACAAGGCAGGAACAATACAAACGCGAAGGAATCCGAGAAATGCGGACGCATAATTCCAATCGATAAGAACTCACCTTTCTGAATGGAGCGGACGGCGAATGGTTTTTATTATTTCAATGATTGGTTTTCCTTCCCGACACAAAATACGATGGCAGCTGATTGATGACTACAGCTAATAGTCGGTATTCCCAGATGAGTTTTGGAAACTGTAATGGGAGGGTTTCTACGTCCATCTCGGAAAAAACGATAACACTGGTTGCCTACGAGTTAATTTCTAAGGCCGTGATAAGATTACCATTGGACGTAAAAAAGGAGTTGCAACAAGCTTTTGAAAAAGAGTCGGGGGCCCTCAGCAGACCTCAGATCAAGACTGTTTTAGAGAACATAGCGATTGCCGAGAAACATAATCTATGCGTCTGTCAAGATACCGGAGTACCCTTGTTCTACATTAGATTTGGTTCCTCGCTTCGTATCGAAGGAGACATCTCGAAGGCTGTATCTGAAGCAACTAGAAAAGCGACCAAAGAGATTCCACTTCGCGAAAATGTCATTCACCCCTTGACCAGAGAAAATTCTGGAACTAATACCGGATGGGGGATGCCATACGTACACTTCGAGATGGAACCAGAGCTTGATTACCTGGAAATCACTTTTGTGCCAAAAGGGTTCGGGTCGGAAGCAAAAACAACTTTAGCCTACATTGCGACGAGCGACCCAGTGATTGAGGGTATAGAGAAATTTGTGTTGGACAACGTGAGGTTTGCAATGGGCGAGCCGTGTCCTCCATACATAGTTGGTATAGGTGTCGGAGGTACGGCGGATATTGCCACTTGGCTATCGAAGAAAGCATACCTCCGGCCATTGAACACACATCATCCTGATCCTAACGTAGCGGCTTTAGAGAGCAGATTATTGAGTGCCATTAACAGGACTGGAATAGGAGCCATGGGTATGGGTGGTGACATCACTGCTCTTGCTGTTCATATTGAAATCTGCGGAACTCATAGTGCAGCTGTGCCGGTGGCCGTTGGCTTCCAATGCTGGGCCGCACGTCAATCAACGGCTAGGATATATGATGACTGCCGAACCGAATACGTTACGTTGCATTAGATGAGCAGAATGGTTGTAAGAGAATTACGCCTGCCACTATCGGAAAGAGACGTAAGAGAACTCATAATGGGCGACATGGTGTATGTGTCTGGCACTGTTTACACTATGCGAGACAGTGGGTACGTGCGTACGCTACAGTTAACTGAAGAGAAGAAGGAATTGCCCTTTAACGTTCGCAACGGAGCAGTTTGGCACGCAGGCCCAATAGTGAAAAAGAAGAACACTGGGTGGGAGATTCTTTCCGTCGGCTCAACTACGAGTTCACGATTCACTAGTCCAGGATCCGAGGTGATAAGGAAGCTGGGGGTGCGGGTCATAATCGGCAAGGGATCGATGGGTAGAGAGGCAGTTGAAGCAATGAAAATGCATGCAGCCAGCTACTTTGCAACGACGGGCGGCGCAGCCGCCTACTATGCGCAGCAGATAAAAGAAGTAGTAGCCGTTCATTGGCTGGATCTTGGTATGCCTGCGGCAATTTGGGCCTTAAAGGTCGAAAGACTAGGACCACTTCTCGTTGGAATAGACTCTCATGGTCGAAGCTTGTATGAAGCCCTGAAGAAAGAGGTGGACAAGAGGATGTTAGACATCTACAGCGACCTTGGAATAGATCCTGCTCGCGATTACGTTTGGTGGCCTAAGCGCATACCCGGATTGGCGTGGACAGAGCAAAATTCGAAATCACGGTGAAAACGTCTAGATTTTCATGCGGATATTTAGCAGTTTTTCAAGCCACCTGTATATGGCTGATCCTTGTCGTTCGGTCCCAAGTCTTCCGTTGTAAAATGAATGAGCAAATCGGTGCTGAGCTCTTTGTTTCGCATTTGACTAATTACCCTAATTACTGTACGTGTAGTGTTGCTAAATACCGAGTCTCTCTCTCAGTTAACCAGACGATGCGTCAGATCACAGTGAGTCCGTGAGTGAATGAGAATTAATGGTCCGCTTGGTTGAGCATCAAGGAAAGAGCTTACTCAAAAGCGTCGGAATTCTGGTGCCAGAAGGAGAGGTGGCATTCACTTCTGAACAAGCCAAAGACATCGCGGCAAAGATCAAGAAACCCGTGGCGATCAAAGCACAGATTACCGCGACCGGACGATTCAAGGCTGGCGGAATAGCATTTGCGAATTCGCCCGAAGAGACCGAGAAAGTAGCTTCAAAGATGCTGGGGAGCATGGTCAAAGGCTTCGTCGTTGAGAAGCTCCTTGTAGAGAAGAGGCTAAACGTTGAGAAGGAGTTCTACGCGGGTGTCATAGTTAACGACTCCTACAAAGTGAAAGCCCCGGTCCTAATGTTCAGTACCCGAGGAGGCGCAGACATTGAGCGAATTGCTTTAGAACACCCAGCCGAAGTGGGAACAATCACGGTTGACGTCCTCGTAGAATTAGGCATAGATGAGATCGAGAAAATGATCCGAGGGCTCGGGGTTCAACCGGATCTAACCAAGCAGCTCGGTGAGGTGGTCTTTGGAGTTTGCGAGGTTTTCAAGAAGTATGATGCTCGCAGTGTTGAGGTTAACCCGATCGTGTTGGCTTCGGACGGTGCAGTCTACGCCGCCGATTGTCACATTGTTGTTGATGAGGCATCTGTGTCTAAGCATCCAGAGCTTGGGATAGATTTCCCTCGCGAGATTGGTCGACCGCCAACGGAACTGGAGAAGATCGCATGGCAGATTGAAGCGAACGACTACAGAGGAATAGCGTACTTCATTCAAATGACGACAGAGATCAAACAGGAAGACAACTGCGTCGGTTTTCACGGAATTGGTGGCGGAGGTGCAATGATTGGGGCGGACGCGCTTATGCGTCATGGTCTCAAGATAGCGAACTACGCCGACACAAGTGGAAACCCGACGGCGTCGAAAGTCTACCGCATTGTGAAAATTATATTCTCGCAGTCCAATATTGCCGGCTATGTTCTAATGGGTCCTGTAATAGCGAACCAAGAGCAATGGCATCACGCACATGCCATTGTAAGAGCCCTCAGAGAAGAACTCAAGAACCGACCAAACTTTCCAGTCATTCTTCTTATCGCCGGAAACAAAGAAGAAGAAACGCTTGAGATCCTCAAACAGAACTTGAGCGATCTTCCAGCGCAGGTCGAGATATACGGACGAGAGTACGTATACAACGTTGATTACGTCGCTCAGCGAATGAAGGATCTCGTTGACGAGTATAAGGCATCTGAACTGAAGATGCGCAGGTAGCAGGTTATTCATGAATCCAAGATTGTACACGTTCCCCTTCAGAACCGGAGAAATAACCATAGATTACAAGAAATGCGCAAAATGCAAGAATTACGCATGTGTGAAGGCTGATAGCCTCTTTGGCACAAGTGTGTTGCGCATTCAAAACAAGAAACCTGTTCTAGCCACAAACCCTGATGACGCCAAGAGACTCTGCAACGAATGTCTGACTTGTGAACTTTACTGCAAGGCATACGGAAACGGCGGACTTCGAATCAAGATCGACATGTACGGATTAGATGAATACAGAAAGAGGAGAGGACTATGAAATTGGAAATTCAGGGTTTCAGATGGCTCGGGGAGTCAAATTAGATTGGCTATACTGATTGATGAGGATACCAATGTTCTCGTTCAAGGGATAACTGGCAGAGAAGGAAATACGCGAACCAGAACGATGCTCGACTATGGTACGAATGTTCTATGTGGCGTTACACCTGGTCGCGGAGGAAGCAAAGTGTGGGACCTCCCGGTTTACAGCTCAGTTAAAGAAGCTGTTCAGGCACACAGTCGGTTGAATGCAAGCGTAACCTTCGTTCCAGGCCCACAAGTGAAGGACGCTGTGTTTGAGGCTCTCGAAGCGGGGATTAAGTTCGTGGTAGTTCCAGCGGAGAGGGTACCGCTCCACGACACTCTCCAAATGATCGCATTGGCACGCAACAAAAAGGCGAAGATTCTTGGACCTGGATCGTTGGGTATAGTTAGTGCAGGAAAGGGTTTGATGGGGTGGATAGGTGGAACAGCAGAGTTTGCGAGAGAGATCTTCAAACCTGGCGTCGTCGGAATAATGTCACGCAGCGGAGGCCAAACAAGCACCGTTGCATGGAGCATAACTCAAGCCGGGTTTGGACTTAGCACCGCGTGCCATGTTGGTGCAGAGCCTGTCCTAGGACTGAGCTTTGCGGAACTCCTTCCCTTATTCCAGGCTGACCCGAATACACGGGCAGTCGCAATGTTTGGGGAGATTGGGACGGTCGCGGAAGAGGAAGCCGCAGAAGTAATCAGAGAAGGCCGATTTAACAAGCCACTTGTCGCATACATAGCTGGTCGTTCCCTTCCCGCAGGTATACGGTTTTCCCATGCTAGCGCGATAATCGAACGTGGACGCGGGACGGCTGAAAGTAAGGCTAAGGCTCTGAAAGAAGCGGGAGCGCAAGTTGTGGATAAGCCTCAAGAAATAGCTACGACAATCGGTAAGTTGCTGGAGGGATGATATGATCATTAGATCACTACTCTTCTTGCCGGCGAACAGTGTTCGTATGGTTGCCAAAGCCGCAACTCTCCCTACCGACGCGGTCATCTTGGATCTAGAAGATGCCGTATCTTTGGACGACAAGGAGACCGCACGGATTCTTGCGAAAGACTACGTCAGGTTGATCAAACAACGTGGGATACACACGTTTGTGCGAGTGAACTCGATGAGCACGGGCTTAACCGCGAACGATCTCAAGGCTGTCGTTGTCAAAGGCTTGGATGGAGTAATGCTCCCGAAAACCGAAACAGGAGCAGATGTAAACAAGGCCGCAAAGATGTTGGGTCAAATGGAAAAGAAAGCTCGCCTACCGGCCGAAAGTGTCAAGATGATACCTCAGATAGAGAGCGCAAGAGGCGTGGAGAATGCTTCCCGCATTGTTGAGGCGAGTTCTAGAACTGTCGCCGTTGCATTCGGGTCAGGAGACTACTACAGAGACCTGGGAAGGGATGTGACTTTACTCTCCGAAGACGAGAACGAACTGCTTTATGCGCGTTCACGAATCGTGAACTCTGGCAGAGCCGCAGGCATCCAGGCAATTGACACTCCTTTCCTGGGATCGCTTGTTGCCAGACAGGCTTTCCTGAGGGAGACCAGACTTGCCGTGCGATTGGGTTTCAAGGGAAAGCTATGCGTTCATCCATCTCAGGTCGAACCCATAAACTACCTATTCTCACCATCACAGGAAGAAGTGAGCCGCGCAAAGAGAATTGCTGATGCCTTCGAACAGGCGCAAGCGAGGGGGCTTGCCGCAATATCGTTCGAGGGAAAGCTGGTGGACATCATGACCTATCGTCAGGTGAAAGATGTCATTGCGGTCGGGCAAGCTATCGAGGAAAGACAAGAGAGAATGGCAAATGTGGAATCTTACGTTCCTGTAGCCGAGGTATTCGCAACAATCTGCTAGTTTGCTATGGCAGAGACCAGCGAGCCCGGTTCGATCCTACCCCAGATTCTCTCCTCGCCTGCATTAGTCATCATCACATTCTACGCCTATTGGCCGCGCATTGACACGCTGCTGAACAGAAATTCGTCTAACTGAGTCCTTTAGTCAAGAAGGTTTTCATGGGGCACTACCGTTCTTGTTTGTCAGTTTTCGAGAGTTATTCGCCTCATGAATAAACTCTCAAATACTTCAAGAAGGAACGCCGTCACCGGGCCAGCACTATGAATTGTTCCCGATGAGGACTACGGCTCTTTGGGGGGAAGCGTTACGTAAAGCGTTCTGGATGGTACTGTCGACAGAGTCATTCTGTCATCTTGTAGGTTTATTAGTATGTTCTTCAACCATTTCCTGTTGTTCTCGGTTGGAAAATCTTCTCTGTAGTGTGCTCCACGACTCTCCGTTCTCTCCAGAGCTGCTCGTGCTACCATCTCACCGACTTTGATAAGGTTCACAGTCTCTATCAGCTTCGCCAACTCTCGATAATTCTTCTTGCCGAGGATGCACGAGTGCTGAACTTGTTCAGACAATCTCTTTAGTTCGTCAATTGCCTTCCTAAGATCGCGTTCTTTTCTGACAACTCCAACATAGTCATCCGCGACACTTTGCAGTTTTGTCCTAATCTCGATGTAGTCTATCCCGTTCTTGCCCTCGTATAAGTTGAAGAGTCTCTCCTTCTCCAATTGGACTTGTTTCTCGGAAATCTCCCTTGAGGAGCTTGTAAGGGCGTGTCTAGCCGCGGACTTACCAGCTATGGCTCCGAACACCAATGCATCGGTTAGAGAATTGGCAGTCACTCTATTTGCTCCGTGAATTCCTCCTGTAACTTCACCGCAACAGAAAAGGCCCTTCACGTTTGTTTCGCCGCTTTCGTTGATTCTAACTCCTCCCATGAAATAGTGAGCTCCGGGAGCCCATTCTATAGGTTGCCATGTCGGATCTATGCCGGCTTCTTTGCATCCTTTAAGGAAGGATTGGAAGCGCCCAAGTTCTTCTGAGGGAACGCCTGATAGATCATTGTATACTGCTTTGTGCGCCGTTGCGCGACCCTCACTGATCTCTTTGTGTGTGCATATGGCAACGCGATCACGCGTGACTTTCTCAATGTTGATTCCGTCGTATTTCTTCATGAATCGCTCTCCGATAGCGTTGTAGAATCGTCCTCCCATGTTTGCCAGGCCGTCCGCGGGAGGTGGTCTCCCCTTAAGGGTTGCTGGGTACACAATGCACGCCCTAGTTTGCACGAACTCCATATCAATCAGTTCGGCCGCCACGTCGTAAGCCATGACATAACCATCACCTGTTACGTCAGGAGGATTTGTTGTCAATGAATAGAGCGAACCGGCTCCGCCTGTTGCCAGCACCGTGGATTTCGCCGCGACTGTGAACAGACTACCTGATTCTACGTTGAATCCTATTGCACCTGTCACTAGTCGTTCGGAGTTCAACAACCGTGTAACCATGGTCTCTTCTACTACGTCGATGCCGAGTTCACGGACTCCGCGAATCAGACCTTTGATGAAACCTCCAGCGTAGGGCTCGGAGGTAAGTATCGCTCTGGGGAAGCTGTATCCCCCAAAGGAGTCCAACCTGTACTTCCCATCTTCCTTTACGAAGACTGTTCCAAATCTCTCCAGGTCCTCTGCCGCTTCCCTTGAATGATTGACGAGTTGCTGTACGAGACCTTGGTCATTTATGAAACGACCACCAATGACAGTGTCTCTTAGATGAGTGGCTGGAGAGTCTTTCGGATGATAGACTGCTTGCATCGCTCCCATGGCGCGCGGAGTGCATCCTGATGGAAAGACTCCCTTACATACGATCATCACACGCACGTTTTCTTCGTGGGCGGCGATAGCGGCACGAAGTGCCGCTGCACCTGCACCAATCACCAGAACATCGGTCTGCAAAACGTCCAGTCGGCGCATTGATCAACGAACCCTTGGATTATGTCATGAGGAGTAGGAATGTGTGCGATACATGGAGTACACGAGCACCTAGAGAAACGGCAAAGTCGGCATTCGCGCCATATCATCCAATTCCTCTTCGATCCTGAGCAGTCGGTTCTGCTTCGGAGCTCCGCTTTGAGCAAAGGCAAATTTGTTCAACGGGCAATTCCATGCGACAGCAAGGTCTGCAATTGTCGTGTCTTCAGTCTCTCCAGATCTACGTGATTGGATTGGCATATATCCCGACAAAACTGCAAAGCGAACAACTCTATAAGTGTCCGTGAGTGTGCCGGTCATGTTCACTTTTATTATAAGCGAATTGCAGGCTCCCATCTTCGCCGCTGTCGCTAACCTGTCAATATTGCAAGCTAACAGGTCGTCCCCACACACGAGCACCTTATTTCCATATTTCCTTGTTATCTCGGCGAACGTCTCGAAATCATCGGCCCGGGCGATATCTTCAACGTAGTATATCGGAAAAGATTCTATTAACTTTGATATGTACTCCTTCTGTTCTTCCGGATTCCGTTCGATGTGCTCTCGCTTGTAATCGTATACCTGTCTCTTACAATTCCACAGGTGCTCCGCGGCGCAATCGATTCCAAGGCGCATCTTGACTCCGATTTCTTGATCGACTTCGTTCGCAACCGCCGTCATTAGCTCTAGCGCCCTCCAGTCGGTCATGTTTGGAGCCCATGCTCCTTCATCGTCCATTCCTCCTGTCCAGTTTGAATCATCCCTCATACACTTCTCCCTGAGTTTCTGGTAAGCCAACCTGCAAGAATCCAAAACATCTCTCATTGACTTGGCATTGACTGGCACAAGGTGATGTTCCTGAAAGTCTGGAACTACGCCGTCAATTGCATGTGGACCACCCCCGATGAGGTTGACCAGAGGTAATGAAAGCGTTGATGAGAACGGTGTTCCCAAGTATCTATACAGCGATAGCCCAAGGCCATTTGCAGCCGCCCTAGCGACCGCAATCGACACTGCGGTAGACGTGTTCCCTCCTATTCGCCGGAAATTTGGAGTTCCGTCAATTTCTTTAAGCCTCTGATCGATCTGCTCTTGTCGTCTAGCATCCAATCCCTTCAAGCGCGGTGCTATCTCTTCGTTCACCAGTCTGATCGCTTCATAGACCCCGCCCGGAGGGTAGGAAGGCGCCTCATAGGCAGCAACGCTCAGAGGAGCGCCTCTTGGCGCGGAACACATTCCAGATGCGGCGTCGGTGACGACCTCCACATATATCGTCTTTTCAGCTCTACTGTCAATGGCGATCGAGGCTCGAACGGATTTTATTCTGGCTGGTGACATTTCTGCGCCAAGGTAGTCAAACGCTGTGAAGAATTACGCCCTCCTAATTACCTCAGAGATAGTTACGTGAGACTCTTTCCCGACGTCTCTGGTCTCTTCAATCGTCTTCACAGTTGCAACCATGTCTTTCGCTTGAAGATAACTCATTAGATCGACGATCCTTGCTCCAGAGGACGTGACGCTCAAGCCTCTTAATCGAGAAGCTCTGCGATTCTCCTGGAATAAGGGGGGATAAGGGTTGCTAATCGTTAATCCTCTAACACCTCTCTTGGGACATACACGTAGCCTTCCATGATCCGTCTAGCCGTCCTTCCCACCGCAGCCCTATCTACGCGAAAACCATCTCTAGTCTTCTGCACGTCGGATTCGACTGCTATGATTCCGGCCGGATGCCCAATTCTCATCTCCCCACTCTTTCTACCTCTCTCAGATAGCACTTCATTGGCGATGGTCCCATGGATCTTGGCGGCTACAGCTGTGCAGATCGTTCCTGTCACGGGGTAAGTCTTGTGCACTTGCTGCATGAAACATAAGCGTGACGTTAGATCTACGTCCTCCGCCTTTACACCCTTTCCGTCTGTGTACTTAATATATGCCATCGGTTCGCGGACCAATGCTATGAATGGGATGTAGGGGCTTTCAGCCGCGGCCAGACTTCTATGCTTAACAAACCCCATCAACTCAGCTGACGACGCTCGGATATCTTCAATTCGTTTGGAAAGTTCCATGTTGGAATCGATCTCGCGCGGAGTCTCTGTGCCCTTGACCCCCAAGTCCTTCATGCGACAGAAAACCGTGGGGTTAGCTGCGTCGACGATAGAGACCTCCAGCTTGCCGACTCCGTCCACGTCGAGCTCATCAACAATATTCCCAGTTGGGAGAAGCTTCCCCGTCGCGCTTCCAGCTGAGTCAGCAAAATCCAATTTTATTCTGGCCCCCGTCCCGGGAACCCCGGCGATCTCATAGTCACCTACTATCGCAGCTTTGCCACCAACCGTCGGAACTTCTGCCACTATCATTCTGTTCGTGTTGACCTGGTGGATGCGAACTTTCGTGATTGGCTCTCTCGTTTGGACTAGTCCCTCATCGATGGCAAATGGTCCGACTCCCGCCGAGATATTGCCACAGTTTCCACGATAATCAACGAAAGGTTTCGTGATATTGACCTGACCGAAAAGGTAGTCTACGTCGGCATCTGCCCGTGTAGAGGGACCAATTATGGCCACCTTACTCGTCAGCGGATCTGCACCTCCCAAGCCATCGATCTGCCTTATGTCCGGACTGCCGTAGATCGCAAGTATGACTCTGTCCCGTCTTGATGGGTCTGAAGGAAGTTCGTTCTGATGAATGAAGATGCCTTTACTTGTCCCACCTCTGCAGATTACGCAACGTAACGCCATTTGCTGCGGATGCATAGTCCAGCCCCTCAATATGTTGACGGCAACAATGTGATCACTCTATTTTGCTGTTACATCTATACTATCGTGATTGTATATTCTGCATGATTGTTGCTCTCGTCTCCTGCACGCTGACTTGGGGGATCGATGCTTGATCCACATCATGAACTCACGTCGAAAATTATGGTATGTAGAATATAACAGGTGCCGTTTTAGATGCGTGGACGACAAGCTGCTTTTCGAGTTCCATGAGCGCTACAGCTGACTTTGCGAGGTTCGTTGAACGCACGTCTTTTGATGATATTCCACGGGCAGTGAGAGATCGTGCAAAGGCATGCTTGCTTGACTGGCTAGGTGTAGCTTTGGCCGGTTCCGCTGAAGCTCCCTCCAAACTCGTCCTAGAAGTCATTCGGCAGTTAAAAGGAACGAAAGATTGTACGGTCATTGGCACGCGTATGAAGTCCACTTGTGTCAACGCTGCCCTGGTGAATGGGACGAGTGGACATGCGATAGAGCTCGACGACATAAACCAAGAAGGCATAATTCATCCAGGCGCGTCTGTAATCCCCGCTGCACTTGCTGTTGCTGAACTTATCAACGCAAGTGGCAAAGACCTTCTGACAGCTATCATCCTCGGCTACGAGATCGAAATCAGAATTGCAGCGGCCATTACTCCTTCGCACTATCAGCTTGGTTGGCATACAACGGGCACCTGTGGCACATTTGGGGCAGCCACCGCAGCTGGCAAACTCCTAGGCTTGCATGAAAAGAAAATTGCCTACGCTCTCGGCCTTGCCGCCACTGAAGCAGCTGGACTCGTCAGTGTTTTCGGTACCATGACAAAACCATTCAATCCGGGCAGAGCGGCAATGGATGGAGTCATCGCTGCGCTGCTCGCCAAGGAAGGATTCGTAAGTCCAACGAACACACTGGATGACGAGAATGGCTATTTTCACGCAGCTGCGAGAGATGTAGATGCCAAGAAGCTATCTGATGGCCTTGGCAAGAATTTCAAAATAGTCGACACTATCGTCAAAAGACACGCTTCCTGTGGTCACACGCACGCCGCCATAGATGCGGTCCTAGAAATCAAAGAGAAAACCGGCGTTAGTGATGATGATATAGTAGAGGTGGACATCAAGACGTATCCAATAGCAGTTAACATTGTCGGCAAGAATAACGACCCAAAGACTCCCTCTGAGGCCAAGTTCAGCTTGCCATACTGTGTGGCGAGCGCGCTTAGACATGGAAAGGTTGGTGTTCAGCAGTTCTCTCCGAATGAACTCAACGATCCCAAGACACGCAAGCTTTCAAAAATAGTAACGGTGTCTGCGAGCCGAGATTTTCAAAACACCAACCTTGGACAAGCCAAAGTCAGACTCGTCACGAAACAAGGCCAAGAACTCGTAAAGACCGTGAACACGCCGAAAGGCTATCCCCAGAATCCGCTAACAAAATCAGAATTAGAATCGAAATTTGCCTATCTTGCATCGTCTGTCGTAAACGACAAGTCGGTCACTGAGATCCTCAATACCGTCAATAACCTCGAGACTCTTCCTCGGGTGAGAAAATTCACCTGTTTACTGTCATATTCAAAGCGGAAATCCTGACAACATCTCGGTACGAAGCATCGATAGAATGTAATATTCAGTAGTTTGAAATCGACTCGATTTCAGAGATGAATTAACGTTCCTAAAACCCATGCTTTACTTTCCGACGACGAGCATTAGCGTTCCGTTGAAGCATTCGATGCTGCATCAATTTCGATTTGCAAGGCTCCGTCGAATGCCTAGTCCAGTTTGAGTGGATTGTTGGTTCGAGTAAGTCCCCTATATTTCGTAAAAACCATTATCTCATCCCGTGAATGCTCGGAGGAAGCGAAAATCGATAGCATGCGTTCGGAACTGGATTGCAGAGCACAGCATCGACCTTTCCCGTCGTCAAGGGCAATTCAGCCATCCAGAAGTCACTTCTTCAAGGACGAAGAACTTGCTCCAGTACGATTGCGTGGATTTAGTCTTGAAAGGCCCCTGTTGAGTTTGTTCGTGATTTTCGAAACAACAAGATGAGGGGGATAGAGCCAGCGAACGAGATCACTCCATCTATAAGTAGAGAAATGGTGCAACTTTGTGTTATGTCGAACAGGTAGCCTCCTATGACGGTTGGTCCCCCTCACCTCCACCATGGATGGAGCGCGTGTCCGTGCCATCACACCTACGATGCGGATAGGGAGATGCCAAATCATCACGCCGTGTAGCGGCGATCATCGGTATGTTTTCGCACAATGAAATTCGAGATCACGTGGGACTCGGCAAGACCGCTGATGGATATCCGACATCTTTTGCAATGAAAGCCTAAGCACTACTTGCCCGCAGGATGCGGAACGCTCCAGGCAACTCGAGCTAGATCAATGAAATTGAGAATCGAGAGACGAATCAACTGGACGAGATCGAACAGATGTGAGATTTCTATTTGTTTTCCTGTTCTAGGAGCATTTCGGCAGTCCACTGGCTAACGGAAAACAATACCTCACAATTGCAATTCTTTCTCAACTGACGTGCTCTCCCAAACCGGGCTGTTGGAATCTCCGGGATATGATATTCAAAGAGCGCCTATATCTTGAAGGATGCCACGCACGACTCTACGTTCCTGCTCGTCAAGTTGTTTTTGCGGTGGCAAAGGAGGTCCGACAGGAAATCCCTGCATCTCCAATCCTGCCTTCACGCATGCAGCAAGGGAGTATCGCTGAAATGCCACATTGAGAGGCCAGAGCTTCATTTGGAGCGCAAGCGCTTCCTCCCATTTCTTCTGAACGGACAAATCGTAGAGTGATATGCTCTGCTGGGGGATCAGACATGCCGGACCCGACATCCATCCGACGCCACCAAGCATAAACACAAACACTGGCACGTGTGCAGTCGCGCTAAAGACCTTGAATCGGTCTTTGAAGGTTGTTACAATGGACATGAGTTTGCCGATATCTCCTGACGCGTCCTTCAAATATCGGATGTTTGGCAAGTCGGCAAGACGCCCTAATGTCTCAAGGTTAAAGTCCCACGCAGCGAACTTGGGGTTAGTATACGCGACGACGGGGCAGGACACCGCCTTTGCAACAGCCGAAAAGTGGGCGACGACTTGCTGGTTGCTGACTGGAAAATAGCTGGGCAGAACCAAGAGTATACCGTCTGCACCAAGACGCTCAGTTTCGACAGCCTCGCGAACCGCGCCTTGAGTCGTGATGTTGGTCACGCCAGCAACCACCGGCACGCGGCCTCTCGCGGTTTGAACCACGAGTTCCACAACTCTCCTCTTCGTTGACCAGTCCAAGTAGACACCCTCTCCCGTGCTACCCAGAGGTGTTAGCCCGTGCACGTCTTTACGGATGAGATGATCAACAAGATCGGCGAGGACATCTTCCTTCAGGCGACCTGTTTCATCCAATGGTGTAACAAGGTACGGAAAAATACCAACAAAATTCTCGTTCTTCATATGTTCTTACGCGTCCAGCCTGCTATTAGACCAATCGGATTCCGAAGTACTATCTTCACACGACATCACTCTGCACATGCAGTTCCAGTTTTAGGTTCTTTGCTTCGTCTCCTTTTTAGGGGAATTTTAGATTCGACAAGTCGCATGTGTGAGTCTTTTTGGGCCAAGTGATTTCATTCTTTCTATAGGTGAACCCGCTACCATCGACTCTCCTGCAGCTGCTCAAAACTCTGAGCCCTCTTCTTCAGCCTCTCCTCCTTCTCAACGTCGCCTACCACGAACCCCAAGTGGAATCTCAATACTTTGGTTTGAGCTCCCGGTGGGTTACTTCCTGGAACGAAGCCATGGTTGAACTCAAGACCAGACACGGGTCGTCAGGCATCAACGTGGAGTCTACCCCTATGCCCCATACAAGTATCTCGTGGAAAAGCTGAGGATAAGTAATGTAGAACAGTTTCTGCCTCCGCTAAACTTGCGACGTGTTCACAGCAGCCTCGATCGTTCGCTATTGTTCGCGAGCTTCTGAATGCCTATTGGAAACACGGCATGCAAGGGCACGTTCACGAATCTCCAGCGGAAGTGAAGATATGCAGAACTATGTGAGTATCAGAGCGGTATTCTCAGCAGATACGTTATAATGCTTGGGAAGAGCAAAGTCAGAAATATCTATGCGTCGAAACCTGGTGACCAAGTGAAACACTCGGAGAAGAGTAAGATGGCACATGGAAAAGATAACGCGGCAGACATGGTTTTGGTAAACGCTAATGTTGTCACGTTAGATGCTGCTGATCGGAAGGCGCAGGGCGTGGCAATTAGGGATGGAAAGATTCTTGCTGTTGGTTCAAATCAAGAGATCCGGCGCTTTGTCAACAAAGCGACTAGAGTGATAGACGTTAAGGATAGGACGGTGCTGCCGGGATTCATAGACTCGCATGCCCATTTGTCTCATACCGCGCTCTCTCTCACATCCTTGGATCTAAGTGCGTCGAGATCGATCAAGGAGGTTATCGAACAGGTTCACCTATCCGCAAAGCAGTTGCCTACGGATAAGTTGATCTTAGCCTACGGTTTGGACGAAACCAAATTTGCCGAGAAGAGGTTTCCAACAAGGTTCGAACTAGATGAGGCTGCGCCAGATCATTATGTGCTGCTTATGCACGTAACTGGGCACGCATGCGCTTGCAATACAAGGAGCCTACGCTACGTGAACTTCCCGGCCGATGAACAAGGAGTGGACAAAGAACTTCAGACCGGAGAGCCTACAGGGGTTCTGAGAGATCCCGCTGTCTACCCGGCCCGAGTGAAACTGATGAATTTAAGGAATGATGAGGAACTCAAGCGAGCAACATGGCTTGCAGCGGAGGACGCCGTGAGAGTCGGGTTGACGACAATTCACTCGATGGGAGAACCGCTTGGCGAACGAAACGTACGGATAATAGAGGAGATCATTGAGGAACTTCCGGTCAGAGTGAAGGTGTACTGGAAACATTCGAAAGCGAAGACAACCGGAGACATCGACGATGACGTGGAGAAAGCTCGGACTAGAGCTGGCCTGAAAGTCATTGCGGACGGAGCGATTGAAACTCATACAGCAGCATTATTCGAACCCTACACAGACGACCCTTCTACAAAGGGCATGTTGTACTTCACTCAGGAGTACATGAACGAACTTGTCCTGAAAGCTCACAAGGCGGGGGTACAGCTTGCTATTCACTGTGAATCTGATGCCAGCATCGAACAAGTCTTGAACGCCTACGAAAACGCTCTCAGCAAGCATCCAAGGAAGGATCATCGTCACAGAATCGACCATTACGAACTAGCGACTGAGGAACAGCACAAGCGTGTGGCACGGCTCGGAGTCGCCCTCGCCATGCAACCCGCTTTCATCTACCTCTGGGGAGGACCAGACGGCAAGTACAGACAGTTCTTGGGGGACGAAAGGATGAAGAGAGCACACACATACGCAAGTCTCCTAGAACTGGGCATTCTGATTGCCGGAGGATCCGATTGCCCGGTCACACATTGGAACCCGGTCTTAGGAATTCACTCCTTGGTGAATCATCCTGATTCTAGCCAACGCGTGAGTGTTCGTGATGCCTTGAGAATATTCACCCTAGACGGAGCGAAGATTGCCTTCGAGGAGCACTTGAAAGGGAGCATAGAGAGGGGGAAATTCGCGGACTTAGCCGTTGTAACTAGTGATCCGCTAGTCAGCGAGCCAAGCAAGATCATAGACATCGAGGTATTGATGACCATAGTCTCGGGTAACGTAGTCTACGCGAAACAGCCGGAATTCGCGAGGCACTCCTGAGGTAGCATTCTGCTGTGACTTGGTTTGTGGTTGTAAACCGCAAGTCCGCCCATATTCTGATGGTTCCCAGTTGAAATTGAACGCAGGCCAATCGTCAAGATACCACTGAAATGGAATCTCTACCAACTTCGTCTCGGCTCCAAACCTGTAAGGCCCATTCAATGACCATGCGGCGCCTTTTCTGACTCTATAAGGATGGTAGTCGTTCGCCTGAAGACTGCTATCGTAGAGGAAACCTTTCTCGATGAGCATATCCACAACATATCTTTGAGTGGAGCCGGATATCTGCAGCCGACTGGGTTCTTCCCAGAAACTCGCTTGAGAGCAGGCAGGGCCATCTCAAAAGTCTGATCCTTTTCGGCTGAAGTGTCGCCCTCATGGGCATATCCATGATAGGCCATCTCATGTCCTTCCTCACTTATCCTCTTGCAGATGTCTGGAAACGTGTCCACTGTGTGACCTGGAACAAACCATGTTGCGACTATATCGTGCCCCCTTACACCTTTTCTTGACCATGACAAAAGATGGACCTTTCTTCGAGGATTTCCATGAGGGTATGTAATTCGCCATCCCGTAGGGCGGACTATTAGTGAAACGGACAACACGTGGTTTACACTTCTGACCTGCAACACCAACCAGGTTCACTTCAACAAAGATTACGCTGAGAAAAAGTTTCCCGGGCACCTTTCCACGGCAGACTGCTAGTTGACGCAATGTTGACATTAGCTGTCGTTGTCGGACTAAGTGTCGACCAAACCAGCAAGAACGGAATCATGTTGGGACTGACTGACATGAGGGTACCCAATCCTATTTTTCCCGGAGACACAGTGTATTCCGAATCAAAGGTACTCAGCGTGAGGTCGTCTAAGTCGCGACCAGAATTTGGGATCGTGGAGATATCTACACGCGGCTTCAAGCCGGATGGTGCAACTGCCGTGGAATTCCGAATAACCGTGATGATCAGAAAAGACAACGCAACGTGAGCGAGTGGAGAAAGCTGCACTGAAGGTGTTTTGCTCGAATCGGAAACTCACCTGTCCAATATGGAATTAATAGGCAATAGTCGGTTCATGTAACATGCATTCTATTTGGAATCAAGACTCTAGGCTCTAGCGTTCACTGAACAATGCTTGCCAGAAGTTTCTCTGGCCTGAAGAACCAATAGCGCAATGAAGCCAGAAAGAGCCACGAGCCCGCTAATGATATATGGGCTCCACAGACCCAAAAGATCAGCGCTAATGCCGCCCATCTGGGACATCAGCGCAAAGCCTAGATAGAAAGAAAATTCTAACTTCCCAATCGCCGAACCTCTCCCTCTCGAGGGTGACCGGGACACTAGCGTCAAAGCGGACGCTTGGCTCATCCCGGAAGCCAGACCTAAGACCAGCAATGCCAAAGCGAGCAACCCAGCTTTGTGAGTTAATCCGAGGACTATTACGGACGCGGCTAGAATTGTTCCCAATAACATGAATTTGCGCTCACCAACTCTCTCCGTGACAAGACCAATTCCAAGAAACGTGATGGCCCTGGAAACGCCAAGGAGCAGCATAAAGAAACCCGCCCAGATTACCGAGAAACCAAGCAATGTGACATATGCCGAAAACAAAGAGAATACGACTCCTAAGACGACCCCTTCCATTCCAGAGGCTAACCAAGCAGCCACCAAGTTGCTCGTCTCCCATTGTTGTTCCGACGTAGGCTCCTCCTCCGAGACGAAAGGGGATGAAGAGTTGCAAGTGAACTTGGTCTCCGATTTCAGAAGAAGCATGGGAACCAATGCCGCGACTAGCCAGAGGAAAGCGGAAAGGAAGGTCGTTTTGTAATCCAATTTGTCGATGAGGAAACCCCCTAGTATCGGGCCCACGATGAATGCTGAAGCCCATGTAACGTTATAGAATCCCAAGATCCGACCTGTTTCTCCATCCGGCGCTAGATCCGCCAGCTCCTTTTCCATGGCAACCCAGAATGCAATTCCGAAAAATCCCTGAAATGCTCTTATCCATGCCAATTCAAAGAAGTTCGAGCTGTATGGAAAGAGCAGGGTCGATAAGGCATAGGCTAGTAACACGAGTTGGAGAACTCTGACAGCTTTGCGCTTGTTGAGAAATCTCCCGACAATAAGCGGCACGAACAAGGACGGAATAGTGTACGCCAAAGCTATGAATCCCAACTCAGATTGCGATGATCCAACCGAAACTGCGAAGAGAGGTATCTCGAAAATCAGAACACTATAACCTATAGAGAAGAGGCCAGTCGAGGTAATGAGGTTCCCAATGTTGTGGCGCACTATCTCCCAACCAAAGCTGTGTTCTCAGACTTACGTACAGAGGAGATCTCACTCTCTGATGCATGATTTCTGTTTTTGCCAATGGTTGCACGTCCCGGTTTCTCTCACCTAACTCGCATTTGGAGTAGGCAAAAACTCTCACAGCTTGTGCAAGAGGATTTGAGTCGATGAGTGAATCATTCCTATAACGCATGAGTTGGCGTTTGTCGTGCGTATGCTACATTCTAGCGCGAATGTCGAACTCTATCTGCCACCCCACTCATCTTGATCCAATTCAATAAGTGTGGGGCTTCCGCGCAGACGATTTCTGTCTCTCTAACCATCAGATCCTTCAAAAGTTCGAAACTTTGTCTAGCGGTGTTCCTTGCAGTAACCGTCTACCAGACCAGTTGCATACGGGTTCCGGTTTCGATTTCGATGCTCAGAATTCGCTTGTCTGAATGGAGATCACGGGAGGTCTGCCCCGAGAATTGTTTGTCATAAGTTTCAGTTCTCTACTAATGATTTTGATTGCCACCTGGTTGAATTCTGCAAATCTTATTAACAGAAGTTGAACACAAGCGCCTTCTATGTTGAATTTCGGATGCATATTGCCGCAAGGCAACACGGACTACAAAACTATTGAGCGAGTCGCCAAAGAGGCGGAGAGGTTAGGATTCGATTCAATTTGGATGTACGATCACCTCCTCCCGCCGATGGTCAATTATCATGATTATGCCTACCCACATGATGGTCTCGTGAACGCGTCGCTCTACGAGGTCTGGACAACGCTGTCTGCGCTGGCCACCGTAACTTCAAAGGTTCGTCTAGGCTGCATGACGCTATGCAACCCGTTCCGTTATCCGTCTGTTGTCGCTAAGATGACTTCGACCTTGGACAATATTTCGAATGGTCGAATTGAGGTTGGTATTGGAGCGGGATGGTTCAAGACCGAATTCGTCGCCTTCGGTATACCGTTCAGTGAGGCCGCAGCAAGAATTCAAGGCCTCAGGGAAGGAATACATATCATTAAAAAGATGTGGACCGAAGAGGAAGTCACCTTCAAAGGTAAGTATTACTCCGTCGAATCCGTTTACAATAATCCGAAACCTATTCAGAAACCGCATCCTCCTCTCTGGGTCGGAGGAACGGATTCACGCGTGATGAAGATTGTAGCAGAATTCGCTGACGGCTGGAACATAGCATTCTACCCATCCAACACGCCTGAGGGTTACAGGAGAAAGGTCGAAGCACTTGAAGGGTATTGCAAAGAAGTCGGACGAGATCCGAAACAGCTACGAAAATCGTGGATGGGCGAAATAGTGATGGGCGATACAAAGGCTGATGTTGAGCGCGAGGTGACTAAACTGAAACCCGCAGACATGACTAACGATCAGTACAAAATAGCCAGAATAATGGGTACACCTGACGAGGTCATCACGCAAATTCAAACCTACGTGAAGCTCGGCGCATCATATCTCATGATAAGGTTCCCGCACATCGAGACGCTTGAACCACTCAGGTCATTTGCAGAGCAAGTCATGTCCCGGACCCGCTAATTCAGGATTCGCTTCGTCGTCAATGCATCAATCTGGTATCGCAAAGAAAGCTCACTTGAAGACCAAATGCATAGACCCGGGAATGGTTTTCCCCGAGATTCCCTTAATGATCATCATGTTGCTGTTTTCGCATAAAGCGGCGTTTATGGCTCTTCCCGTGATCTTGAGAGATTAGGCTAATTGCGTCTAGGTTGCAGCACTGAATCTTGAGATCGCACATTCTGCAAATGCTTCAAAGGTACCAAAATCCAAAACATCTGGGAAGCGTATGACGAAATCCGTTACACCTACGTCAGTGAACTTACGAAGCTTCTCTTCACAATTCTCTGTCGTAACTTGAATTAGCGGATATCCCATGGCTAAGTGTGCATATTGCTTGGTTTTCATGGAAAGGTCACTATCATTCTTTCCGAGAATCAGGAGGCCCTGCCACGACCTGCGAATCTTTGACGGATCTCTTCCGATTTTCTGGCACAGATTGTTGAGGATCCGATTCTTCTTCCCAAAGCCTTCTGGAGTGTTGCTTTGATAGAAACCGAGGTTCCATCCATCTGCATGTTTAGCAACTAAACTCAGAATTCTATTCAGGCTTCCTCCAATCCAGATTGGAGGATGCGGCTTTTGGAGTGGTTTAGGCTCGTTGATCGCATTTGTTATGCGATAGTATTTTCCATGGAAGGTTGCTGAATTCTCAGTCCACATCTTCTTGATTACTTGGATTCCTTCTTCAAGTTGCGCAAGCCTGATGTCTGCGTCCGGGAAGTCATATCCATATGCGTCAAACTCATTCTTGAACCAGCCCCCTCCTATTCCCAGCTCGAGTCTACCCTTGCTCATCATATCTATTTGTGCCGTCATTTTCGCGACGAGAGCTGGATTGCGAAAGGGATTGCACAAAACTAGGGAGCCAAGCCTGGCCCTTTCAGTCACCATGCAAAGCGCTGCTAAAGTAGTAAGGCATTCGAAGAATGGTTTTCTCGGATCGGAACCATCGTAAGGAAAGAAGTGGTCGTAAACCCACAATGAGTCGAACCCGAGCCTCTCGCAGACTCGGCACACTTGCTTTAGTGTTTCAAATTCCACGTTTTCGACTGGTAACGATACCCCGAACGTTATCCTCTCAGCCTTCGTTCTGTCCGAACCGACCGTAAAAGTCATTCAGTTTTCGCTTCGGCCAACCGAGTCGACCGAAGAGTTTTATTAACACTTTTGTTGCTTCGTGCGGGGTAGTAAACTGAATTGGCCTTTGATTGGATTCTTGACGTCTCGTTTTCTGGCATTGTTCTCGGGGGACTCTACGCTCTAATGTCCACAGGTTTGACCGTTGTCTGGGGAACCGTGGGAGTATTGAATTTCGCGCAAGGTGCTTTCATTACTTGCGCCGCCTACACGACTTGGATCGTTCTGACCTCATGGGGGCTTGGCTACCTCTTTGCATTTCCGTCCGCCCTAATGGTGGCTTTTGTGTTGGGTGTGCTCGTCGAACTGCTTGTTTTCCGACCGCTAAGGTATAAGGAGCATAGCGATTATAACAGCATATACGCGAGCGCGGGAGTAGGCATTGCCTTAGAGGCATTGTTGCTTGTCGTTTTCGGGCCGAGGAGACAAAACGTGCCTCCGATGGTGCCAGGCCAATTGAATATTTGGGGAGCCATACTCGACTGGCAAAGCGTACTGATAATCTCTGTCTCGTCCTTGAGCTTGGTAATATTCTGGGTGTTCCTGAAGAAGAATCGCTACGGAATTGCAATGCGTGCGGTCGCGCAAGATATGGAAGCGGCGAGGATTGTCGGAATTGACCTGAATAGAATATACCTTCTCACATTTGGACTGGGGGCGCTCATGGCTGGATTGGCTGGTCTCCTGATGAGCCCGATATTCTATTTGTGGCCAAACCTTGGAGACATTCCGGAATTGAAGAGTTTCATCATAGTTGTCTTTGGGGGACTCGGGAGCATACGCGGCACAATTGTTTCTTCTTTTCTTCTTGGTTTGGTGGAAGCTTTCGCAGGCTACTTCCTCGGTTTAGGTTGGTCGTTGCCTGCGATGTTTGTCTTCATGATGCTTATTCTAATCATCAAACCCAGCGGACTTCTGGGCAAAGCAGTGTAGTGCTGCGAATTGAGACTCCACGCGCGAGAGGCTGTTCTCCTCTCATTGCTGCTTGTCGTCGTGATATTCCCATTTTTTGGTGATCCTTTCGATGTCTATACCATGATTATCTTCTTCATGTGGGCAGTGATTGCTGTCAGCTGGAATTTGATGTTGGGTTTCGGGGGAATACCCTCCTTCGGAAACCTTGTGTTCTTCGGAGTGGCTGGCTACGTCACAGGATACTTGGCTATTCATGGATACCCAATCTGGTTAGCGATTGCCGTCGGAACAACGTTGAGTGTAGGCGCAGGTTTCGTCATGGGTGCTCCGACGTTAAGGTTGAAGGGTGTCTACGTTGCTCTTTTCACCTTCGCCTGCGAGGAGTTTGTAAGGAACGTCGTGCTCGAACCAGAAATGATACCTTGGACAGGGGGCGGCATCGGTCTGCAGGGCGTTCCACGATTTCCAGTGGATCCCTCGTGGCTTGGTCTTTTCCACTACTATCTCGCGCTTGGAATACTCGTTGCAGCTTCTGGAACAATCTACCTTCTTCTTCGATCTCGCGCAGGACTAGCTCTTATGTCGGTGCGGGAATCGGAACTGTATGCTCGGAGCTTGGGGGTTAATGTCTACCGGTATAAGCTTCTGGCCTTCCTAGTAGGTTCATTCTTCACAGGATTGATCGGATCCTTTTATGTTCTCTACACAAGTACGGTCTCGTCTAGTATTCTCGTTTTCAATACCTTGTTACTGATCCTAGTCATGGTACTCATCGGAGGCCTTGGGACTCAATTCGGCCCGATCTTGGGAGCATTCATACTTACCTTTGTAACAGAGTATATGCGTGCTACTTTGCTTGGTGATACCTCCCTGTTCAGGTTGGTAGCGATCGGCCTACTAATTCCAGTAGTATTGATTTTCTTGCCTTCGGGACTGGTGGGCTTGCGTTTTCGATTCCCAGGTCGAAGTGGAGGAGCTTCGAATGGGAAGAAGCTTCTAAAAGAGCCAGTCTTTGATTAGATTAGATAACTCTCCTCTAAATCTTTCAATGGGTCCAGAAGCAACGATCTCACCCATCTTAAGCACGTAGACAGTGTCAGAGATATCAAGAGCTCCTTTCACGTTCTGATCTACGAGCAGGATAGTGATGCCTTGTGCGCGAAGGTCTGAAAGCATGCGATAGATCTCCTTGGCGACCTTTGGGGATAAACCGGCAGTCGGCTCATCAACTAGTAGGGCCTTCGGAGAAATCATTAGGGATCGCATCAACTCAAGCTGCCGTCGTTCTCCACCACTCAGCTTTCCGGCTGGCTGACTTGTCCTCTGCTTGAATAGGGGAAAGCGCTCGTAAACATCGGCAATGCGTCGTCTAACCATTGCTTTGTCTTTGTATAAGCTCCAAGCACCAAGTTTCAGGTTCTCTTCGACCGTAAGATCTGGGAAAATGGCATGTCGTTGCGGAATGAATGCGAAGGCCTTCGCTGGTAAGAGATGAGACGGCGTATGAGTAATGTCTTCTCCATCAAAGAGGACACGCCCCCTTCTTGGTTTGAGAAATCCGTAGATTGTTTTCAGAAGCGTTGATTTCCCAGCGCCATTTGGTCCGATTATTGAGGCGATTTTAGCTTTCTCAGCCTGCACCGAGATATTTTTGATTATCTCAATGTCTCCCTGATACGCCGTTGTGAGATTCTCACCCTGAATCGACACATCAATCACCAAGGTAAGCTTCGATTACGCGCTTGTCGTTTTGGATTTCCGTGGGGGTGCCTGACGCGATGATCCCGCCGGTGCTCATGACGACGACTTTCTGGCAGACGTACATTACTGTTGCGATGTCATGACTGACGATTCCGAAAGTCTTTCCCATTTCTGAATGCATTACCCTGATCTTGTCCAGAATCTTCTTCTTAAGGACGGGATGAATGCCGAAGAAAGGCTCGTCAAGAAGAAGCAACTCGGGGTCCAGCATTGAAATGACTGCTAGATCAAGGAGTTTCTGTTGACCGCCTGAGAGGTTCTTGGCTGGTTCCTCTGCCAGTTGCAGCACCTCGAAGAACTCGAGGAGCTCGTGAGCTTTTTTTCGAGGTTCTGATATCTTTTGCCAGGTGGCCGGCACAAGCATGTTCTGCATGACGGTGAGCGACTTGAAAAGTTCTGATATCTGGAACGTGCGTCCGAGTCCCTTCCTTGCAATACGATGAATTGGAAGACCGTCGATTCGTTCGCTCTGGTAGGATATCGAGCCGGAATCTGGCCTAAGAAAGCCAGTAATCGTGTTAATGAGCGTCGTCTTACCGGCGCCGTTAGGTCCGATGATGCCCAGCACAGTTCCTTTCTCAAGTCGAAGGGACAAATCGTCGACTGCTACCAAGCCGCCGAATCGTTTGGTCAGGTGAGAGACTTCGAGCACCGTTAGGCCTCGCTGACGGACTGAATTGAACCCCGTCAACAGGGGTGATTTTGGCTCCTAGATTTAGTTTTTGGTGTTGATTAGTAACCGGATGCTTAATATCTACCGTGTAATCGAGTGGCGGAAGAATGTGAATGAATCAACTTCGATTCAGTCTGGATGTATGATCTCTTCTACCCTACTCCTTCCATTCTCCCCTCGCATCAGACGGCCGTGTAACGAGATTTGGACGACACTTTCAGCTGTGGACGCCCTTATTTCAAAGGTTCGTCTTGGCATGTTGGTTCTGTGTGAAAGTCGCCCCACCATCCGCCCATCGTTACCAAAATGAGTTCGACCTAGACAATATCACCCATTGTCGACCGGAAGTTGGTCGCAATCGCCGTGCCAAAAGGGATAACGTCCGTGGTGCACTGTTTCACATACATAGTGTATTTACACAGGTCTTTTATTGATCTTGGGCCGACCCACATTCAGGTTTAGGTTTTGTCTGACAAATCGGTTTCTCGAAGGAAGTTTCTAGGATCGGTAGCTGGGACCGCCGCAATATTCGCTACCGCAGGTGTTCTCGGCGGCTATGAGGCTGGGACTTCGCAAATGGTCACTCCTGCAGTAACCACAACCGCTGCAGGAACAACGACGACTTCCGCTGCGCCGATCAAACTCGGTTCCATGGTTCCTCTCACAGGTGGAGATGCCTCCAACGGGCGAGAGATGCACCGAGGATTGAAGTTGGCGGTTGATGAGATCAATGCTCAAGGAGGGCTTCTTGGTAGACCAGTCGAATTGACCGAACTGGATACAGCTGATATGTCATCGATTGTAACGCTGCAATGCGTTGACACCTTGGCCACCAAATACAACGTGGATTTTGTGACTTACGGGTACGGTGCAACATACACAGCTGCCTATGAAGAATTCGCCAAATACGAACTTCCGTTCTTGCAAAATGATACGTGCCAAGAATTCGCGGACTGGGTTAACAATAATCCATCCAATAATTGGATGGGGTGGATGGCAACTACCCCTGAGCATTTTTACGGATCTGGTTTTCGCGTTGTTCTCGACCAAATAATGGCGTCCGGAGCATGGAAACCAAAGACGAAGACAGTAGCCGTCATACGGGGCGAAGACTCATACGGTCAAAGAATAGCAAGTTCCTTTATTGATGAGATCAAGAAGGAAGGCTGGTCTGTCACGCTGGACGAAACAGCCAGTTTCGGAACAGTGGAATATGGTCCTTACTTAACGAAGTTAAGAGCGAACCCCCCCGACTTACTGTTCACCACGATATGGGTAAGCAGCGATTACGCAGCTTTTTGCAAACAGTTCTTCCAAGATCCAACCCCGAGCCTTATGTACGGTCAGTGGGCTCCATCGGCCCCCGAGTTCATAAGCCTGCTTGGCGACAAGGCGAACGGAATCATCTGGTCCACTATTAACGGTCCTCTAACAAGATCTGGCGCGTCATACCAGGACCCGATCTGTCAGACTTTTTACAACAAATACAAAGCTCTCTACCCAGATACAGAACCTGGCGATCAAGCATTCCTTTCCTATGATAATGGGTGGCAGTGGGCTACCGCGACAATGATTGCTGGAACAACCGACAAGAAGGCTGTCTGTCAAGCGTTGAGCAATGATCTTCGAGTTTATCGCGGTACAACGGGCTCATATCGATACAACAAAGAGCATTGGGCTGATATTTACCCCGATGAGCAGAGGGACGTCTCAATAGGCATCGCGCATCAGCATCTGCAAATACGGAATGGGAAGCATCAACTGATCTCTCCCCCTCCATATGCGTCAACGCAGTTCGAGCTTCCGTGGTGGATCAAGCAGTAACTTCCTATCTTTTTTTCTCAGTTTATTGGGTACCGGGAAACCAGCGTCAACGCGGCAGCGGCCAAGAGGACCATGTTCTCAGGCACCGTCCTGATAGTCGTGAGATTCTTTTCTCATGACAATCCACACGACTTGCGCGTCCGATATTACGATTAAGCTCTGCGAAAAGCGGGCCATTCAGATGAGCCATGTTTGCCGATTATTGCTGATCAGGCTAACTTGAAGAGCATCTGAAGCATAGGAGGCGGGTGCAATGTCGTATCCAAGAATGCTGCGCATCAAGCAGATCTTCGAGACAGCCCCGCCGATCGCCGACATTCCAACAGCTGTTCGATACGAATTGGAGCGGCTCGAACTCTCAGACATTAGACGAGGCGAGACGGTGGCTATCACCGCCGGAAGCCGTGGAATATCGAATGTTGCGGCCATAACAAAGATCGTAGTCGAGGAGCTCGAAGCGATGGGAGCCGTGCCCTTCATCGTTCCCGCAATGGGGAGTCACGGTGGAGCAACGTCTGACGGGCAGTTAGACATTTTGAGACAGCACGGGATAACCGAAGAGAGTATGGGTGTCCCAATTAGATCCTCGATGGAAACGGTCCAGATCGGGGAGACGCTGGGTTTTCCGGTCTATATGGACAAGATCGCTTCGGAGGCTGATCACATCGCCCTCATCGCTAGAATAAAGCCCCATACCGACTTCAGGGCAGAGATCGAAAGCGGTTTCTACAAGATGATGGCCGTCGGTCTCGGGAAGCACAAGGGTGCCGTTACATGCCACCGTGCTTTCGTGCGACATGGTTATCAGAAAGTCTTGGAAAACGTCGGACGCGAGTTGTTGAAGACAGGAAAAATAGCTTTTGGTTTGGGGGTCGTTGAGAATGCATATGAACAAACGGCGAGAGTCGGGTTAGCGCTTCCCGAGGAGATGGAGCGAGAAGAGAAGCGTCTGCTCAGTCTAGCTAAGTCTTGGATGATGAAGCTTCCATTCAACGATATCGATGTCCTTGTTGTGGATGAAATGGGGAAGGATGTGAGTGGTGATGGTATGGATCCCAATGTTATCGACCGCTTCGCTCCGGAGACACTGGATATGTCTTGCGGGCCTAAGATTGTCAGGCTCGTCGTGCTCGACCTAACAGAAGAGAGCCGCGGGAATGCTATAGGGATCGGAAGAGCCGACTTCACCTCGAAGAGACTGGTTGAGAAGATCGACCGACAGGCAACCTACGTTAACGCCTTAACTTCCCTTGCGCCGGAATCGGCGAAGATACCTCCGTACTTCAACACGGATAGGGAAGCGATAGATGCTGCACTAAGTACCGTTGACACCATCGAACCTGGGGTCGCTAAGCTGGTTCGGATCAGGAACACCCTGGTACTGGGTGAAGTTGAGGTGTCCGAGGCTTACGCGCCGTTGCTCGAAAATCGGAAAGACCTCCTCCAGCTCAGCGAGCCGAAGGAGTTACAGTTTGACCAGTATGGGAATTTGCCACCCTTGAAACCTTGGAGTCCCGACCCAAAGCAGCACAGTTTCCGCTAGTACCTGCTACGCGAGATCCTCGGTGGTTGTTTCCGTGATCTTTATTCCCCGCTTGGCCAATTCGGGGATTAGTCTCTTTGGGTCTACGGAGTTTTCGGGTAGTAGGACTCCTCGCTGTACTATCTCTCCTCGTCCAAGCATTTGCGCTACAATCGAAGATGGAACGCCGACAAGATATTCTCCTGCGTTCGCTCCCCATTCTTTCTTGGAATGACCGATCCATTCAACGATGTGGCTGACTCTAGTTCCGTTTCGTTTGCCTATTACTTGAACCCTAGCCGCTTCCCAGTCATCCAGAGTCAGACTCTCCGGGTATCCAAGGAGGCCACGGCTTGCCAGAAGGTTGACAAGGAACTTTCGGGGGGATATCTTTCTTCCGTCCACCTCTACAGCATCGTCTCTCCCAAACCCGGCATCGGCCAAGACTTTGAAGTCGAGAAAACCTGGGCCGCCCTCCATCCAGTTCACGTTCCGAATTCCTTTCTCCTTGAAGGAAACAGGAAATGTTGTTGCTTCCGAATGAATAGTGACAAATACATCTTGCTTTCCGATAGGCTCAGGGAATTGCACTGTCTCTCTCCGGCTCAAAGGTGGGACTTTCTTGTGCTCACCATCTTCAAATATGGGAGCGTCCAAGACGAACTCGTCAAGAAGCGTATCGATTGACCAGGTAACCAAGAACGGGGGGACGCCTTTGGTTAAGTCTTTCCACCCGTCTCTTACCAGAATCGTTTCCACCGAATCCAACTTATCTACGATGTATCTTGCCATAACATTGCTCACGCCGGTGCAGTTGCCCATGCAAGGTATTGCTGTTAGCCCCGCTTGTTTGAAGCGATCATGCAATTTCAGCTGCCTGAATTTTGAGTAGTCGCCAGCCGGATCCAAGAAAGTGAGACCACCATGGTCCAGGTAATGCACTTTAGCCAGTAGCGCTGCTTCCATAGCTTCTAAATTGAAGTAGTAGGTTGCTGCATTAAGAGCCACGTCAGCGCCTTTCAGGATCTCCGCTGTGTCCTTAGGTTTTCTGAGATCCACATACGCCGCAGATACATTGCCTCCTTTTATTTTATCCACGATCTCTTTTGCCTTAGTCAGATTAACGTCCGCAACAACTACCTCAGTGACTCGAGAGTTCTCCACCAAGTCTCTAACTGCACACCGGCCAGTCAGGCCAGCTCCTCCCAACACAACTACTTTCATCTTGCTTCCTCAAGCGAAATGCATAATCTGGTACATATGCCTATGTTTCCAGTTGTAGAGACGGAGGCGTCGTAAATGAAAATATCACTCGTCGCAAAATTCGCAATGTTGACTCAGTTAGTTTGATTGGCAATCGTGAAGGCAGGCAACCTTATGAAGACACGACAGCGCTACGAGAAACAACGAGGACTCTAGAAATTGCTCAGAGTGGGCGTTGACATAGGTGGGACTTTCACAGACGTTTTCGTTTATGACGAACAGACTGGACATATCCGAGTTGGAAAGACTCTTTCAACTCCTCCTGGTTTCGTTGAAGGAGTTGTTACTGCTCTAGTGAAAGCTCACGTCAACCTTGCACAGGTCAAGCATTACATTGGCCATGGGAGTACGATATTTGACAACGCTATAGTCGAGCGGAAGCTGCCGCCGGTCGCCCTTGTAACCACCAAAGGATTCTTTGACCTATTGGAAGTGGGTCGATGGTGGAGAGGCGAGCTGTACGATCTCCAATGGGATAAACCTGCTCAGACAAGACCTTTGGTCAAGAGAAGTGACATCTATGTAGTCGAAGAAAGGATCGGCTTTGATGGCAAAGTTATCAAGCCCCTTAATGAAGCTGAATCCAGAGCCGTGGCGAAACAGATCAAGACCAGAGGATATGAGAGCGTCGCGATATTCTTCATCAATTCCTACGCTAATCCCGAGCATGAGCTCCGAATGGCAGAGATCATTGCTCAGGAGAGTCCTGACATCCACATCACAACGTCGACTAGCATCATACAGACCATCAGAGAACTTCCTAGACTATACACTGCGGTTTTTAATGCATGTGTCATCCAGGCTGTGAAGGCATATCTGAGCCATCTAATTAGCGAACTGAAAAGCCGCGGCTTTCAGGGAGAGCTTTTGGTCTTCCAGTCGAACGGCGGCACCATGAGATCCGATCTAGCCGCGATCAAACCCGTCCTTACAGCAGTGTCCGGAGTCGCGGCGGGAGTGGTAGCCTCGCGTGAACTGGCCGCCAACCTTGGAATTGATGATGTAATTGCGTTCGATATGGGCGGAACGACTGTCAAAGCATGTTTGATTTCGGGGCTTAAGTTGCCGGTGACAAGTGAGTATCAATTCGAATGGGATATGCCAATTGGAGTTCCTATGATCGACATGGTTGAACTTGGCGCTGGGGGAGGCAGCATAGCTTCGCTGGACGAAGGGAACATGCTCCACGTGGGACCGAGAAGCGCAGGGGCCAGTCCAGGGCCTGCATGCTATCAACGTGGCGGAACTGAGCCTACCGTGACAGATGCGAACCTCGTTTTGGGAAGACTGAACCCCACAGGATTGTTAGGCGGCGAACTCAAACTTGATGTGGACTCAGCACGCAGAGCTATCGCAGCGAAAATCGCCGGCCCTCTAGGGCAAGAGATCGAGGACGCGGCTATGGGGATTGTCAGGATAGCTAACACAAACATGACTCAGGCATGTCGAACCGTCAGTATTGGACGGGGGTACGACCCACGCGACTTTGCTCTCATTGCGTTCGGCGGGGCAGGACCAATGCATTGCGCTGATATAGCAACCGAGCTGCAGACAACGCAGATAATTGTTCCTCCAGACCCAGGGGTCTTCTCAGCTCTAGGAATGTGCACGGCCGACTTCCAACACGACTTCGTACAGACATTCATGGGCGATACAACGAAGATTGATCTGAACCAACTGAACAAAACCCTGGCGAAACTGGAGACTTCGGCTGCGGAAGAGCTAAAGAGAGATCAGGCCGAAGGGGGGGCAAGCATTACTCGCTTTCTGAAAATGAAGTATTACATGGAGCCCGTTGCGAAGGGCCTAGAGATACCGATAAGCCCCGGCCATGTTGACAACAAGAAGATCATTCTCACTCGGAGAAGATTCGACAAACTTCACAAACTGCGTTATGGATTCTCAGTTCCTGATGAGCAAGTCTGGATGGTAGAGCTCAGAGTAAGAGGCGTTGGGAGAGTTGAACGTGTCAAACTCAAGAAATGGCAGCAAAAACCCCCATCCTCACTACATGCGCGAATGGCAATGAGAGATGTCTACTTCGAAGACAAGGGTTTTCTAAAGACGTCGATATATGCGAGAGAAAAGATTGACTCTGGCAACGTTATAGTTGGACCTGCCATAATAGAAGAGTTGACATCAACGTGCGTGATCCCCCCAAACTTTAGAGCGAAAGTGGACCGATTCAAGAATCTCGTAATCACCGAATCTCAAGGGAGGAGGGCTCGGTAATGAAAGTCGACAACATCACAATCGATGTTATAATGCATCATCTCGAAGCAATATGCAAGCACATGTCCGAAATCTTGATCAGCACATCATATTCACCGATCTTCTATGAGGCAAGAGACTTTTCCACAGCGCTATTCGATAGAGATGGACAACTTATCTCTCAAGAGCTCGGCTGTCCCGTCCATTTGGCAGCAATGCCTTTTGCAGTGAAGGTTATCATCGAGGATTTTGGGAACAACCTAGAACCGGATGACGCAATCCTGATGAACGACCCCTATCGAGGAGGATCTCACGTACCTGACTATACATTTGTCTCGCCGGTCTTTCTCAAGAACGATATAATCGGTTTCGCTGCGACCCGAGCCCATGTGGTAGACTCAGGCCAGGCAGCACCTTGTTTCTTCGCAGAAGCGACCGAGATTGTTCAGGAAGGCCTACGTATTCCCCCGGTAAAGATTTACAGCCGCGGGAAGCCCGTAAGCGACGTTTTGAAACTGGTTCTTTCACATACACGTCTGCCAAAATGGTTGGCAGGTGACATACGAGCTGCTGTAGCATCAAATGCCATCGGGAAGGAGGAACTGCTCCGCCTCTATGATAGGTACGGCAGCAGAACCGTAGAAGCAAGCGCCCGTGAAATACTGGATTACTCAGAACGTCTCGTAAGAAAAGGCATTTCAACGATCCCAGCTGGCACCTACAAAGCTGAGGACCAACTTGACACAGATACAGTAACCACCAACATCTACAAGCTCCGCGCAAGGATTCTCGTGACAGGACAGTCAATGACAGTGGACTGGACGGGAACAGACCCACCCGCTAGGGGGCCGATCAACAGGCCGAAACATGCAGCCGTAGGAGACACTTTCTACGCCCTCAAGTGCATACTGGACCCCAACGGGCCTGCGAATGCAGGCTCCTTCAGGCCTATCAGCGTCGTAATCCCAGACAATTGCCTTCTGAGTGCCAAGTGGCCTGCGCCGGTTGATCGTGGCAACAACGAAACTACAGCGCGAATAATTGATGTGATATGGCAGGCTCTTGTACCAGCCGTGCCAGAACGCATAATCGGCATGACGTATGGCTACTGTGGCGGGGCAAGCGTAGGGGGAATCGATCCACGAAGTGGAGAACCATACGCGTTCTGGGAAGGATCACCAGGCGGATGGGGAGGACGTTACAACAAAGATGGAGTGAGTGCCAACACCCACCTTCAGGGAAACGTCAGGGATACCCCCATTGAGATCATGGAACACGTTTATCCAGTCATGATCACGAGAAGCGAACTGCTTATCGACTCTGGTGGACCAGGAGAGTTTCGAGGCGGCCTCGGACTCGCCCGCGAGTACAAATTTATCAACCATTCAGCAACCTTCGGCGGCGGCGGTGAGAGAGCTAGAGCTGGACCGCCAGGAGTAATCGGCGGAAGACCCGGGAGCCTTTTCCGCGGAGTCTTAGTCAAAGACAATCATGAGGAAGAGGTCGTACTGGGCATAGATCAAAACGGTAGGTGGCATAGTTCAATGCAAACTCTGTGGAATCTTCCGCCGAATTTTGCTGTCAGACTAGAGAACGCGGGCGGAGGCGGATACGGGAATCCGTTGAAACGTAATCCAGAACGTGTTCTCCAAGATGTGATTGATGGGTACGTTAGCCTCGAATCTGCGTTCTCGGACTATGGAGTGGTAATTGGAAAAGAAACCATGAAAATAGATCGCAAATTAACAAATGCAGAGCGCAAGAAGAGAATCACGGGGGAGGTTAGTAACAGTCAGTAGTTACGGGATTATCGAAGGTTTTCAACCAATCGAAATCTCACTCCACGTCTCGATTTGCATATTGATCGGGCCAGAGCTTCAAATTCCTTTATGGAAGACATTTTAATCGGTTGTCAGCCAACTATCGGATTCAATCTGCTTCTCTCAATCTCTCGATCTAAGTCTCTGATGCTTAGAGACAAGTAGCGCTCGTGACAGGAGGGTCGTCCGGGATGGACTGACGGTGTCCAAGTGATAAGTGATAAGTGATAAGATAACCAAGTGAAAGAAAGTCCAGATCTGATAATACCGAGCAGATTGAAGGAAAAGGCGCGAGCGCCCAATAGCCTACTGAAGAAACTTGGTCGAGGTGCTTCGATTTTATCTGAGAGTACGCCTCAGCGGACGAAACCGACAGACGGTCCACTGATGCTTGTAGCAGAAGAAGCGTCTTGCATGACTGGTGCGAATGTGACAGTAGATAGCGGAAAGACACCGAGATAGCAAGGTCTATGTACTGTTTGAAGCTTTTGACTCGATGAGGATTTGAAACGCGGTCGGAGAGATGTTGCGATGAAGGGTCTCTTTGATATTGAAGGGAAGGTTGCGTGGGTTACTGGAGCTAGCGCAGGGGGGTTAGGTTACTATCATGCTCTGACTCTTGGTGAAGCGGGAGCTAATGTTGTTGTGAGCGATCTATCATCAAGGGCTACGGATCT
>Ga0187882_1000383_pt1 | contig 49688 bp, 43 predicted proteins | sample June2016WEW_19_1_3_FD_132991 | JGI IMG/M metagenome (GOLD analysis project Ga0187882, IMG submission 132991) | Peatland microbial communities from SPRUCE experiment site at the Marcell Experimental Forest, Minnesota, USA - June2016WEW_19_150 | ecosystem: Environmental > Terrestrial > Soil >... | reverse complement strand
GTGGCGACTTTGGCTTTGCCCTCGGGAGTTTTGGGGCCGGTGGAGAGCTTGGAGTTACGGCGGTTGGCTTCGATTTTGAGTTGTGATGACATTGGGGGACCTCGGGGGGCGGGTTCTTTTGGGCTCAGCCCCTATAGAAGGTTAGGCATGGGTCTGGCGGGCGGCAGGTTGGTCAGCGGGGCAAGTGATTGAGGGGGTGGGAGATGGAGTTGGGGGATGGGAGGGACCGAGAGAAAGCGTACGGTGAATCGGGGGCGGGTGCGGCAGAGCTAGGGGGAGGGGGTTATTCGTCCGAGTGCCCTAGACCTAGTCCGATACCCCGTATTCTTCCTCTGAGGCCACTGAAGGCCATTCCGGTCGCGGCTGGAAGGGGAAGGCAGAATGCCCGGCGTGGTCTTTGGACTTGGCTGGGCTATGATACCTTGTCTTCGAAGCGACGCGGGCTACAAGTTGGCTTCAGGTGCGTTGTCGCACGATCCGTGTGGTTCCAGAGTCGAGTACGAAATGCGTCTTAGTGAACGCGCCGTAGCTGTGCTTGCGATCATACGTCGTGATCTTACAGATCCAGGCGAACACGCCGCCCAGCTTGGCTGCCTCGCGTTGAACGAGCGAACGGCGAATGAGCAACATTTGGCCGGTTGACGGCGTGAGGTCCCCAGTCGTCATTTCCCGCAGCTTGTGCGTCCAGTCAATCCAGCGCGCAACTTCGCAGCCGTCCTCGTCGACGACCACTGCCTCCTGAGTGCACCGAAAGTCAAAGGCTTCTCTTGCAAGGATCGGCGATGGCAGCCAGACGCCGCGGTGAAATCGCCACCACTGCCACCGGGGAACTGTGTTCGGGTCTGCCAGAGCGGCAAGCCGCCAGACCAACCAGTCAGAGTGCTGTTCCTGCCAATCGGCCGCGGGTGCGCGGTCGTAACTGCCCCCAAAGGCCAGGAGGTGCTCCTCTTCCCACCCGATCGTGCGCCGCGCATTCCTGGAACAAACGGTGTCGATGTCGGGGATGCGGGTTCCGGAACAGGCTTGAACGACACCGACGATGTCCAGGTCGTAAACTGAGCTGTCGCTCTCCTGGATGCGCCCACCAGCCTCCGCAATGAGCCAGTCCTCCCCGAGCTGCCGCTGCCACATGCTTGCGAGTTCGGTGGTTACCCACCCTGGGAGGGTGTCCACGGAATCGCGGGCCAGAGGGCACGTGGGCCAAGTCTCCGGCGGCTTCCCTGGAGGGACCAGCCACAGGCCCAAATCGATGGGGCAGGTCTGCGCTGCGAGCCAAAGGGACATGCCTGGCGTCATCCCCCGTACATGCACAGCCCAAGCCAGGGCCCGCAGGAATGCAGAGCGATACACTTCGCTCAGCGGAAGGTCCAAGCACGGAAGGTGGTCGTCATCCTGGCGCGTCCAAAAGGAAAGATAGGGCCTGCGCAGCGTAAGGCCGGTGACCTCGACGAGCTTTGTCCACTCAAACGCCCACTGGGCCAGGAAGCCAGGACAGTATTTTTGGTCGATATGCTTCGCATGCATCAAGTACACGGGGGGGACAAAGCTCTCCGCGTACTGCACAAAGAAGGGATGTGCTTCGAACCCCCCTGGCGCGCTTCCGGAATGCAGGTCGCCAACCACCGGGTCGCCGATGTACTCCCCGTACAGGTGTCTGGCGATCAGCCATGAGAGAAGTGAGGGCTTTGAAAGGTGTTGGGAGACCACGTCCCACGATGGCATGCCAACACTGCGGACCCTCGCCTGAAACAAGGCAAGTAGCCCAAACACCGCCACGCTCTCCAGATTCTGCGCGGCCATCCAGGCCAGGGTCGCACCGGTAACCTCCACCCCAAGCTCCGGATCGGCTAGCAGCGAACCGAGCGAAACACAGGCCCTCTCCCTGACCAGCCCAGATGGCCAAGTAAGGCGCTGGAAGAGCAGGTCAAGCACGGAGGCTTCAAGCGTCGTCACTGCCCTCCTCCAGGAATCCACGTCGGAGCCGGCAGGTTCAGCGGCACAAGTTGCAGCGTGGTCTCGGTCGCAGCCCGCGCCACCTCCTTCGCCATATCCGGGTGTTCCATGAACAGCAGAAACTCCACTAAGCGGGAGATGTAGCTGTGCACCGTGACGCCTGATCGATGGAGGTGCCCGGGATCGGACATCAGGGTGCTTTGCAGGAAGGCCAGCCACTTCTCCGGATAGATCTCTCTTAGCTTTGTCCACACATACCGTACTTCTTCGGTCTGTGAGAAGTAGCGGTTCCAGCCGTATCTCCTCCGCTGCGCAGCTACGAGCGCCTGGTAGGCGCCCTGTTTTCCCCTGACTTCCATCGTGAGCTCAAAACGTACCTTCGAGTCTCCGGAAAGGAACGATCTACCGCTGTCATAAGCCTCCAGAGCCTCGAGCACGTCCTTTTTGTGCCCCTGAGCGCGCCAGTACCTCGCCCACCCATCGACGTCCTCGTCCACGCGGTAGCTTCCGGCGGCCTCGGCCGCCCCCCGATAAGCTTCAAACTTCTCCGGAGGAAAGTCGCCGGGGTCTGGCATCGGCCCGCCCCCGACCAGCCCCTCCCGATCAGCCACGGAATCCCGCTGTGGCTCCGTGGGGCCCGAGGGCACATGGAATAGGGACAATCTACGCAGGCACTCGGCCGCGTTCCGGTCGCCTTTGTCGGAGCGGCCGGCCAGCGCCAATAGGTTTTCGCGCTCTACCGCAGTCTCCGCGACCGCCTGGAACACCCGGTTGCCCAGGTCCGCCTTGGACACAAACGTCTCGAAGATGGAATGCGCGTCCCAATACTCGCCGCGGGCACATAGCCACTCGTGGTATTTGACGAACCGCTGGAGATTGCCCTCGAACAAAAGTCGCCCTAGCCGCCGTGGTAGATGACCGGTCTCGTCCCCGTCAGTGTATTCTCCTACAGCCGAGATTGCCGGAGCCAGCCGCACCAACAGATCCAGTGCGTCACGGGCCCATCCGGCCTCCTGAAGGTGCTCTGCGGCATCAAGGCACTGGTCGAGGAGCATGTCCTTGTGGTACCCGTACGCAACGAGATTGGACCAGCACTCGCGCACCCACTTGGCCGCTGCGTCGCTCGTGGCGTGCGATGCGGCCAACTCAGCCGCCAGCGCGCACAGTTCTGCGCGGGAGCCGAAGTCCTCGGCGGTCGAACCGAGCTCCGATTCGATCATCCTCAGGGTTCCCATTAGGCCATCCGCCGTGAACCAAGTCCTCCGATAGGCAACGGTAATCTCCATCCAGACCTGCAACAGGAACAGCGGCGTCTGGTGAACGACCTCAATGTCCTCGCCGTCTATCGCTGGCGAATGCGCGGCAGCCTGGAGCGCTTGTAGATCCATCGCTAATCGAAAGATCGCCTTTCGGGCGGCAACCGCGAACCCGTGGCCCGTACGGTCCACTACGTAATCGGGCTGGCGAACCTCGGAGAGCTGGGCGAATATCCAAGAGTATCTAGTGAATTCCTTCGACCTAAGTCGCTGCGCGAAATTGCTGGCGGCCGCAGCACTGCAGTCAAGGAAACTGCCGATCCACCCCCTATCCGCGAAGGGCTCCGTCAGGCGGATGTTCAGATCCTGTTTTCCAAGTAGGCAATTCGCCGTGAACACGAAGAACATCCGCCAGAAGTATTCCGCCATCTCATCGTAGTGCCCGAAGAACTCATACTCCGGTATTCGAAGGACCCACGGCCCCGGCGTCTGAACCGGCACGTTCGAATCATTCGGCTCCCCCCGGAGGGCTCTCGCCAGGACCACGAACGGGTCCACCGAATCGCCCTGGCACCCTGTGAGCACGTCGAAGCCGTCCTCGCACGCCAGCAGCACCAACCGCGAGAGCGCCAGCGCTTTCTCGGCGGGCAAATCGTCGCTGCCCTCGACCACCGCGCGCAGCCGGTCCGCTTGTCTGTGAGCTCTCAACGAATCGGTGTAGTCCTCCCACAACGCCGCGGCAAACTCCGTTCGCTCCTGGCGCCGGATCCAATCCAGGACACTGCGCGGCTCGATCTTTGGAGCAAATGCCGCAACTCGGGCAAGGCACCGACCCGCATTCATTCGTGGATAGACGTCTTGTCGTCCCGCCTGCCCAGCCCGTATCCTCGCATTCAGCCGGTCGAAGCACTCTTCGATCACGGCGTTCATCCCGCTCCGCTGGCAGCACTCGGCAAGACACAGCAGTTCCAGGTTTCCAAGGCTATTCATCTTGCCTCGTGACCGATCCACGATGGTTTCGTCCTCTCGGATCGCAAGTTGGGGTGCGAGCAGCGGCTCCATGATGTAGTCCCGAGAGTCCACCGCTTCAGACAGATAGTCAGAGAGCAGCGCGACCTCCACAAAGCGGTCCAATTGGCCCCTCTGCAAAGCAATCCCAGCGCACCGCGTCAGGATTCGATCCGCGGTGTGCTTCGGATACCGCCGCGCCATGCCTTCGATCAACCACGAACGACTCGGGCCGCGCAGCAGGGGCTCCTCGTCGCCGCCCTCGGCTGCGAGCAGCCACTCGTACGACCAGCGGGAGAAACCCGGGGCGCGCGTCTTCAGCCATTCCAGAGCCATCTCGCGAATTAGTGCCGCGTAGTTCTGGTAGTCGGCGTGTTGCCGGACGAAGAACTGCAGGCTGGTATGCGCGAACTGCAGCCCGAGTGGCCCCTCGGCCGTGAGATGCGCAACCTGCCGGATGGCCGCGTCAATGGCGAGGGTTTGCCTCTCCGGGTATAAGCACTGGGCAATGGCTCTGCGAGACCACGGGAAGTCGCACGTGGCGAGCAGGCAGAGCACCTGCTTCGACTCGTGCGGAAGCTCTTCCCAAAAGCGCGAGTAGTATCGAGTTATGTCCCACTGGGGGGCGTCCGGCAGGCGCTCGACATCACGGGCGGTAATGTAGCCCTTAACGTGCTCTAGGGATTTGAGTAGGTATCCGAGGTGGAGCGGGTGCCCTTCGCTCCTCCTCCACAGCGCACCGGCGAGTTCGTCCAACCGATGCGAGTCTGCGTCGCCGTCCCGAAGGGCGCGTAGCTCGCTTGCGTGGAACTGTGCCCAACGCCGGACCGCCGTGTATTCGAGGGCCGGAAGGTCTAGCCAAGTCTCCCGCGGAGCAATCTCCGAGAGGCGCCTGGGCAGCCGGGAAGCATCGACCGGCTGTGTGCCGATCAGCAGAATAACGCCCCGTGGAATCGGTGTGAGAAGCTGGAACAGGTTGCTGAGATCGGTGATTGACTCAGCGTCCCTCCAGACGTGATCAAGCCCATCTAAAATCACGACCAGCCTGCTGCCCCGGTCTGATATCTGTCCCCCAGAGTCTGAAAGCCAGCCCGGCAGGTCCTCAGCACGCGGGTTCCCGCGACGCAGCTCCAGGCCGAGGCGGGCGCACAGCGTTTGCAGCTCCGACATCAGCGAGCTGGCGACCTTTAGGTGGTCGTAGCGGAACGGAGTGGGATCGTCTCGCGAAAGGAAGAAGTGGTGTCTGACTACTGGTGTATCTGTCTCGCGCAGTTCGCGGTACAGGTTGCTTATGTACGTGCTCTTGCCGATGCCGGGAGGCCCGGTTACGACTACACAACCGCTCGCCATTGTCCGCAGCCGGCGCTTCAGGTTCCCATGAAAACTGTCATCGGGAATGACAAAGTCAGGAGGCACCGCGAAGTCCTCAGGAAGTGCCTCCAATGGCTGCCACCTTGCCGCGCCCTTGACCGCGGCGAGTGTGATCCGGCCATCCGGTGGGGGAGAGTGCCGGTCCCGAACCCACATCCGGAGCTCGTCCTTCAGGTACTTCCAACCATTGAGGTCCCCGTGCAATCTCATGAACCGATGCAACACCCCTTCTTCCAGGGCCTCTAGGTTCGGCAGATCGAGTTGAAACCTGAACGCGGCAAAGAACTCCCGCGCGTTCTGCTCCCCACCAAGCTGTGCCACGACCGAATCCCGCAACGTGGCATCGCTTATCCGCTCAAGATCCACCACTCCCGGAGCCGCGAAGGAGCTCCAGAGATCGTCCCCCGGCCGCCTGTTCGAGAATAGGCTAGCCTCGACCTTGGCGTATGCGCCCTTGAGTTCCAGGAAGCTTCTGCCCCATTTCGACAGAAGCGAGAGTAGAGTGTTCCCCTTCTCGGAGGTCCTTTGTTTCAGGAGGTCGTCCCAGCTATATGGGTCTGCGGCATCGTCGGGATGAGCCGAAAACTTGACCTGCCTTGCTACGATCACGCCGTCCACGCGCAACGCCACGACGTCATCAAGAAATCCAGCGTCGTCCGCCTCGACGCGCGCCCATTCATAACGATCGGGGTGCTCCAACATCTCGACGAGCACGTCCAAGGCGACAACGTCCTGATAGTCGTCGCCGGCGCGGCGGACGCCGGAGGGCGTATACTCTGAAGGCACGACACCATTATCGCCGCTCTCTGGCCACGACTTGGGAGGGCGGTTTGGTCAAACCTGGGCCTCGTCCAGGACCGGTTCCGGTCTTTAACGACGTGCCAGGGCTAACTCCCGAGAGCCTTCTGGCCACTGAGCGCGCGCCACACGGCCCCGTTGTCGGCATTGCGGGTTTCTGGTGCTGGAGCTGGTACAGTCGTTGCAGAGAGACAATGGGCCGTTTGGCAACTGAGTGGACCCTGGTTGCGGGCGGGGTGAGGTTCTGGCCTGCATTTGCCACCGGCGACCTGCTGCGGCGCGCGCGACGGCGCCGCAGCCGCTGCGTTGCGCTCGGGGGCGCTGACCGGCCGGACCGCTCCCTTGCGGTCGTGGCTCGGAAGGGCGCAGCGAGTTTCGAGGGGTTTGGCGAGCTACGAGCGCGAACGGGTGTACTTCGATTCCCAACCCGGGCGTCGCCACGAGTGCGTGCGCCACGGGTCGGTGACCTCTCGGAAGGGCGCACCGAGTTTTGTGGGATTTAGCGAGCTCGGCTGAAGAGGCCGAATCTGCGAGTAGGATAAGTTTCCGGCTTGTGCGGGCGCACTGGGCAGGCGCGGCGTGCCATTCTGGCAGGACGAGAGCTACGATCACTTGGTTCGGTTCGAGCGGGATTGACAAATGACCGGGTTACAGAACGCCGGGCGGAAGCCCGGCGGCAGCCTGAAAGGGCTGCCCCACCACCCTCACTTGTGGTCGAGGGTGAGACGGTAGACCTCGCGCTTGGAGAGGCCGCGGTCGCGGGCCACCGACTTGATGGCTTCCATGCGGCTCATGCCTGCGCTTATGCGCGCGGCGATTGCGTCGGCCACGGGGGTGTCGTCGTGGGGTGGAGCGGCGGCCTTGCCGATGAGCAGCGTGAATTCCCCTTTGAGAGGGATGTCGGCTTGCCGCAGTTCGCCGGCGGTTCCGCGGAGGAACTGTTCGTGGATCTTGGTGATCTCGCGCGCCAGCACCACCGGGCGCGGACCGAGCACCTCGTCGATATCGGCCAGGGTCTCGCGGATGCGGTGGGGCGCCTCGAAGAAAACCAGCGTGGCCGGCTCGTCCTTGAGGGCCGCCAGCGCCTTGCGCCGGGGCGAGGAGCGGGCGGGAAGGAACCCGCCGAAGTGGAACGCGTCGGTGGGCAGGCCGGAGGCGGCCAGCGCGGCCAGCACGGCGGAAGGCCCGGGAATCGGCTCGACCCGGATGCCGTGCTCGAACGCCTCGGCGACGAGGCGGTAGCCCGGGTCCGATACCAGCGGGGTTCCGGCATCGGAGACCAGGGCGATGCGGGCTTCGTTCCGCAGTTTCTCGAGCAACTCGAGCGCCCGGGCCCGCTCGTTGTGCTCGTGGAAGCTGACGGTGGGTTTGTGGATGCCGTAGTGGTCCAGCAGCTTGCGGGTCTGCCGGGTATCCTCGCATGCGATCAGGTCCACCTCCCTGAGGATGCGCAGCGCGCGCAAGGTAATGTCTTCCAGGTTCCCGATGGGCGTGGCGACCAGGTACAGGGTTCCGGGCATGTGATTCCCAGTGTAGAACGCGCGAGGATTGCGTTACGATAGACCTGACCGGCGATACTATGGACGATCCCTCCGCATACTATGTCTGGGAGGTCCCGGGCAAACCCGTTCGAGTCTGCCTCTCCTACAACGCGATGGACCGCGTGTTGAACGAGGCGATGCGCGGGCTGGGGCTGTTGCCGCGCCGCGGGGCGGAGGTGGGCGGCCTGCTGCTCGGGACGGTCGAGGCCGGTGAGGTTCCGACGACCCGAATCGAGGACGTCGTTCCGGTGCCCATCGAGTATGCGTTCGGGCCCTTCTACGCCTTCTCGGAGAACGACAAGAAGGACTTCGGCGAGACCGTGCGGCAGTGGGAGCGCTCGGCGGACCGGCCGCTCCACGCGGTTGGTTTCTACCGCTCGCATATGCAGGACCAGCTTGCCCTCGGCCAGCATGACTTGTGGCTGTTTTCGAACTACTTCCGCGACCCCTCGGACGTGGCGCTGCTCATCCGGCCGCGGGCGATGCGCTCGAGCGCGGCGGGATTCTTCATCCGGGAGCAGTGGCAGATCCGCGCCGAGTCAAGCTACCTGGAGTTCCCCATGCGGCCGCAGGAGCGGCCGGCCCGGCTGGCGACCCAGCCCACGCCTGAACCAGCGCCGGCGCCCCTACCGGCGCAAGAGGCAGCGCCGGCGCCACCTGTGGATGTGCCGTTGCCTTCGTTCCTCAGCGTCCCGCCTCCGGAGGAGAAGAAGAAGAGGAATTGGAAGTGGTGGAAGCGCGCCGGGAAGGACGGACCCTCCGTCGAGCCGCGCGAGACTGAACAGCAGCCGATCCGGCCGCGGCAGCCCTTCTGGACGTCCTGGTGGGTCCAGGTTCCGATCCTGGGCTGCCTGTTGCTGGTGGACGGCCTGTTGGGCTTTGTCTCGGCGCGCCAGTTCCGGCCTCCGCCCGCGCGCCCGGCCGCAGCGCCCCGGGACCCCTATGCACTCTCGCTGATGGTGGTGGAATACGGGGATAATCTGTGCCTGACCTGGGACCGGAACGCTCCGGCGATCGCGCAAGCCGAAAGGGCCGTACTGTCGATTTCCGATGGCGACCAGAACCAATCCCTGGATGTGGAGCTGCCGGTATTGCAGAGCCAGGCTTTTGGCGTGACGTACCACCGCGTGACCGACCGGGTCAAGTTCCGGCTCGAGGTCTTCCTGAAGAGCCGGCGGAGCGTCAGCGAGACCTGGGAGCTGGGCGCGAGCGCCGCGTCGCCGCCGTTGGAGACGCCGAGACCCGTCCGGTAGGATAGGGCTCCAGCCCTGTCCCCAGGATTCTTTCCCAGCTTTAATACGTGAGCGAAGCGTTTGCGCAGGATTCTGTCAGTGATTCGGAAGCATTTCGGAAGCTCCTTTCGCGGGGTGGTTGCGCCAGAATTCGGTTGTCATGAGAATCCTACTGGTTCTTCCCGCGGGCGTTCAGGTACGCGTCACGAAAGAGCGGCCCGAGGTGCCGAGACGCGAGATGCTTCGGTTCAGCGTGCTGCCGCTCGCGATCGTAGCCGCCCTGACCCCGCCCGAGCATCCGGCGCGAATTATGGATGAGAACGTCGAGCCGCTGGATTTCGACTCTGACGTGGACGTGGTCGGTGTTACCTTCATGACCGCGCTCGCGCCGCGGGCCTACGAAATCGCCCGCCAGTTCCGGGCGCGCGGCAAGATCGTGGTGGGCGGCGGGTTTCACCCGACGCTTTGCCCCGAGGAGGCGGCGGGGCACTTCGATGCGATCGTCGTCGGAGACGCCGAGGGGGCATGGGAAGAGGTGTTGCGGGACATCGAGGCGGGCCGGCTGCAAAAGGTGTACTCGGAGCAACGTGCTGGTTTCTGCAAGAGCATCGCGCCGGCCAGCGGCGAGCTGCGCAGTCCAATCCCTCGCCGCGATCTGCTCGCGCGCACCGAGAAGTACTACGTCACGATCCATGCCGTTCAGACCGGACGGGGTTGCCGGCACGGCTGCCGGTACTGCTCCGTGACCGCCTTCCACGAAGGGACGCATCGCCGCCGTCCGCTGGCCGACGTGCTGGCGGAACTCCGGACCGTCCCGCGCGACTTCATCTTCGTCGACGACAACATCATGACCTCGCGGGACTACGCCAGGGACCTGTTCCGGCTGATGATTCCGCTGCGGAAACGCTGGGTGGCGCAGTGCTCCCTCGAGATCGCGGACGATCCCGAGCTGCTGCGGCTGGCGCGCGCGGCGGGGTGTCGCGGATTGTTCATTGGCATCGAGACCGTGAGTGAGGAGAACCTGGCGGCGATGGGCAAGCAGTTCAACGACAGCCGCCGCTACCAGGAGCGCTTGCGGAAGATCCGCCGCCAGGGCATCGGCGTGGTGGCGGGCATGATCGTCGGGCTGGACAAGGACGACTCCGGCGTGTTCGAACGTGGTCTGCGATTCTTGCAGCGGATGCGAATCGATGGACTTCAACTCAACATCCTCACGCCGCTTCCCGGCACGCCGTTGTTCAACGACATGCAGCGGGCGGGCCGCCTGACTGACGATGACTGGAGCCACTACGACTTCCGGCACGTCGTGTTTCGGCCAGCGGGGATGACAGCCCGGCAACTCCAGGAAGGCGCGGATTGGCTCTACGCGCAATTCTACCGGCTCGACCGCGTTCTATCCCGGTTCGTGCGCACGATCCTCACTGCCGGCTGGGTCCCGGCGTGGTTGGGGCTCAGACTGGGCCTCACCTATCGATACGACAACCGGCGGGAGGGGATCCGGGGCCGAAACCCGGCGCAATACGGCGAGCGAACGCTTCGGCCCGCCGCCGAATTCTCCGCGGCCGGAGCGCGCCACTAAGACCGATTGGAGCAGCAAGTCTCGGACCCCGTCTCCGCGGGCCGCGGCGAAGAGCACCGCAGGGTCGCCCTGCGCATCCGAGCACCGGAGTTCGGGAGTCTACGGCTGGGAGGCGGCCACCGGCACGGAGAGCGAGCCGACGGCGCCAGTCGAGTGGTCGTAGACCAGGATGCGAACCTTCGTGCTCGCGTTGTCGATCGGGAAATCCTGCTCAAAGGGCAAACCGTTCTTGGCGGCGGTCTCACGCTGTTCCTTGGTGAGGCGGAGATTGAAGTCCGCGGGCACAGGCGCCCCGGCCAAACCGCTGGCAGTGTAGCCCGCCACCAAAGCGGTGACGTGGCTAGTGAAGACGCCGCCCTCCTCGCGCAGCGACAGGCCGGAGGGGTCGATCTGGACTTTGAGATGGAGGGCCTTCTGCGCGCCGGAAACCGGAGAAACGGTCGCGCGGAGGCCGATCTGCGGATCGTCGAAGGGACTCCTGATCGCGGCCAACAGAGCCTCCTGCGCGCGCATCATCGGCGGCCGTCCATCGGGGAAGGCGTAGAGCCGAAACATGGAGCGGGAGACGGGACTCGAACCCGCGACGTCCAGCTTGGGAAGCTGGCATTCTACCACTGAATTACTCCCGCTTCTGTTTCATCTGTAAGTATAACAAAAAGAGCGTGATTTCTCAATACTTAAATCGATCCAGCAGGAGAAGCTAGCTTCTACCACTGTCGCTCCTATCGTATTGATTCTTCGCAACGTCATGAGCGCTCTAGACCGCCAATCGCAAGAGAACAGACACCAAATGTACGCGGCACGGAACCTCATCCAGCGTACCAGAGCCGCCGATCATCTCGTCGGGGGCTCGGCCTTCCCTGGTCGAGGTCGGCGGACACTGAAGTAGGCCTGACCAGATGCTGGCTTCCTCATAACGAGAGAGCCTGCTGCTTGGGCGCGCCATCGAGGATCTTATAGCCCATATCGCTGTAGCCCTTCAATCGCCGTTCGTACATGCGCGCCAGCATTCGCACATTCCCATCGACGTAGTCGTAGACTTCGACGACGCGCTTGTTGTCGTGCAGCCGGTGAAGCCGGCCCGCGTACTGCTGCAACGTCCCCTTCCAGGAAATCGGCATCGCCAGAAACAGCGTGTCGAGCCGGGCGTCGTCGAAGCCCTCGCCGATGTAGCTCCCCGTGGCAAGAATCACGCGCTGCTCGGTTTCTTGAACTGCGGCGAGCTGCTCCGAGATTGCCCTGCGCTGCTTTCGGCCGAGGCCGCCCCTCAAAACGAACACGTTCTTCACCAGCCCGCTCAGCTTGCTCGAAAAGACGTTCAGGTGCGCCGTTCGGCCGGTTAGCAACAGTGGGGACCGGCCCGCCTGGACCGCGCGGACAAGATCTTGCGCAATCATGTCGTTGCGTGGCTCATCGCCAACCAGATCGGCGTAGATGTCTTGAATGGTGATGTCCCCTGGTTCGGAGGGCATCTGGAAATCGGTGGGCCGCGGGATGACTACGTGCTCGAAGGGACTGGCCTCGGTCATCGTCCGAGCGCTCATGCGGTAGCGAATCGGTCCACACTGCATGTAGATGATCGGGTGATGACCGTCCTTCCCTTCGGCGTCGCCGTGAGGCCGACTACGTAACGCGCCTTGGCCTCGCGCATCACCTTCTCGAAGGTGACCGCCGAGAGATGATGGCACTCGTCAACGATTACGTGGCCGTACTCAGCAACGAAATCCTTGACTTCCTGCTTTTGGTGAAGGCTCTGAAGAACCGCGACATCAATTCGCCCTGTCCGGCTCGTCTTGCCGCCGCCGATCTGCCCTATCTCATCGACCGACAGATCCAAGAACATCGCCAGCCTCTCTCGCCACTGATCGAGCAATTGCTGCCGGTGAACCAGCACGAGTGCGCTCACCCCTCGATGTGCGATCAACCACGCAGCCACAGCCGTCTTGCCGAAGGCGGTCGGAGCGCACACAACCCCCTCGTCGTGCTGGATAACGGCTTCGACCGCCTCTTCCTGATGAGCGCGCAGACTGCCTCGGAATTCTACACTGATCGGGGCTCCGGAAAATCGCTCGTCCTGAACCAGTGGCTTCACTCGATGACTCTCGAACAGCGCTGTCGCATCGGCCAGACATCCGCGCGGCAAGGCCAGGTGCTTGGGCAGATCCTCACCGCACCCGATAACCCGAGGCTTGTCGTAGGTGGAAAGGCGCAGCGATTGCGCCTTGTAGAACTCCGGATTCTGGAAAGCGGCGATTCGGAGCAACCGGTTCAGCATCGCCGGCGGCAATCCCTTCTTTTCGATGAAGAGAAGATTGGCGCGTACGATGTTCACGGACGCAGGTAGAGGGCCTTCGATGGGACGATCCGCGCGCTTGCGCGACGGCGGAAGCGTCCAAGGGTCCGGGCCATCCCCGTCCTGGGTCGCGCTGATGCGCACTCCAATGAGATCTCCCCTTCGTTGAGCCTCTGCGACCAGAGATTCAACTGCCGCAGAACTGATGCGACGGATTGAGGAGAGAAACGCCCACTGATCGGGGTAGGGCACGATCCTGTCATCCACAAACACGCTGTTGCCGTCGTCGCGTGGCTTTTTTTGTAGTGGAAGTGCGATCAGGTTGCCGAAACCGCCCTTTGGCATCGTGTCTTGGTTGGGGAAGAACCGATCGTAGGAATCGAGGCCGATCTGATGGCGGCGCTCCATCGTGAGTGTGAGCAACGCGCAGCCGAGTTTCCTTGCCAACGCCGCTGAAATAGCGCGATCAAAGAAGATCCAGAGGTGACCGCCGTCCCCGGATCTCGATCTCTCCAGAGCGGCCGGGACATCCCAATCCCGGCAGGAGGCGAGAAACGCCGCGGCGTCCTCTTGCCACGTCTTCTTGTCGAAATCGGCGGCAAGGAACCAGCACGTTTCATCGAGCAGTAAGGGGTAGACTCCAACGGTGATCTCGCCCGTGAGATGAGCTCGAATCGCGTCGTCGGTGAGAGGGAGGTACTTCCGAGTTTCCTTGTCGACTTGCTGCCGGTCCTCCTGCTTCGCTGCGTAGTACGCCTTCCAGTCCCGCTCCGATTTGGGGCTGTACCCTTTTCGACCGTCCGGGCTCTCCCAACGGACTGCGTACACATCTTCACGGCCGCGAAAGAGCCCCCGAAACAGCGTGACCTTCTCCTCCGGCGCCAGCACCGGAGCATTCTTGGCCTCGGCAGGCTGTCGTGCCGCGTCCGTGTCGGAAGGGATCTCGATGCCATGTTCGGCAAGCAGTTCTCGGAGGCGTCGATTCTCGCTGCGAAAGCGGAGGAGTTCGTCACTCATCGGCCCTCGCGGCGTGTTCCAGCATTCGGATGACTTCGAGGAATCGTTGCTCAATGGCGGAGGATGATGTGAGGGAAAAGCCGAGTTCGACTGCCAACCCCTCCAACTCAGGACGCCACTCCTGGGGCATGACGAACTCGGGCGGGAATGCGTGAGTCGCGCGCTCCTCGAACACGCGGTGCGCCGCATCGGCGGTCTCAGGGTAGTTGAGCTCCCCAAGTGCGTCGATCAGCAGAATGTCCAGCACGTCCCGCGCCCGTCCCGTGGCCGCCGGGCCGGTGCAGGCATGGAGCTTTTGCGCAACCTGGTCGGCAAGACCCAAACAGCGTACGGGCGAAATCACCGGAATTCCTAGTTCCAGCAAGCCCTGGACTTTGGGCTCCACCAGATCAACGTGGCCCACCTTGGCGGGCCCAAGATCAACTTCGATAGTCTGCCAGGAACGGGTTCGATATTGGATGGCGACCTGGACCCGAACGGCATCCGCCTGTTCCATGTCCCGAGTCCGAGCCTTGAGTCGAAATGTGAACTCATCGAAGCCCAAACTCAATGCTTCCGAAAGCGTTCGAAGGCGGCTCGTGCGAGTGCCTTCCATCCCCAAATCCAGGTCCTTCGTTGCGCGGGCGCGCTGCGCGAAGCGCAGTTCCATCGCGACGCCGCCTTTGAGACAGTAGGTGCCCAGGACGCCCTCTACAAGCGCTCTTTCGAGAACCCCACAGAGCGCCAGAAAAGAGACCCAGCGCCGCAGGCGCTCCTGATCGAGCCCCAGTGCCCGCGCGACACGAGCCAGTCTCCTCTCGAGCCGCTCCGACGGCCGCGGCCTGGAGCTCATCGGGTTGTCAGCTCCATCCGGTTCCGGGGAGAACTTAGAGACCTGAGGTATGCCTCGACCCGCCGCCGAAGTTGCCGTGCCTCCGCATCGCTGATGAATCCCTCGCGCCGGGCGTCGGCAATGGCCCGGCGCACCAAGTCAATCCTTCCACCGGACCGAAGCAGGTCGGTGACGGTCTTGTTGATCGTCGTAACCGGAATCCCATCTTGGACGGCGATGTCCTCCGGGGTGAGGTCTTCGTGGTGTACAACAACGCCCTTTGGCCTCTGTCGCCGCAGCCGGGCGGACTTGGGAACCGTGAGGTGAATCACGTTCGGGTTCGCGTCGGAGATTCCATACACGGCCAGGGCTGTTGCGTGCGATAGGGCCACGTCGTTGGGCCCGCGGTTCGCCTTGGCCCAAAGGACGGCTTCCCGGTATTGGGAGAAAGGGCCGGGGGAGAAATAGGGAATGCGATAGACGCCTCGCGCCGTTCGCTCGATCCGCCCCCGCTGTGCCAGCCTGGCAAGGACGGAGTCGGTGAAACCAGCCTGTCGAGCCTGCTCGGCCGTCAGGAGGCCGTCGCTATCCTCAGCGAGCGCGGCAAGTTCGTCAAAACGTGAGCGTGGCACAGCTTCATTTTGCCACGTTGGGGGTTCTGTAGGCAACAGCCTGCCATGTCAATATCATTCCATTGTGGAACTATATTGACGACACCTCGCCACTCGCCGATGCGAGATCGGGAGCTGCCTTTCCTTTTGTCTTCGTAGCCGGGGACGGGCCTTCTCGCGGACGACCCGAGTCGGGTGAAGCGCCGGGGATGTCGATCTGATCCAGCTTGGCATGGACCTCCGTTGCCGGCACGAGATAGCGCATCGTGGTCTCCAGCGATTTGTGCCCCATCCAGTGCTGCACCGTTCGCACGTCGAACCCAGCTCGTAGCATTCGAGTCGCGTACGTTGACCGGAACGTCTTCAGGTCAAACTGCTCGGCAGCCAGCCCGGCTCGCTTGGCGACGGCTTTGCACCGATCGAGCATGTGCTGGTCCCGGTTCCCGGTTGGTGACGGAAACACGAACCGGCTGTGCTCTCTCTTGACGTGATTCCTGAGGACGTCGACCAGATGGGCCGCGATCGGCACCTCCCGCTCCTCCCAGCGCTTCGCATAGAACCCAAGCTGCGGCTTTGCTGTAACGCGGACGGTCCGGAGATCGAGATTGACATCGCTCCAAGACAGGTACATCACCTCTTGCTCACGAAAGCCGGTCAGCAGGAACGTGTAGAACAGCGCCCGTTCGAAGTCATCGCACGCCCTGAGAAAGCCATCCAAGTCTTCCTGCCGATACTCCCTCGGCAGCGTCGTGATTCGTTCCGGCAGATCGAGAAGCCGCGTGATCCCACCACGCCCCTGACGCTTGAAGAACTGGGCGATGATGATCGTGTTGTGCAGGACCGTGTTGGCGGACATGCCTTCATCGCGCTTCAAATGCACAATGTAGGCGTTGAGGTCGGCGATGGGAATCGTCTCAACCGACCGCCCTTCGAAGTACCTCGCGAAGCGTCGCAGGACTGCCTGATACTTCCTATAAGTGTTCAGCTTCTTGAGCGTCTCGACATGCTCGAGGTACTGTGTGACTGCCGGTGCAAGCGGCTGCGCGGCAGGCTTCGCCGGGGCAGGTCCGTACCCGGGAATTCCCAGCTTCCGCCCTTCCAGTTCATGGCGCTTTCGGCGCTGGGCCTCGAGAGCCTCGGCTGCGGTTATGCCGGCGGCCTCGCGACGCCGTTTGCCGCCCTCATACCATTCGACGAAATACCGGCCGTCGGGGAGAGCAGTCCAATCGTAGCCGCCGCCGGGCTTCCGTGGAATCGAACGGAGTTTCCACCCTCCGTTTGTATTTGTCTTCTTCAGGATGTTGACGCGTGCCATGCCGGTGCCTCGTGTGCTCCGATTCTATACGGAGTCATGGACACCATTCAAGACACCACGGCAAGAACTGGCTTTAGAATCAGCTGAAGAAAGGAAGCTGGCATTCTACCACTGAATTACTCCCGCTCGCTTGTTGCCGACTGGCGGCAGGCTGACTCTCCGAATGCTAGCACAACCGGGCGACCGATTCCAGCTTCGGGAGTGGCTTACGGCAACCCCGGGGCGATCCCGCCGAACACGCAGTTGCTCTTTAGTCTCGCAGCGGCTCAGCGCGGGGTGGCGCCGCAGATCGTGAATCACCACATCGTGCAGCCGGTCTTCGATGTTTACGCCGACATCGGCCGCCGCGATCTGGGCGGCGTGGGGGCCCAGGTGCGCAGGATCGTCGGCGAAATGACTCCCCGATTGCCTCGCGGGATAGCGCTCGTGGTTCGCCACCAGGTCGGGACGGTTCAAACCTCCTTCGCACGCCTGGGGCTGGGGTTGATTGTCTCGGTGATCCTGGTCTACCTGCTGATGGTGGTCAATCCCCAGTCGGGGCTGAACCCGTTCATTATTCTCATGCCTCTGCCGAGCGCTGTGGCGGGTATTCTCCGGATCTTGTTTGCGCCCCAGACCACGCTCGGCGGAGCCGTCGTTCGATCCAGCGGGGCCCCCCATTCGGTTCCTTCCACCCACGCTGTGCTATACTCGCCTAATCACAATCTAGCGTCCATGGAGAGACGTTAATCTGGGTTCATTTCGCGGGCTGCCGCGGCGAGAATTTCTGGAGGAGGTGTTTTGGTTTGAGACGATTCTTCATCTGGACGGGCATCCTCACGGCTGCCGCCGTGTCGGTGTTCGGCCAGCGAGTCCCTCAACCCGACTCTCGAAACGACCCCAGGGTGGCTCTCCTGCGGAACTTTTTCCGCGCTTTCCACAGCCCCGTCAGTCACTTGGCGCCGGATTTCCTGGCTGCGGCGGATCGCCACGGCCTGGACTGGCGCCTGCTGCCTAGTCTCTCTGTAGTTGAGTCAGGTGGGGGAAAGAACGCTCCCAAGAACAACATCTTCGGGTGGGCCTCCGCGCGGCGAAGCTTCACCTCGGTCCGCGGCAGCATCGATTGGGTAGCTTCCCGGATTGCCCACTCCAAGCTTTACCAAGACAAGGACTTAGATGGAATTCTCGCGACCTACAACCGACGCGCAGGCTACGCCGCTCGCGTCAAGTCCGTCATGAAACTCATAGCTCCGGATCAGACCGTCGGAGCCCTGTACTCCCTCCGCGCGCGGATCAACCCAGCGAACGGACCCCAGCAACCAGCCCTCCCAGCACCAGTACCGTAACCGCAAGCGCCAGAGCCCAGCGCAGTATCCGCTGTGTCCGGGTCGACTCCATTTCAGTGTCGTGCTTTATTTGGTCATCCAGCGATTCGAACATCTCGTCTCACCTCCTCATGGATGAGGGTTCCACCATGAGACACATACCTTTACCCCTCCATTCTAGATCCGAACTTTTCAGAAGGACAGAGAAATATCGCCGTAACCCCCCGGGACCGTACTGGTCCAGTCGTAAGAGTACTGCGCCGGGGCAAGCCCCTTCGGGGGCACGCCTATCCGCCGGAGGCGGCAAGCCGCGCGGTTAGCGCCCGCCGGAGGCGGCAAGCCGCGCGGTCAGCGCCCGCCGGAGGCGGCAAGCCGCGCGGTCAGCGCCCGCCGGAGGCGGCCTAAAGCCCCATCCGCTCCAGCTTGCGGTAGAGCGTCTTCCGCTCGATCCCCAGAATCTTGGCCGCCCGGCTCTTGTTTCCCCCGGTTGCCGACAGCACCCGCCGGATCTGGTCGGTCTCGGTGTCGGCCAGCGACTCGCTCGGCTGCTCGCTCGGCTCGCTTAAGGCGATCGCCTCCTCGACTGCCGCCTGATCGATCCAGCCGTTCGGCGCCAGAATGCTCAGCCGTTCCACCATGTGCTGCAACTGCCGCACGTTCCCCGGCCAGATGTGGTCCAGCAACGCCTTCAGCCCCGAGTTGGCGAGCTTGGTCTGTTGCTGGTAGCGGTCGTTGTATTTCTTCAGGAAGTACTGCACCAGCAGGGGCACGTCGCCCCGGCGCTCCCTGAGCGGCGGCACCACGATCCGCACCACGTTCAGCCGGAACCACAAGTCCTCCCGGAATTTGCCCTCGTCCACCTTCTGGTGCAGGTCCTGGTTGGTCGCGGCGATCACCCGCACGTCCACCACTTTGGACCGCGGCGCCCCTACCGGCCGAATCTCCCGATCTTGGAGGAAGCGCAGCAGCTTCAACTGGAAGTTCAGTTCGACGTCGCCAATCTCGTCCAGGAAGACCGTCCCCCGGCTGGCCGCCTCGAACACCCCGATGCGGTCCCGCTCGGCGCCCGTGAAGGCCCCCCGCATGGCCCCGAACAGCTCGCTCTCGAGCAGGCTGGGCGCGATCGACCCGCAGTCCACCGCCACGAACGGATGGGGGGACCTCGGGCTGTTGCGGTGGATCATTCGTGCGATCAGCTCCTTGCCCGTTCCCGTCTCGCCCTCCATCAGCACCGTCGCGTCGGTCGGGGCCACCCGCGAGACCACCTTGTAGATTTCCACCATTCCCGCCGAGCTGCCGATCATCTCGGTTTCCGGCAGTTCCTCGGTCTCGGCCTCGTCCTCTCGTACCCGTCCCGACACGGTCGCCTCGGCGCGCTTGACGGTCTCCACCATCCGCTCCAGCTCGAAGGGCTTGGCGATGTAGTCGAAGGCTCCGCCCCGGGTGGCCGCCATCACGGTTTCCATGGTCCCGCGCGCCGTCATCAGGATCACCGCGCAGTCCGGGTTCTTGGCCCGCGCCGCGTTGAGCACATCCAGGCCCGTGCGCTCGTCCAGGTAGATGTCGGAAATCACGATCGGGTACTCGCACGCGTTTAGCCGCTCGATCGCTTCATGGGTCGAGGACGCTGCATCCACCTCGTAGCCTTCGCACTCCAGCAGCGTCACGATGGTCGTCCGCACTGCCGCGTCGTCTTCCACCACCAACAGTCGTGCCAAGTCTGACCTCTACTCTCGTACGACTCCGGCAAACTGCGCCGGCAACACCAGCGTAAAGCAAGAACCCTTGCCCGGGGCGCTAGTCACCTCGATCCGCCCTCCGTGGTGCGTGACGATCTGTTCCACGATCGAGAGCCCGATCCCGGTTCCCGTCTCCCCGGATTCCACCGCCCGGCCGGTCCGGTAGAACTTCTGGAAGATCTTCCGCAACTCCTGCTGCTCCATGCCGATTCCCTGGTCCCGCACCGCCAGCCGCAGGCGCTCGCCATCGGCCCGGCCCGACACCGTGACCACGGTCTGCGCCGGTGAGTACTTTACCGCATTCGTGAGCAGGTTGTATATGGCGTATTCCATCAGCTCGCGGTCGCCGGTGAGCACCGCATCCGCCACGTCACCCACTTCGAACCGGATCTGCTTGCGCTCCGCCAGCGGCCGGGCCCGCGCCAGACAGGCCTCCAGCACCTCGCGCGCGGCGAAGGTCTCCTGCTTTAGCTCCATTTCTCCCGCCGACAGCCGCTCGACGTTCAGAAACGTCTCGATCATCCGCGCCAGCCGCTTGGACTCCGAGTTGATCAGGTCGGCGATCTGCTTGCGCTTCTCGTCGCTTAGGTTGTAGCGGGTCATCAGTTCGCTCGATCCCTGGATGGCCGTCAGCGGCGTGCGCATCTCGTGCGTCACGAAGTGCACCGCCTGCTGGTAGCGCGCCGTCTGCGCCTCGCTCCGCCGCAGTTGCCGCCGCACCGTCACAAACTGGAACCAACCCGCACCCCCCGTCGACAGCCAGGCCGCCGAGACCGCCGCGAAGTACGGAAACACCACGCCCCGCGTGAACAGCCAGTACGGTCCCACGTGCGCCGCCACCAGCACCAGCACGGCCAGCGCGTAGGCCTGCCACCCGCTTCGGAAGGCGAACGCGGCTACGCCAGCCGCCGCCAGCAACAGGCACAATCCCGCCACCGCCGGGTTCGACGCGCTTTCGAGAAACCGCCCACCCTCCAGCGTCTCGAAAATGCTCGCGTGGATCTCGACCCCCGCCATGGTTTGCGCATCGGAAAGCGGCGTCATGAACCGGTCCGCCGCCGCCGACTGCGCCGTCACTCCTACAAACACCACCCGGTCGCGAAATCGTCGCGCGAACTCCGGGTGGTTCTTCAGTTCCCAAAGCGAAACCCGCTCGATCGGCGAAGAAAGATACCGGATCCGTATCGCCCTGGATTCCGACCACCGCGCTGGAATCGTTACCGCGCCCACCTGCAAATCCCTGGGAGACTCGATAATGTCCCGTACCCGGTGGCTCAACCGGTAGGCCTCCAAAGCCAGCGCCCACCGCCGGTCGCGCCCCGCCACCTTTTCGAGCGGCGCCTGCCGGCACACGCCCTCCCCCGGCTCCACGTGGACGTGCCCCACCGCGGCCGCCCGAAACTCCCGGAACGGCTCCTCCCAGCGCCTGCCCTGGTCCATCATTTCGCACGCCAGCGCCAGGTTCGGGATTCTCCCAAACACCGAGGCCAGCGCCGCGTTCTGCGCCGCATCGCCTTCATCCGCCAGGATGACGTCGATGGCCACCGCCTTCGGCCGCGCCGCCGCCACGCGCTCCAATCCCTCGGCTAGCGCTTGCCGCAGCTTGGGCATCCCGCCCAGTTTGGTCAGCGACTCCTCGTCCACCGCCAGCAGGATCGATCGAGACTGCACTGGCCCCGGTCGCCGGTAGCGGAACATCCAGTCGTAGGCGACGTTGTCGATCGCCGTGCCCAGCCAGCCGGCCACCATCGCCAGCACGAAGCTCGCCGCCAGCACCGACAAATACCCGACCGCCCGACTGCGCCTCATCTGGCCGCCATCGCCCTCTCGATTTCGTCCGCCTCTCTCGGCAGCGCCGCGCTCAGCACCTTCACTCCCTCCGCCGTCACCAGCAGCGTATCTTCGATCCGGATGCCGATCCCTTCTTCCGGGATGTACAGGCCCGGCTCCACCGTGATCACCATCCCCGCCTCGAGCGGCTGGGAATACGACGACGGCGGCGCGTCATGGACCTCCAACCCCACGTCGTGGCTGACCCCGTGCGTCAGGTACTTGCCCAGCTTCCCGTGCGCTTCGAGGTACTCGGTGGCCACCTGACGCAGGCTGTTCATCGTCACCCCGGGCTTCACCGCCGCCAGCACCGCTTTCTGCGCTCCCAGGACCGCCTCGTACAGCTCCCGCTGCCGCGCCGTGAACTTCCCGCTCACCGGGACCGTCCGCGTCACATCGGTTGCGTAGCTCGCGCACTGCGCGCCCACGTCCATCAGCACCAGCTCGCCGGCCTCCATCCGCCGCGAGTTCTTGGCGTAGTGCAGCACCGTCGCGTTGGGACCCGACCCGACGATCGGCTCATAGGCGTTCCCCTCGCATCCAGCCTCCAGCATCGTGTAGGTCATCGTCGCCGCGATTTGGTACTCATAGAGGCCCGCCGCGATCCGCCGCCACGCCGCCCGGTGCGCCTCCACCGTCACGTCCGTGCTCCGCTGGATCCGCTCGATCTCTCCGGCCGACTTCACCGCGCGCAGCCGCGCCAGCATCTCCTGCGCGTCCGGTGCCTCGCGCAGCGGGGCCAGGCTCTTCACCTTCGCCGTATCCGCTTTCAGCGCAAACACCCGCCCATGCGTTTCGAGCGCTTTCGCAAGCTGCCCCTCGAACTGGGTCCTGGCGAGCACCTGCTCGAATCCGGTCACCGCTCGCGCATTCTGGTCCTCCGCACTGGTCGCCGGTCCGGTGTATTTCTCCCTCTCCGGGTTACGCTTGGGCAGAAACAGCGTTTCGCCGGCCGGCGTCAGCAGCAGAATCGCCCCCTCCTCCCGCCACCCCGTCAGGTAGTAGAAGTTCGGCTCCTGCGCACCGTCCTCGTGCCCGAACAGCACCAGCACCGCATCCCCCAGCGCTTTCTGCGCCGCCACCCGCCGCGTCCGGTACTCCGCCCGCGGGATCTCCGCGCCCCAAACCCCCACCACCGCCAGCAACGCGATCCACGCTCTCCGCATACGTATCAGTGTATGAAACCCGTGACAGTACACTCAATCACCAATTTTCCGGGTGAACTGGTAACCTGGATGCGTTGTGACCCGCCACGGCAGTCGTTTCCTCGCCGTTGCCGCGCTCGTGTGGCAGGTGGCGTTCGCGTTCGAACCGTCCGACGAACGACCGCTGCCCCGCATTTCGATCTCCCTTCCGCCGGATGTACTTTCGGAAACCGTCGACATTCACTACGTCATGAGCGGTCCGTTCGGCGGCTACGGCGGTTTCGTCAGGCCACAGCGGGACGTACACGCCTATGAGATCGAGGCCGCCGTGGATGGCAAACTGGCGACCGGCATCAAGATCATCGTCTACGCCCCGGGTTGTGAGATCGCGACGTTCGATGAAGCGCTCTCGGGACCGTCCACCGTCCCAGAGGAGTTCACTTGTCGCAGGCTCCCGTCCGTCTCCCTGTCGGGAAAGATCGTCCCAAAGGACGCGCTTCGGGGCAGGGGGCCGGAAGTGGCGATCAGCTACGCGGCGTATTGGGCCCACGGGTTCTTCGGCATCAAGGACGGCATGGTCACTATGATCCCGGTAGCGACCGCCGTTCCCGACGCCGAGGGGTTCTTCCAGGTTCAGCTCCCCGATTTCGGCAGGGATCCCATTGCCGCTCGCGCCGATCGGGAGGGCGCCTTCCTGTTCTGGCTCCGCGAAGCGAAGGCCGGGAACATCATCACCGATCTGGAGCCCTCCGATTTCAGAGCCGGCGCGGGTGGGCTTCGCATTCAGTCCGGGTATCCGCCAGGCCTCACCTTTGCCGCGCGCCGACGATGATGCCATTGCCTCCCGCACCCGTTGGCCGCCAGACTGTAAAGCCGAGGGGGCCCTTAGCTCAGCAGTTAGAGCAGCGGACTCATAATCCGATCTGGCGCAATTTCAGTTTTTCGCGGCCGCTCACCCTCCCCGATTGGTACCAATTGAGCCCCAGTTGCATCCAGTTGTAAATACATGTACTTATCTGTAGTTATGCATCTTACGGCGTTCGGCTCTCAGGTGCTACAAGGAAAACTCGGTAGAAGCCCTTCTATGCACAGGGGGGGGCATAGCAGTGGGCATACCGGCAAAGCAGCGGACTTTTATGGGCGCGGATCATCCAGCGGATCACGTACCGAGTTGCAGGTGGTGAATCGCGAGCGCTTCTTGAAAATCCGGATCGCTCAGGTCCACTGGTGCGGCTCCCTTGGGATTGATCTTGAATGGTTCGAAGAGTGCCCAGTTGCAGATGCGGTGGCCGTATCTGGAAAGGTAGCGGATGCCGTCAAACGCGCTGTTGTAGACGAGGCGCGATGCGCGCTGCGTGAGCGCACGGAGCCCGGACTGTTCGAGAACACCGGCGTTCAGTTCCGCCATGCCGAGTTGAACGCGGTCGGCCGCCGGGTCGCGGCGCAGGATGGCGATCCACTCGTCACCGTGGATGTCCGCGTAGGAGCCGTAGTGGGTCGCCGAGCCCAGCATGCGGGTCTCGGCCCACTCAGGCGGCACGTGCCCGAAGTGCGTGAAATCGTCCTCGCCTGCAATCTCCGCAAGCTCGGCACATAGGGTTGGGTCGACGCGGAATCGGGCGAGGGTCTCGAGGTAGCAACCCAATCGTTGCGAGGAGGCGTAGAGCACGCGATACCCGCCCTCCGGATCGTCAAAGCGATTCCCGAAGGTTCCATCCGGACCGGCGAGAGCCCAGTCCAGCGGTTGCCACGGTTCGGGGCCGCGGGCCAAACGGTAGATCAGCCCTTCGAGTTCGGCAGTCAGCGAGATGGCCTACCCTCCCGCCACAAAGGCGCGCACGGCGCCCAGGATCTCAGGGCCGACCTTCTCGAGATTGCCCTCCCGGAGCAGGCGGATCGGCACGCGGTCGTTGAGTTCTGGATTGAGACCAATCAGCCACGCTTGAACGACGGACGGGCGATCGTGATTCAGCAGCGTCCTGACGACGCGAAAGGCGAATCGAAGGCGCTCTTCCGCATTCTTGTATGGCTCCGCTCCCTCAATCCAGCGATCGAGTGCCCGCACGTCCTTCACGCCGGCGATGTAAGCAGTCAGTTTCTTCCCGATGATGCCAGTCAGCTCCCTGACCAGCTTCGGGAATGCCGTTGCCGTGGCTTCACGGTGAGCTGCCAAGTCCGGCCGACTCGGAGAAAGAACCGTCATGGCTGCCACCTCCCATTGCAGTGTACCATAATCACAACATAATCACAAGTAAATCACGTACGATTAGCCAGGGTGGAAACGCCAAGAGCCGGCGGCGCCGCTATGTGGATGAGATCCGGCGGATTGGGAAGAATTAGGGCCGGTTGCTCCTGGGTTTGACGGGTGTTCAGAACAGCCTTGAAGATGACTTGAGAGGATCCGAAGCCAGAGGTCGCCACGACTTCCACCAGCTCCCCAGAAGAGGTCTGGGAACCGGCCGTTGTGGCGTACCTCAGGAAACGAGGGGAGATGCCATGACACAGAACAATCCCGCTCAGACGTTGCTGACCGAAACGGAAGTCTCAAAGCAACTCAAAGTGAGCCTCGCTGCGTTGCGCAAGTGGCGAGTGGCCAGGCGGGGGCCGCAGTTTCTCAAGATCGGGCCGCTGGTTCGGTACCGGCAGCAAGACATTGACCTGTGGCTTGAATCGTTACCGATCGGCGGAGAGGCGCTTGGGCGGAGTCCCGGCGCTGTCGCGCCACCAAACGCGGGCTTCTCCACAGCGGAGAGTGGCAACCGCAATGGGCGCTCCGCCGCCGTGGTGTTCGGCCCGCATCAGGCGTGAAACGTGAGCGAAGCTCCCCACAGACGGATCGTCACCGCGTTGCTGGCGAGACAGAATCCCGCGACGCATGGATGGGGCTATGCCGAAAGCCAGGACGCGCTCGAGCCCACCTGTCTCGCGTCGTTGGCTACGCGGCGATGGTGCAACGTCGAATCCGCGATGGATCTCCTGGAGCGGCTTCAGAGACCGGACGGCGGTTGGGGCGCGTTTGCGGGTCACAATGAATCGGTCGGCTGGACGATTGCGCTCGCAGTGATTGCCCTGTTGCATGCCGATGGAGCGAGAGCGCGAGTTGAGCCTGAATTCCGAAGTTCCGGGTCCGGTGCTGTCGCCAACAAATTGAGACAACAGAGGAATGGAATCAAACGCAGCGGACAATCCAGTCCCGCGCGAGATCACCGCTCTGTTGTCAGACCAGCGGTTCATCCTGCGCGAGACACAACGCGCCGTGACCCCTTTTGGCGGGCTGGCGGTATTCATTTCGTTCCTCGGTAAGATCGGCCTGGTCGAGAAGCTTCGCCAGTTCATGCCGGTGCGCTGGAGATCATCGTCCGCGATGAGTCTCGGGTCGGCTATTCCCTGGCGGGTTGCTCTCCAGCAGGGCCCAGAGGGCAGCCCGCCTCCGCTTCACCGGCCGATCTCTATCCTGCACCGGTCGGCCGAAACCGTCAACCACCACCTCGCAGGGGGCGGGGAATTTTCGACCGGCGATTTGGGGAATTTTCAACCGGCCTTGACGCTAGAAATGATGCTCGATGGCATGATGTCGCGGGTCGAGTGGCGGACTCGCCCGGTGGAGAAGGCTTGCTCTCCACAGTGACGACCTGTCGGTCGCCACAATTCAATCGAGGCCAGTACGGGACAAATGGGGGGCCATAGTGAGCGGGTGGCTTCCGGAGGTGCCGTCGGCACAATCAAATCGGGATCCATCTGGACGGTTTCCGATCATGTTGGGGGCGGGTTTTGGGAGTTACTGCGATTACTGCGTTAAGGGACCGCTCGATTGGGCGGCACTCTGCTTTCTTCGCTTAGGGTATCCGTCCGGTGAACCTTTCAATTCCCCGCAGGTTGAGCCGAACCCGGCAGCCGCGCCAAACCTCAACCGGCGAGACGGGCAGTCTAAGCCGAAACTGACACTTGCCTGGATGCAGGTGACATGGTAAATCTAGTCTGTCCTGGGTGATGGCCGGTGGCCGGTTTTGAAGTGACCACGCATGGCCGGTTTTGAGGTGACCACCGAGGTCATGTGGCGAGCAGCATCCTCAAGGTCAGGATCCGCCCAGAGACAACCCGGATCGTAGGGCTCGCAGCCGTTCCCCACGGGCCTCAACTTGTACCGTACCAGGAAGGAATTCTCTGGCTTGGTGAAATTCGTGTTGCCCGAATAGTTGGTCGCGATAACTGGCTTTCCGAGATGCATGGCCTCCGCCATCACCAGACCGAAACCTTCTGAACGGTGCAGGGAGACCAGACAATCACAACAACCGATAAGCGCATTTGTGCAGATCGTTGCTGTCAGTCACGTGGCCAGGCGCGGAGGATTCCGAAGGTGCTGGGATGCGTGAAACACGTCGGCGGCACATCCGAAACATCCTGATTCACGCCTGCGTCGGAATCGACTGGGACGTGGTGTGGCGCGCTGCCATCGGCGATGCCCTATCTTGCGGAAGTAGGTTGCCGCTATCGTGGCGGCCGAGTCGGACTCCGCTCAAGGCCAGCCTTAGCACTGAGTCCGCCCTTGGGATCTGCGGCCCCCGAGAATCCGGATCTGCCTGAGATGATGGGAGTTGTACATCTTTCGTCAATTCCTTTGTCCGATGTTCCACGTACTTTTGGCGCTGCTGGCCGCTGGATCGGTCTTCCGCACGCGCGCCGCTTGGCTCGGCCAGCGCGCCAATGCTCATGGATCGCGCACAATGTCGAGGCCCCCCGCGGATTTCGCCAGCAAAGGCCGTTCCCGGTCCAAGTTCAGCCCATCTGCCGAGCCGATCACCCATCAGGAGACCCCGACACATGCCGATGAGGTTTTCGGTAAGGACAATCGCGGATCGAGAACGCACCTGTGGTTAGACAAAGACGCTCCAGAGCCACGGCCAGTCCAACCGCCCGATGCAGGGAGAGTCGTCGCAATTCCCCGGATCGGCGGGTTCCACGACCGGTACGAAAGACGCGCGGCCTGAAAGACCGCCAAGCTGCCATTCCCGTCAAGACTGCGACCGGTGAGTGTGCGCACCGTGCTCGCCAGTGCTGGCGAGTGCGCGACCGGCTGCTCGTCTTCGTTCGCATCGAACGAACGACCATGCCTCCAGTTACGCGCAGTCATGCCGTTGGTCAATTTCCCAGTGGCTTAACGCCTGTCGACGCGCCGACGGGGTTTTGGGTACGAACAGTCCCCCGGACGCCGGGACAGTCGATGCCGTGGCGAGCGCCACCGCGTTCATCCGCAATCGCCGGGAGGCGCTCAGCAGGAGGCGAGCTTGTGGAAGAAGGCCAGAGACTGCTGGGCGTTGCGTTCCCACCGAAACGACGCCGCGCGCAAGCGGCCGCGTTGCCCCAGGTCCTCCCTCAGCGAAGGCGAAAGCGCGAGCCGCTGCATTGCCGCCGCAATCGCGTCCGTGTTCCTGGGATCCACGAGGATCGCGTCTTCGCCCGCGACTTCGCCGAGCGACGAGCCGCGTGACGTGATTGCCGGCACGCCGCAAGCCATCGCCTGCACAAGCGGCAAGCCAAATCCTTCGTACAGAGATGGAAACACGAACGCAGTGGCACCAGCAGTGAGACCTGGGAGATCGTCCTCGGACACGTAACCCAGGTACCGGATTCCCGGTTCCGGGGCCCGGAGCCGGTCTCTGGTCGCCTCCGAGCACCACCCGAGCGGCCCCACGATGACCAGCTCGTGCGCCTTACGGACTGGCTCGTAGATCGATCGATACGCGTCCAGCAGGCGGTCCACGTTCTTTCGTGGCTCGATCGTGCCCACGTAGAGCAAGTAAGGTTTATCGAGCCGGTGTCTCTTCGCGACGGCCTGCGCCTCCGCCTGCTCCACGGTGAAGAATTCTTCCGCTACGCCGGGGTATATAACGTCGATCCTGTCAGCGGGCAGTTTGAGTATCTCGACGGCGTCCTTCTTACTCTGTTCGGAGATCGCGATACAGGCGGTCGCGCGCCGCAATACCCTCTCTCCGTACCGGCGGGTGGCCGCCACATTCGCGGGGACGTGCACCTCCGGCATGAGCCAGCAGGTCATGTCGTAGATCGTTGCGGTCAATCGCGTGGCCAGGTGCGGAGGATTTCGCAGGTGCTGAGATGCGTGAAACACGTCGGCGGCGCATCCGACAACCTCCACTACAGGATTCCACTTGATATTGGAGAAATGCACGACCAGAGCGCCTAGGGTGGTCCGCCATCTTCCGATCGAAGAACTCTCGTGATCGAGGTCCGTGAGCCCTCCGAAGAATGGGAACAACCGGATCAAGTCCTGAGTCGCGGAACGCTGCAGCGACCGGATCCAGTAGTACATGTAGGTTTTTACGCCGGCGCCGCGCAGTAGCAGGCTGGTCGCATCGAGCATGATCCGCATTGCCTTTCCTCCTAGCCGAAGCTCCAGCCTTGGCGCGGGACGACACCTTTATTCGGAGCCATTTCGACTAACGTCCGGCGCGCCAAATTCCGCCCATCACCGGGCTTTAACGCGAGAATTCTTCAGCCGTCTTGCCGCGTGCGGACCCGCGGCAAGGACCATCATGAGGCGGGACTGCGGCCGGCGGCCTCATATCGCGACGGCACCCAACTCCGTGCGCACTGCGTTGCCAGCGCCTACGGCCCGGCAGTCGGCCTCAACCATCTCCCGAACCAGTTCCAGGAAGCCGGTACGCGGCCGCCATCCGAGCCGTTCCCTTGCTTTCGAAGCATCCCCCAGGAGTAGGTCGACTTCGGCCGGCCGGAACAAGACCGGGTCCGTAGTCACGTAATCGCGATAGTCCAATCCCACCCAGGCGAAGGCCGCGGCCGCGAACTCGTCGACTGAATGCGTCTCTCCCGTCGCGACGACGTAATCGTCCGGTTCCGGCTGTTGAAGCATTAGCCACATCGCTTCCACATACTCGCGGGCGTGCCCCCAGTCGCGCTGCGCATCCGGGTTGCCCAATCGCAGCTCGTTTTGCATGCCTGCCACAATCCGCGCCACGCCGGAGCTGATTTTGCGCGTCACAAACTCGAAGCCGCGTCTGGGCGACTCGTGGTTAAACAGGATGCCGCTGGATGCGTGCAGGCCGTAGGCTTCCCGGTAATTGCGCGTCAACTCGAACCCGGCGACCTTGCTGATCCCGTACGTCGAACGCGGGTGGAAACGCGTGCATTCAGTCTGTGGGATCTCTTCCACCTTGCCGAACATCTCGCTTGATCCTGCGAAATAAACCCTGCAGGCTGGAACGTTATTCCTCACCGCCGAGAGCAGGTAATGCGTTCCGTTTATGTTCGTATTCAGAGTAGAGAACTCGTCGTCAAAGGAGTAGCTGACAAAGCTCTGCGAGGCTAAGTGGTAGCACTCGTCGGGCTGCACCTTCGCCACCACTTGGTGGAGGCTCGCATAGCTTTCGAGTGAAGCCGGGTGCAGTTGCACCTGCTCGCGGCAGCCCATGATGCGCGATAGACGGTGCTCCGGATCCTCCAGCGCCACCCGGCGCACGATACCATGCACCTCGTAGCCTTTCGCCAGGAGGAACTCCAAAAGGTATGATCCATCCTGCCCGGTAATTCCGGTAATCAACGCTCTCCTTTTCGGCATAGTCGATCTCTACACATATCACGCGGCGGTTGGCGTGTCAATCCGGGCTGCACGACATCCGGCTGCGATTCAGACAGTGGGTGAGACTTCGGAGGGCGGGATGGGGCTGAGGTAGCGCCGATCCTGGAAAAACGGAGAAACGTCGGAGCGTTTTCGCCTGGGTGCTCGTTCAGGAATAGAAGAGCGTGCCTGGCGCTGGGTGGGGTGAGCGATGCACCTTGCGGGAAGCACCAACGTGCATAGATCCCCCCGCACCACCAGGGGGAGCGGCGGCGAATCTGGGGCAGGATGGATTCGAGTGCGGCCGGCTGCGGCTAGGGCGGCCGCGCGTTTTCCAGGAGCGAGTATTGCTCTCGCTCGATCTGCCGGAGTCTGTCCCGCAGTTTGCCGCGAACCGGCTCGGCAACCTCCAGCAGGATGCGGCCGTATTCGGCCAGCGTGAGCAGACAAAACCGCTGGCGATAGTACACCGCCACCACTTCCAGCGTCGGCGACAGCAGTTCCCAGGTGCGCTCCCAAACGCTCCGATTCAGCTCCTGGCGCCGGCGCAAGACCAAAGTGCGCCTGGACCAGAGTGTAGGCGAGTAGAACGAACAGCACCTGGTTGACGACCAGCGAGAAAGCGCAGGAGTGCATCCGGGTAAGATCCCAGAAGCACTTGTACTGCCGGTGCCGCTCTTCGATGGCCGGACGCAGGTCGTAGGTGGAACGGATCCCGGCTGCCGTCCGATGCGGCGAGGTACTCACCAGCACCCGGTCCCGCACCTCGCCACGTTCATCCCGCTGGCGATTCACCACCGCTGTCAGCGGCACCGGGCACTGGGTCCAGCTCAGCAGGCCGCGCCCCCTGCCCAGCAGGGTCTGGGGCCGATCCGCCGGCGCGGCTGCCGTCATGCCGCGCGTCTCGGCTTGCACTTCGGCTTTGCGCTGGGCCAGCGTCCGCTGGCGCTTGGCTTCCCGCTTTTCGACCCGGGGTGGCTTGGGGGTTGCGGCCGGTGCTGTCCCCGGTGGGGCCGCCGGGGCATAGGGTTCCCAGTGGAAGTCGCGCAGCCGGGTCAGCCCCAGCGCATCGGCGTGCAGGTCCATATTGGCGCGCACCGGCAGGATCGTCTCGATGCGGTAGTCCTGCAGGAGCCGTCCCATCTGGGCCCCGTCGATGAAACCGCGATCCACGATGAGAACCCGGATCACGTCGCGGCCCACCGCCTGGACCACCTCATCCACCAACTCATAAAGGATGGGGCACTCGTGCCGTCGGCCGGAAACGACCCGCGCCGCCACGGTAAAGAAGAAGTCCAGTTGGCGGTTGATGTGGATCAGGCTCACCAGCTTGTAGCAGCGGTGCTGCTGGTAGCGCTTGTCCCGGAGATCCACTTTGCCGGGATCGACCGGGTGGTAGTGCTCGTCGAACCACAGCAGGTCCGAACCCTCGTAGCGCTCATTGTCGGGGACGAACAGGTAGGAGCCGTCGCCGATGAACAGGCCTTCCTCATCCAAGAGCCGCAGCGAGCGCAAGCAGCGCGGCACTTCCCGGTTGCACCAGGCGTGCAGGCGGTCCGCCTCGGTGTCGCGGGCGAACTTGCGGAGGAAATCCTGGTCGCAGGGAGTCTGGCGGTCGTAGTCGTTCTTGCGGTTGAAGCCGGGGCAGGACAGCGTCACGTTGTGGGTTTCCGGGTGGGTGGTTTTGCGCCCGCCCAGGGCCGGCCCCAGGGCGTCGATGAGGCCGCCCGAGCCCAGCACGCGCGGGAAGGCGTGATAGCTCTGGGAGCCGTGCAGTTTGAGGCTGAGCTCGCTGGCCAGGTAGAGCCAAACCGGGACTTCCTGTTTTTCTCGGGGCGTGGGGTAGTGCTCCGCCAAACGGTTCAACACATCACGGCGGATCAGGTGGCGGAAGAAGTCCGCCTCGGAGACGTTTTCCAAGTAATCGATCTCGCCGCGGCGCAAGGCCTCCAGTACAAAGGAGCGGTCGTACTGGAAGGCGATCAGGTCCATGACTGTTTGCGCCGGCGCGCGGCCGGCTTGGGCGGCGGCAGCCGTAGTGTTTTTTCTAGCCGGTCGATGGTGGCCAGCTATCATGGTGGCCTATCGGCGGTTCTTGAAGTTCTTGAAGCGTAATCCGGACGATGCTGAACTGGGTCGTTACAGAGAAGGTCTTGCGTCCGGCGCGAGCCGTGACCAGTTGCTCCTGGACTTAGCTGGCCAGTCGGAGGAATTCCTGAGCAAGTACCGCGTGAAGCTAGGCATCATCACCGAGGACATGACTCAGGAAACCAGTTTTGTGCAGATCTGGGAGAAATGCCGGAATTACACGATCACCTCGATGGAGAGGGCGTACGCAATGTACAAAGCGGTCGAGCACGTGGTCAAGCAGGAGATTCCTGGCGACATCGTCGAGTGCGGAGTCTGGAAAGGCGGAAGCTGGATGGTAGCGGCTTACACGCTGTTACTGCTCCGGGATACCGTGCGGAGCATCTATCTCTACGACACCTTCGCCGGGATGAAGGAGCCCACGGTCGAGGACGTCCGCTTCGACGGCACCGCTGCTCATCCTCTCTGGTCACAAGCAAGGGAGGATCAGAACCGCAGCCGTTGGTGGAACTACCCCCTGGAGGAGGTGCGCCGGAACCTGCTTGCCACCGGCTACCCAGCCGACAATCTCGTCTTCGTGGAAGGGCGCGTGGAGGAAACGATTCCCGCCCGGGTGCCGGAACAGATCGCGGCGTTGCGCCTCGATACCGACTGGTACGAGTCCACTCTCCATGAGCTCAGGCACCTCTATCCACGCTTGGCTGTGGGCGGTGTGCTGATCATTGACGATTACGGATGGTGGACCGGCTCCCGGAAGGCGACCGAGCAATACTTCCAGGGGAACGGGATCCACGTGCTGTTGTGCAGAATCGATGCTTCGGGAGCGAGGATGGGAGTCAAGACCCGGCCATAGGCGCGGAAGAGGTGAGGCGAAGGAGTCGAGTACCATAGAGAGCGCATTTTTGTCTCCCGACGAACGGAAAGCCGGAGCCAGGGTCCGGCGCACCATTTTCTCGATGCCGATTTTGGGCTGTTTCCGGTGCACCATGACATGATCGGATCCGCCCAGAGTCTTCACGAGCTTGTGCGCTCCTGAAACCGGGATCTCCGGCGGACGACCGACCCGGCTCCAGGTGGTGTGCAGAGTGGAGTTCTGTCGGAAGCTGGCTTCGTCGGTGAAAATTAGCGCCCGGTCTTCGGCTGGGGCTCTTCTTGGCCTTTAAGGTTCGGATAGGTACGCCGGAGCCAGTGATCCTGCTCGCTTGCATTGGCGCGCGCCAGCACGCGGCTGGGTAGCTGCACTGAGAAGCCCAGTCCATGCAGCAGCTTGCGCACATGTTCGGGACCGTAACACCGTAACCGACCGTAATCCGTCCGTAGCGGCAGGTGGATTTCCGGTCTCAGCCGGAAGCTCCGCGCGGATCGGAACTTACTGGCGGGAGGCCTCGCGGGTGGGGGGGCCATGGCCGCACCCGCTGGGTGCAAAATTGCTTGCTGAAACGCGATGGCTCTCAAAGCGAGGCGTTCCCCGGCCGAAGGCGAGTTCCTGTTCCAGATTGATGAGGAGCCGCTGGACGGGTGCCTGACAGCGTTCGGCGGTCTGCCGCTGTTTGTGCGGACCGTGCGCTCGCTGGATGTGCCCGGCAGCGTCAAAGGAAACATCGCCATCAAGCAACGCGAGCGGGGCTTCGATGAGCCTACCTATATTGAGAGCTTTTTGGTGCTGAACGCCGTGGGCGGGGATTGCCTTAAGGACTTCGATCGTCTGCGCGAAGACCCGGGTTTGGCTGGGATGCTGGGCCACGACGTGCCGAGTCCGGAAGCGGCACGCAAGTTCCTCTACCAGTTCCACGAGCCGGAGCAGATCGAGCAAGCCCAGCGGGCATTGCCCCTCGGGCAGGTCAGCTACGTGCCCGAAGAGACTGCGCCGTTGCGCGGATTGGCGCAGGTGAACCAAGATCTGGTGCGTGAGTTGGCGGGGCGCTGCGCTGGGGAAAAGATCGCGACCATCGATCTGGACGCTACCGCGATCGAGAGCTGGAAGCGGGAGGCGAAGAACACCTATGAGGGCGGCAGCGGCTATCAGCCGATGGTGGCGTTGTGGGCGGGGATGAACGTGGTGGTGGCCGACGAGTTTCGAGACGGAAACGTGCCGGCCCTGAAAGATCCGCTGCGTGTCGCCAAGCGGGCGTACGGGACCTTGCCAGGGACGGTGAAGGAACTCTACTTCCGAGGGGATTCGGCCTGCGATGACGAGAAGTTGCTGACCTGGTTGCGCAACGAGAAGCGAGAGGATGGACCGGAAGGGCTCATTGGATTTGCGGTGAGCGCGCGGATGAACCCGGCCCTGCGAGAAGAGATCGAGGCGACCCCGGCCGAGAAGTGGCAGCCCTACAGCGAAGACAGCGAGGCGGTGAAGGAATGCGCCCAAGTGAACTACTTCCCCGAGGAGACGCCGGAGAACCGATACCGGAAACCGTTGCGCACCATCGCCATCCGCATCCGGAAAAAACAGCAGCAGTTGTTCGCCGATGGCAGCGAGGTGAAGTACTTCGCGGTGGCCACCAACCTGTGGGATTGGAAGCCGAAGCGGCTGTTAAAGTGGCATCGGGAGAAGGCGGGCAGCATCGAAGCGGTGCATGACGTGATCAAGAACGAGCTGGCCGGTGGAGTCTTGCCGTGCGGGCGATATGGGGCCAACGCGGCCTGGTTCCGCCTGGCGGTAATCACCCACAACGTGCTGACGGCGATGAAGCGGCTGGCGCTGCCGCCGGAGTTGCTGACGGCGCGGCCGAAGCGGCTGCGGTTTCTGATTTTCAACACCCCGGGGAGATTGATTCGGCACGCGCGGGGGGCGGTGCTGAGGATCGTGCGGACGTGGAGCCGGTTTTCCAACTGGAGGCACGCGCTGGCGCAGCTGCCGCTGCCCTCCACCGCATAAGGGGGTAAAAACAGGGCTTACGGACGGATTATGGAGGCAGATTTGGGACGGCAGCCAAAGGAGGTGTGTCGCGGAGCGGCGACAGCGACCCAGGGAGCGGCTGAGGTTGCCGCTGTTTCCGGCCCACTGTGGCCGGAAGCGGCGGCGCCCGGCGGTCCGGGCTGACCGCCCTCGCCCAACCGTGCCGATTTTCATTCGATCGCCAGCTTACGGACGGATTACGGACCGACGCCCAGCATCTCATCCTCGATCACTATGGTATACTGCTATTTCTTTTTGGTCCCGTGCGCACTTCATTCTTATGTGGAACGGCGAGTACAGCTTCCTCATCCCGAACCTGATCGAGAAGGACTTTAAGATCCGCTACCGCAACATGTCGCTGGGGGTTTTCTGGTCGCTATTGAATCCGCTGGTGATGATGGGGGTAATCACGTTTGTTTTCACCAGGATTTTCGCCAATCAGTCGATTCCCCACTTCGCCGTGTTCGTGCTGTGCGGGCTGGTGCCGTTCAACTTCTTTAGCATCGCCTGGCTGTCGGGGACAACCTCGCTGGTGGACAACGCGGGGTTGATCAAGCGGGTGGCGGTGCCGCGCGAGGTCATCCCGCTGGCGGCGGTGCTGTCGAACTGTCTGCACCTGCTGATTCAGATCGGGCTGCTGTTCCTGTTCGTGTTCGTTTTCGGCGGCAAGCCGAACCGGCACTGGGTCTGGCTGCCTTTCCTCTGGGGCCTGGAGATCGTGTTCGTGTGCGGGATTTCGCTGATCACGGCGTCGTTGAACGTCTTCACCCGGGACATCCGTTACGTGGTGGAGTCGGTCAACACGGTCCTGTTCTGGCTGGTTCCGATCATCTACCCGTTTTCCATCATCCCGCCGGCGTACAAAGAGGTATACCAGTTCAATCCGGTGGCGGCGCTGGTGCTGGCGCTGCGGAACATCCTGCTCGACGCCGCGCCGCCGGCGCCTTCGCTGCTGATCAAGCTGACGGTTTCCTCTCTGGCGGTGCTGGGGATCGGCTTCCTGGTGTTCCGGCGGCTGAAGCCGAAGTTTTACGATTACTTGTAGACAGCGATGAGGGCGATTGAGTTTCAGAGCGTTTCGAAGTCCTTCCACCGGCACACCGGGCGGTTGCTGCTGCGGCACCGCCTGGCGAACTGGCTTCGCGGGCAGCGTGGGGAGCGGTTTTACGCCCTGAAGAACGTCTCGTTCGACCTGGAGGAAGGGGAGGGCCTGGCGGTGATAGGGCCGAACGGGGCGGGAAAGAGCACGCTGCTCGGGCTGGTGGCGGGGCTGGCCACGCCCGACACGGGCGCCGTTACCGTGAACGGCCGGATCGCGGCGTTGCTGGAGCTGGGCTCGGGGTTCCATCCGGACCTAACGGGCGCCGAGAACGTCCGCGTCAACGCGTCGCTCATCGGACTGAGCCGGCGCCGGACGGCGGAGCTGTTTGACCAGATCGTGGAATTCGCCGGCATCGGCGACTTCATCGGCGAGCCGCTGCGCACCTATTCGACCGGAATGATCATGCGCCTGGCGTTTTCGGTGGCCATCAACATGGATCCGGAGATCTTGCTCATCGACGAAGTGCTGGCGGTGGGAGACCAGGCGTTCCAGGCCAAGTGTTTCGAGCGCATCCACCGGTTCCGGCACGCCGGCAAGACGCTGCTGTGCGTCTCACATGCGACCGCCATCGTGCAGGAACTGTGCGGCCGCGCCATCTGGCTGGATCGCGGCGAGCTCATGATGAGCGGCCGGATCCGCGACGTGATTGAAGCTTATGAAGGGCATCGGACTACCGCCACGGCATAACGGCAGCCGGCCCCTGTTCTCATGCTCAAGTTCCGACTCCCGCCCGTACGACTACGCTCCCCTATTATTTACGCAACTGCACGCGAGTTGCGAGGAGAAGAGACAGCCGCCGCTGGTCATTGCTCAGGAAGTCGGCTGGTTGTCGGGAAAGAACATGCGGGCGGCCGGGCTGTTTCAAGCGCGGATCCGTACAGCGGCTGAGGGAAGGGCTCGGTTCCAGTGGACCAAATCGGAAAGCTGGCGTGATTGGGCGCGGTTCAGCCATGGATGTTATCTGCTGCGGAGCAACGTGACCGATTGGACCCCGGAAGAGCTTTTGGAAGGCTTACATTCAACGGATCGAAGGCGAGGCTGTGTTGCGTATCCACAAGGCCGATCTACAGATTCGGCAGGTGTGGCACCCGAAGGAAGATCGGGTTCAAGAACACACTCTGGTCGCCTTCTGGTCTGTGTACGATGGAAGACGCTGGCACAGAGGGCTTTGGCCTTGGGCAAGTGAGCGCGACTGTGGCACTCGGCAAAGCCGAGGCGGCCTGCGTGGGATCGGGGCCAGAAAAAGTGAGGAAACTCCCGAATGACGGAGCCTATTGACGTTCAAGAAATCACGCGTGAGATCAGAGCCCGGATCCGCGATCGTACTGCGCCGCAGTGTCCACAGCAGAACTCCGTGCCCGTCCTCCCCTCGCCGGGAGGGCCTGATTGGACTCGATTAGAAGAAGCGGGAAGGGCTTTAGAAAATGCGCATTCGCTGGTCGGCCAACTCCCTCCCGAACCTCCGACTCTTCGCGGTCGGGTTGGGGCCTTCCTGGTAAAGAGTGTTCGCCGGGCCTTGTTCTGGTACACACCGCAGATCGTCAACTTTCACGGGGTCGCAACTCGTTCTTTCAATGAGTTGTTAGCGGTAATCAAGACAGTGGCTGCGGCTGGCCAGCGAAGCTGGACGGCACTGGATACCCTGAATCGGCAAGTCGCGGAGTTGCGGGCGGAAACGGAACGCCTCGAGAAGATGCTCGGAGCGCAGCGAGAAGAGATCCGGACAATCGTTAAGACGGAACTCTTGCCTGAGATTCAAGCCCGGCACATGGTGGAATCCCACTTGGAAGACGCCACGCGCAAACTTGCAGGCCTCGCGCAGGCACTCGGCGCAGAGACTGGGGCGCGGGAAGAACTGGCGAGTCGAGTCGATGCGGAGGTCGCGACCCGCGAGGGCCTCACGCAGATGCTGGCCGCGGAGGCCGGCGTGCGCGAGGAACTCGCGCGGCGTGTCGATGGGGAGGTTGCGACCCGCGAGGGACTCACGCAGGCGCTGGCCGCGGAGACCGGCGTGCGCGAGGAACTCGCGTCGCGCGTCGATGCCGAGATCGCAGGCCGTGCAGCCTTGGCGCATGATGTCGTTGCGGTTTCGAACCGTTCCCAATCGGTTGCAGCGGATTTCCGGCAGAGCGATATTCGCCTGCTGCAACTGCGCGCCGAGGTGATCAACCAAAGCCGCCGGGTTTCGATGCTCCTCGAAGAAGCCCGGAAGCGGCTACCGGCTCCTTTTGATGAAAAGCAACTTGTCGCCATCACCGATGAAGAGAAGCACGCGCTGGATGCCGTCTATGTTTCCTTCGAGGACCTGTTTCGGGGAACTCGGGCGGAGATCAAAGACCGTTCCCGGATCTATCTCCCGTTTCTTCAGGAGCACCACATCGGCACCAAACGGATGCCGATTCTCGACGTCGGCTGCGGGAGGGGAGAATGGCTCGAATTGCTCTTAGAAAACAAGTTGGAGGCGCGCGGAATCGACATCAACCGCGTCCTGCTGGGGTATTGCAAGGAAGCCGGCCTGAATGTCGCAGAGGACGATATCCTCCAGCATCTGAAGAACCAGCCCGACCACAGCCTCGGCGCAGTGACAGGCTTCCATATCATCGAACACCTTCCGTTCGACGTCCTGATCAGAGTTTTCGACGAGACAGTCCGGGTTCTGAAACCCGGCGGCATCGCGATCTTTGAAACCCCCAATCCCCAGAACGTTCTGGTGGGGAGCCACAATTTTTACCTGGACTTCACCCACCGCAATCCGCTCCCGTCGCTGACGGCTCAGTTCATCCTGGAGGCGCGTGGATTGTGCGATGTGCACATTCTGAATCTGCATCCTTATCCGGAGTCCTCGAAGTTGCAGGATGATCGAACAGAACTTGCAAAGCGGTTCAATGAGTACTTCTACGGGCCGCAAGATTACGCGGTAATCGGACGGAAAGCGTAGACCGTGACCAGATCCCGAAACATCTGCCTCCTCACACCCAACCTGGCGCCATACGACGCGATCGGGAATGATATCGCGCAGATGCGGTCGGCTCTCATGGACAGTGGACACACCGTGCGTATTTTCGCGGAAGGAATTCACCCAGCCTGTGCGTCGATTGCAGATCCCATTGATTTGGCTCCGGAGACACTCTGGCAGTCTTCAGACGACGTACTCATCTATCACCATTCCACCGGCTGGCCACGGGGGGAAGAAATACTTTTCAACACACAGAACAGAATCGTCTTGCGGTATCACAACATCACACCGGTACGCTTCTTCGCCCCATATTCATTGCCGCATACGCAAGCGTGCGAAGTTGGTATTGAGTCTAGCAAGAGAATCGCACGGCTTCCGAACATGCTCATACTGGGGGATTCGACCTATAACTGCGAGGACCTGATCGCACTGGGCGGCAATCCGGCCAACTGCAGGGTGCTGGCTCCTTTTCACCTGACGGAAGAACTCGGCCGCGAAATGTTTGACTTCGGGACGTTGTCGCGATATTCCGGGGCTACGGCGAATATTCTCTTTGTCGGCGGAGTGAAGCCGAACAAAGGTCATGCGCGCGCAATCCGGGTTTTCGCCGAGTACCAAAGGCATTTTAATGACCGGTCCCGGCTGATCTTTGCCGGGGCCCTCGATGAGCGCTTGGGCGGTTACGTCGATGACCTAAAGACACTGGCCAGCCAGCTTGGCGTTGCCGATCACGTGATCTTCACTGGCGCCGTGACGGGGACTCAGATCAAGTCCCTTTATGTCTCCGCGGATGTGTTTCTCTGCACGAGTGAACATGAAGGTTTCTGTGTGCCGCTGGTTGAGTCGATGTATTTCCGGGTCCCTATTGTCGCCTGGGGCGTCACAGCCGTGCCGGAGACAATGGGCGAGTGCGGCTTCGTGCTGGAGGAATGGAACGAGTCTGTATTTGCTGCGCACATCGACAGACTTGTGGAGGATGATCGGACCGCGGAGCGTCTGGGAACCCTGGGACGGAGACGCTATGAAGAGGCCTTCGCCCCGAATGTGCTGCGACAGAAGCTAGATGGGATCATCGCGGAAGTGACGCAATGAACGCAGGAGGACGGCAGCGCTCGATACTATCGCGGATTCAAAGATGAGCCAACTGCGAGTTGCTTTCGTAGTCCAACGCTACGGCCTCGAAGTAAACGGAGGCTCGGAGGCCCTATGCCGGATGATCGCCGAGCGTATGGTCCGTTTCCACAAGGTGGAGGTCCTGACCACGCGTGCCGTCGATTACGTCACCTGGAAGGACGAATACCCCGAAGGAATTGAGAACGTGAACGGCATTCGCGTCCGGCGTTTTGGCGTCGATCATCCGCGAGACCAGCAACAGTTCGACGCGATCTCCGGCGTTGTTTTCGGCGGCTCTCATACGCCGGCGGACGAAGTCGAGTGGATGAAAAAGCAAGGACCGTATTCATCCCGGTTGTTGGCTTATCTGGAGGCCAATCGCGAAACCTACGGTGTGTTCGTGTTCTTCACCTATCTGTACTGCACGACGTACTTTGGCTTGCCGTTGGTGAAAGACAGGGCCGTTCTTGTCTCCACGTGTCACGACGAGCCACCGATCTATCTGGGGATCTTTGACGATCTTTTCCGGCAGGTTCGACATCTCATTTACCTCACACCGGAAGAACGCGCGTTTGCCATGCGCCGTTTCTATGATTGCAATCTCGACGGCGAGGTCATCGGCATCGGCGTGGATCCAGTCGCTGACCTTTCCCCCGATCCCGAGTGGGAGAGGATTCGCAAACGCCTAGGGAGTTCGGAGTTCATCCTGTACGTCGGGCGCATCGACGAATCGAAGGGATGCAAGAGCCTCATTGAATATTTCACGAGGTATGTGAAAGAGACTGAACAGCCAAGCCTGAAGCTTATGATGGTCGGGAAGGCGGTAATGCCGATCCCCGGCCATCCCCAGTTGATCGCGACCGGGTTTGTGAGTGAAGCTACCAAGCTTCATGCGATTCAGTCCTGCCGCTTCATGGTGGCGCCCTCTCCCTATGAAAGCCTCTGCATATCCATATTGGAATCGTGGTTGCTGAAGCGTCCCGTACTGAGCAACGGCGATTGTAGAGTGCTTCGCGGCCAGTGCCTGCGCAGTAATGGCGGCCTCTGGTACAGCGGCTATGAGACCTTCAAGGAGGCCACAGAGCTGCTCTTGAAGGACCGGGGACTCGCGGTTGTTCTGGGTGAACAGGGGTACGAGTTCGTTCAGCGCAATTGCATCTGGTCGTTGGTTGACCAGAAGTACCTTGACGTTCTCTCATCCGTCGCCGGCGGGTCCGCAAAACGTGTTTCGCCGGCCCCGTCCCTGGTCATGAGCGCATAGCAATGAACCGTAGACTTGCCTTCGTCATTCCGTGGTACAGTGAGAACATTCCAGGCGGCGCGGAGTCGTATTGGGCGAGCTATTTCAGCACTTCCCTGTCTCCAGGGGCAGGCTTTGAGATGCACGTGCTGCCGCAATCCACTGTGTTTGAGATTGCGGAGGATGAAGGGTGCCGAGTGCTGGAGGTCCAGCCCGATAATTGCGTTGGGGCGGCACACTGGATCTCGAACACGTTTCCAGTCAGGAAGATAACTCCCAAATTCCCGAGGTGAATAAAATGCAAACGAATCAGGTTGTCTCCCCGCCCTTGCCTCTGCCTCCCGGCTTCACGCCAGAGGCGCTCAAGGCCTGGCTCACTGACATCCGTCTGGACGGCGCTCCACCAGCCGAAATGGCGGGGTACTGCGCGCAGGACTGGAAGCGGTTCGTCTACGCATGGGGACTGGCCACCGAATGCCGGGGCACTGCTCTCGAACTCGGAGCCAATCCGTACTTTACAATTAAGCGATTCCAGCGCGCGCCAGATGCTGGTTCACTAGATTTCGACGACTCCTTTTGGTATTAATGGCGTATGCGCTTCAACAAACTCTGCAATTTGAGTGATTGGGCTACGCCCCAGTACGCTTCGATGCCAGACTGGTATCCCCGCGCGCCCGGTACCGAGCACCGGAAGCATTGGGAGTATGCCTGGGCAGTCTCCGGCCTACGTGAGTTGGGCGCGCTTGGTCGGGATTCGATAGTGCTGGGAGTCGGAGCCGGGCACGAATGGCCCCTCTACCAGCTCACTTACATGGCACGCTGGGTCTTCGCCACCGACATTTATGGGGACGCCGGCACATTCTCCAATTCGGGACGTGAGAGCGATGCGGCCATGCTGTTCGACCCAGACAAATTTGCGCCTGGCCCATACAACCGCCGTCGATTGGTCGTGCAGCACATGAACGGGGCGGATATTCGTCATGAGGACGCGAGTTTTGACGCCGTGTTGTCCCTTAGTTCTATTGAGCATTTTGGGGAAGCGAAAGACCAAGCACTCCGCGAGATGGCGCGTGTCCTGAAGCCTGGCGGGGTGCTGATACTCACGACCGAGTGCATCATCAACGGCGCGGACCACGTGACCCTATCGGATCTGGAATTGTTCACGCCGGGGGAGGTTGGGCGACTGGTTCCTCCGGGATGTAGCCTGGTGGAGCCCATCGACTGGACCGTAGACGAAGAAACTCACGCCACAGTGATTCACTGGGACGATTTAATGCGCGACCTGCGAGAGGGTCGCTACGTGACGCCGCACGTTGTGCTGGAACTATGCGGCCGGGAGTTCACGTCGATTGCGCTGTTTATACGGAAGGGATGACCGCACACCGACTGGCGGCGGTACTGCACTAATGGCGGCGCGTTCCCCGCTCCCTTCAACTCGACCGCGCGCAATCAGCCGCGCGCGCAACAACTTTTGGTTAGACGGCTCTGAGCAGGAATCTGTAAGGCCCCCTGTTTTGCTGGATTTTCGGTCTTCGCGGTATTCCCGGGCGCCCTCCTCCAGGATGCCGGAGAGGGTTTGTCGCCCGAATTCATGGGCCTTTCGGTGGGATCTTGGATCATGATTGCGGCGTGCGCGGCCTCGTCCGGCTGTCGAGCGCCCGCAGGGAAGATGTGCCGATCTGCCGATCTGCACTGCGCCCGGCTTTCCCGTGGTCAGTCTGGTGCCCCTTCAGCGAACGAGCGTCGGTCGGAGTCCTTCCAAGAAACCTGGCTTAGAGGAAAAGACGTCAATCCTTCTTGGAATCAGTACTGTACGTTCACTCAGAGAAGGCTCAGGTTTCGCCTCTGCGTGCCTTCGCAGGTCCCGGCGACTCCGAGATGCTGGAGTCCTGCCCGTTCCGACTACCAGCCAACCGCGAAGGGATCAGGTTGAGAAGATGCCCGATGGGGTCAAGGCCCCAAGTGCCCGCCAGTTGGGTATTTCTACAAATTCCTGCTCAGAGCCGGTTAAACTGAACTCATGACTAAAGAGATGCGGGACTGCATTGTTGATGACGTCAGGTGAGCGTCTATCTGGATGGACGGCGCGTTGCCGAGAAGCTCTTGGGAGCGGACCTCGCCGCCAGCGATACGCTTTCCGGGCAGTCACGTGTGTGTGACGCACTCCCGAGAACTGGCCACAACCACTAACGGCGCCGCGCGATTGACCGTCGCGAATACTCTACGCTAAACTGGGGATACTTTATGCTCACTCGAGAACAAGTCGCCATGGCATACCGCCTGATCCTCGGCCGGGAGCCTGAGAACGAGAGCGTCGTGGACGATCATCAGCGGCGGTTTCATGATTTGACGTCCCTTCGCGAAGCATTCATAAACTCAGACGAATTCCGGTCCCAACGCGTGGCGCCCAGGTTCCTGCCTGCCGATCTAGGCCCTCCGCTGGCGATCGACCTGGAACTGACGCCTGCCCTTCTCCAACGCATGTTTCGACGTGTAGAAGACTGCTGGCAGGCGCTAGGGAAGACCGAGCCATATTGGTCCGTTCTTTCGAGCGATCAGTTCCGATCGGCCAACCTCCCGTCGCATGCTGCGGAGTTTGACAGTACTGGCAAGCCAGATGTGGACCGTCTGCTAGCTTGGCTGGTCCGCAATCACATCGACCCGAAAGCCATTGCATCGTGCACCGAGTATGGATGCGGCGTGGGGCGGGTCACCGCCTGGCTGGCTTCTCATTTTCCCCATGTGTGCGGCTATGATATCTCGGCTCCGCATCTTGAATTGGCGCGGCGACATCTAAGCCAGAAGGGAATCCGTAATGTCGCGCTACTCAAGCTCGATAGTGTTATGAGTGTATCTGCATTGGAACCGGCCGACCTGGTGTTCACAATCCTCGCCTTACAGCATAACCCTCCGCCGGTGATGTCGCACGTGCTTCGGATGCTCTTGCGCAGCCTGAAGTCCGGTGGGGTCGCTTACTTTCAACTTCCGACATACGCAGTTGGTTATCATTTCGACGTGGCGAGCTATTTCAGCAGTTCTCCGTCTCCAGGGGCAAGCCTTGAGATGCACGTGCTGCCGCAATCCACTGTGTTTGAGATTGCGGAGGATGAAGGATGCCGAGTGCTGGAGGTCCAGCCCGATAATTGTGTTGGAGCGGCACACTGGATCTCGAACACGTTTCTAGTCAGCAAGATAACTCCCAAAAGTCCCAATGTCAATGAAATCCAAACGAATCAGGTTGTCTCCCCGCCCTTGCCTCTGCCTCCCGGCTTCACGCCAGAGGCGCTCAAGGCCTGGCTCACTGACATCCGTCTGGACGGCGCTCCACCAGCAGAAATGGCGGGGTATTGCGCGCAGGACTGGAAGCGGTTCGTCTACACATGGGGACTGGCCACCGAATGCCGGGGCACTGCCCTCGAACTCGGCGCCAATCCGTACTTTACGACCTGTCTGTTAGTTGAATTCACCAAACTGAATCTAAGCCTGGCCAACTACTTTGGCCCGGACCATAATGGAGTCTCGCAATCTGTCGAATACCGGAAATGGGGGACGAACGAATTTGTAAGACGCGAATTCGGCTATTCCCACTTTAACGTTGAGGCGGATGTGTTCCCGTTCCCCAACGAATCTTTTGACGTGGTTCTCTGGTGCGAAGTTCTGGAACACTTGCAGCGGGATCCGCTTGCCGCGCTGCGCGAAATCAACCGTGTTCTCAAACCGGGCGGTAAAGTCATACTTACGACGCCAAACGCTTGCCGCCTGGAAAGCGTCGCCCGTATGATTTCTGGCACAAATGTCCAGGATGCTTACTCTGGTTACGGAGCATACGGCCGCCATAACCGCGAGTACACCAGGGATGAACTTTCGAGGCTTCTGGCGTGGGCCGGGTTTACGGCCGAGGTCATGTTCACCGCTGACGTTTATGCCAATCCCGCGACCTTTTTCGGCGTCGACATGGATAAACTTCTGCCCATGCTGGATGGCCGCAAACCAGATCTGGGCCAGTACATCTTCAGTCGATCCACGAAGACACAACCGCCACGGGCAGGCCGTCCATCTTTCTTATTCAGAAGTTGGCCGCCGGGGGAAATCGTGGATGAGTAATCGCAAGGGGAGAGATGCTTACCTGGCGTCTCCGCTCAGCCGGTTTGTCGAGAGGTTACTTACCATGAAGACCATGTTCCGCGGATCGCCGGGCGCCAGCACTCGGGGGGCATCGCAGGACATTTTGAATACGTTCTTGCCGGGCGGCAAGTCCAGAGTGTAAGCGTGTGGGCGGACGCTGTCGATGGCGGGAACGATGTCGGAGATGCCCAGTCCGGTGATGGTGAATCTTGCCGGTTTGGCGTGTCCGGTCGAAATGCCCATGGCGATGCGGACGCGCTCCGGTGCGGGTGACGGATTGACCAAGGCGATTTCACACGCGGCCGAACACCAATGCCAGTTTCCAATGTTGCCGCTTTCCTGGGGATAAGCTCCCGCTCCCCACACGACCTCTACCGGACGGTGCAGCACTGGCTTCGGAGCTACTCGTCCGACCGGGGCTTCGACGCGAGTCAGGGTGAAATCGTAAAGGGCGAATACCAGAACACGGGGGTCGCTTGTCCCTGAGGCGGGGTGTTTCCTGGCGTTGGAAGTGAACGATACGAGATGCTCGCCCGGCGGGACGGCAACCACCCTCTCCCACTCCAATCCGTTCACATTTGTCACAAGTTCGTCGGCAAACATAGCGCTCTTGACGTGAACCTTTTCCTCCTGCGGCCATGAGGTCTTGACGGTCGCACTGAGGCGGACCCAGGCAGCATCCCTGGATTTGTTGGTCAGGCGGAGCACACCCGAATTGCCGCACCAGCGCCAGTTTTCCTGTCCCTTTGTTTCCAGGATGGAGAATTCGCCCTCCCACTTGGACTCCACTGCTTCGGCGATAGTGACAAGCGCGGAATCGGCGACACCTCCCCCAACAATATAGAAATATAGCTCGCGGTGGTCGCCCGGTGAGCGTACCCGCTCTTCCTCTCCGTCGCACGAGAAGCGGATTATCCGCGTCTCACCAGGCGCCATGTTCAGCGGAAAGTCGATGGTACTGGGCGTCGGTCCGACCTTTTTCTTGACCGAAGTGTGGCCGTCCTGAATCCGCACTTCAGCTGGCGAGCCGCTTAGGAAGCGGCCGCTGAAAACGACCGAACGCTGAAACGGCGCCGGGTTACGCACCGTCACTGCCGACTGCGCCTTGGACCAACGGAAGGTGACGTGGTCGACGCCACTGTTCTCCTCGGGGTAGAATCCCGCGCCCCACGACATGACGAGCGGGTTGAGGATCCGTTCTTTCCTCCAGCGTCGTCCATAGGCTGTCGACAAACTTAGTGGCCGAAGGTCGTAAACCGCGTAACGGCCGTCTCTGCTCTCCACCCGCGCCGGCCCCGCAGCGCTGGTCAAGTCCAAATCCATCTGGGCGCCTCCGTCGGGGTACCCGGATCGATCCAGCCAGATAGCGCTGAAGCCGGACGACAGCAGGTAGTCCGCCATTTCTCTGACCTGCATCCTCTCCAGCGGCTGTTCCCATGCCTGCCACTCGAGGCTCGAGGGGCCCCAACTCCAGTGCAACGTCCGCGAGTAGATCTGCACTCTGCCGTGGTCATAAGGCTGCATGCCGAAGTGGAACCCGTCCCGCGGGAACGGCGTGGTGGGAAGCTGATAGACCATGCAGTCGGAGCAGATCCGGCCTTCGATTTGGCGCACCGTGTCCGACAATGCAACCGCAGTGGCGCGGTCTCCCTCGTAACGGGTCAGCAGCCAACGAGCAGCTCTGGATTGGTCGAACATCCCGAGCACGAACAGGCACAATAAAGTCGCCCACAGCCAACCCGGGTGCCGGGTGCGTCGCATCCACTGCTCGGCACCCCAGGCCAGGGCAAATGCACTGTAGAACGCCACAAAGACAGCCGCCCTGTTGTAGGCCCGAATCTGCGCGGTCTGCAGCAGCAGACTGAAAAAGCTAGCCAACCCGCCCACGCTGCAAACAAGCACCAGTGAGATGTTCAATTGACTCGCTGAGGCGAGGAAACCGTGCCGATCAGCCTTCAGCCAACGCGGGCCCAGCAGGCACGCCAGCAGAACCAGGAAGCCAGCGCCCAAGACAACGCCAAAGCGAGCCATCGTATTCTCGTTCTCCAACGGAAACGCCACGCTCTTCTCCCCGGCCAGCAAAGCGGCGAAAGGCCCGGAGGTGTAGCCCAAGACCGGACGCAGAATCGTCGAGATCTTCAAGCCATAGGTCTCCACCTCGGCGATACTCTTGTATTCCTGATACGGCTTGCCGTGCTCGTGCCAGTAGACGACCGAGGGCAAAAGATTGAGCACTGTGGCGCAACCAATCAGGCCAATCGCCAAGAGCCCCACAAGCGCCACCTTTCGGGCATTTCCTCGGAGCGCGGCGATCAACAGCGCCACGCCGAGCGAGAGAATTCCGAAGCAGGCATAGTAGGAATAGTTGAACCCGAGCAGCGTGGAACCCAGAATCAGGACTGCAAGCGAGCGCTTGCCGGGCCGCTCCCCCGAAGAAACCTGAATCGCCAGCGCGCAGACGAACGGGACCAGGTAGAAACTGAGCTGAAAGTGGGAAATGTTCCGGTAAAACGCGAACGGGAGAAAGCTGTAGAGAGTCCCCGCCAGCGCACTGATCGACGCGCGGATGCGCAATTGACGGAGACAATAGGAGGCCGTGATCGCAGTCAGGAAGAAGAATGTCAGCCAGGCGACATTGCCTATGAGGCCGGGGGCACTGCTGAAGCGCGAGACTACCCATGCTACCGCGTAGTCCACGGACGAATTCGCCGGCAAGCTGATCACAGGGGACACGAATGGTGCGGACAGAACAGGATTAGACCAATACCACCCTGTTCGCACGATCGCCGTGATGCTGGACAAAACAAAGACGGAGTCGCCCGCAAAGTTGAAAGGTACCGACAGATCGATGCGGGTCAGATCGAGCATGGCCACGAGGCCGAAGCCAATCGCGAGGATCTGGAAAATATGCACGGCCCAGAGACTCCCGCCCAAGGCCGTCAGTCGCGACCACTTGGATCCGGTCGCCTTGCTCGATGATTGATCGGCCACATCTGGGGTCCGCATATCGGAATTAGGATTCACGTAGACAGTGTAGTGCATCCGGTTCTCCCCGTTCAAGACCATGAACTGCCGGAATACCGGCCTGAGTTCCCCGATCGCTTCGGCTCGCTGGAAGACCCCGCGCCCATGGCCAGGGTTTCTTCCACTGGAGCAACCTCGAACATCACCGCAGCGGCATCGCGATGCTGACACCGTGCATGGTTCACTACGGGCTCGCTGCCGATGTCCTCGACAACCGGCAGCGCCTCTTGAACGCAGCCTTCCAGCAGCACCACGAGCGCTTCGTACGCAAACCACCGCGGCACGCGCGGATCCCGGAGGCTGTCTGGATTAACCCTGAATTCCGCAGTTGCATCCGAGCGCGACATCTATCGTTCCTGCCATCAACATGTTGCATGGTGGGAATCCAACTTCGCCGAAGTTGGATTTCCTCTGGCTAACCCGCTGCTTTGGCGAGAGATAGCGCTTCAACACATCTCAACTTCGGAATTCAGGTTAACCCGCCCAAGCCCCGCCCGCCGGAGCAAGGCGAGACTCAATTCGTTCTGTGTCGGCGTCCGCATAGACGATCACCTCAACTCGAAAGTTCTCCCGTCTCGTCCATCATCTCGCCGCTGCTCCGGGAACCGCCTCAGAAAATGTCGACGCCATTCGATGCTTCGCCCCCTATTCCCATGCTTTTTCGGCTCTGCGCAAGAATTCGACGAAGTGCCCGACTGGCGGGGGTTTGAGCATCTGAGGTTGTCGGCTGCGGTCGGGGGT
>Ga0187882_1000377_pt1 | contig 50039 bp, 44 predicted proteins | sample June2016WEW_19_1_3_FD_132991 | JGI IMG/M metagenome (GOLD analysis project Ga0187882, IMG submission 132991) | Peatland microbial communities from SPRUCE experiment site at the Marcell Experimental Forest, Minnesota, USA - June2016WEW_19_150 | ecosystem: Environmental > Terrestrial > Soil >... | reverse complement strand
CGTGCTGGACCCGCTCGGCGTGGGCGTGGTCTGCGAGGCGCGCCACTTCTGCATGATGATGCGCGGCGTCGAGAAGCAGCACTCCGGCGCCATCACCAGCGCCATGCTGGGCGCCTTCCGCGCGCGCAAGGAGACCCGCGACGAGTTCCTGTCGCTGCTCCAGCGGAACTCGAGCCTGATTTAGGGCCATTTGACCCCATGCCCCCATGGGGGCATAATGGGGTCATGGCCGATGTCAAGATCCGCAAACTGCCCGATTGGGTCGTAGCCGCGTACAAGGTCCGGGCCGAGCACGCCGGCCGCAGCCTCGAGGAGGAGCTTCGTATTCTTCTGGTCGAAGGCGCGTCGAACTCCAGGAAGGAGCTGCTGCGCAAGATCGATGCCTTTCGGAATCGTCTCCGGCGCAAGTACGGCATTCTCTCCGACAGTACTTTGGGGATCAGGGAGGACCGTGAGGCGCGCGGATGACAGTCGTCGATGCCAGTGTTGCGGTGAAGTGGTTCATTCCGGAAGCCGGCGCGGAGGTGGCCCGCGGGCTGGTCGATGGGGGGCTGTTGGCCGCTCCGGCACTGATCCGCATCGAGGTGGCGGGAGCGATCACCCGCAAGGTGCGCTTTCATGAGATCGATCCCCGGGAGGCTGAACTCGCGGTGGGAGCGTGGTTTCAGTCCATTGCGAACGGAGTCGTTACTCTGATCCCTGACGAAGCCCACCTGCCGGAAGCATTCCGGCTCGCCCTCGTGCTCCAGCACCCCTTGCAGGACTGCCTGTATCTGGCCGCCGCCAAGCACCACGGTGCTGCGCTCATCACCGCGGACGAGAAGTTCGCCGCCAAGGCTCGCGCCTCGTATCCGAACATCCGTCTGCTATCTGAGCTTTGACGGCTGCCCGATTGCTCCGTGCTAGCATGTGGCTAGGATGGTTGAGAACTTCCGGAGCTTCCAGGCTCGCGGCCCCTTCGGCGAAATCTGGCAGGTGAGTTTTCTCTGGCTGCAAACCGCCATCTCCATCCGGCACAGCGATTCGGTCGACGTGAAATTCGCGCTCTACGACGGGGGGCAACGGACCGAGAAGGTGATCGCGCTCATGCACCCGCACTTGCTCGAACTGAGCCGCAAGACCGGCCGCCCGATCACCGATCCATGGTGCTCGCGCCTGGCCGCGCTGCATCTCCAGCAAATGATCGAAACCGGCGAGGACATGGAGAAGACGCTCGTCACCGCCCGCCTCGAGGATTTGGAAGCTTACAGTGCCGCGCTCGAGAAACACGCTGCCGCTTGAAGATCCGGACCGGCGCTATCGCACACACAGGGTCCAGTTCCAACTGGCAATCGGCTCCAGGGGATCTTTCCCCGCGTCCCGTTCGGACACACACATGCGGCCGTTCAACTCGTCGACCGCGAGGACCACGTCGGGATGCGGATCGATCGCGTAGATGAGCATGTGGACATGCCCGCCCGGCGTTCCCGAGGGAACCGGCGTAGCTCCCGTAACGCTCCGCGTCGAGAAGACCAGGCCTGGCTTCGCCTCAAGCACACGCTTCACGTCCCGAGCCGCCGCCCGCGCCGGATCGGTCTCGCTCACCTGGAGCCAGAGCACGAGCCTTCCCTTGGCTGAGAGCAGCCTGTCGATTCGCCTGCCAACTTCCTCCGGGAGCCTCGACAGTGGGACCGTCTCGTCGATCGGCTTGCCCTGAGAGAGGACCTGGCGTGTGCCGCTCGCGGTGAGCCGCTGGACCAGGCGTTCCACCTCGGCCCGCAGCGGTTCGAGCGGCTTCGGCGACGCCGTGAAATACCGCCGCTTGAACTCGCGGCCGCCAATGCTGACGATGACTTCGGTTGCGAGCGAGTCCGCCTGGCCCGGGTCCTTTTCCTCCGGGAACTGCCGCTCGAACACGCCGGTGTCGAGAATGAGCTTCGCGAGTCCGCGGACCTCGGACGGTTGAGCGGGGAGCTGGAGTTTCTCGACCAGCCCCTCGAGCTTCGCCGCAGGGTCGTGGTATGGCCGCGCGAACTCGATCGTATCGCGGTTCTCAACGGTAAGGAGGCGGAATTGGTCGGATCGATAGTAGGGAGGGGGAGGACCGCCACCCACCCAGTACTCGATGGTCACGCCCTCCAGCCGTCCCTGCTCGGCCAGGCGGGCGAGTTCTGCCTGCGGCGGCGGTTTTACTCCGGAGGGGGAAGCGTTGCACGCCATCGCGATCAGCAGAAAAGCGCAGACGGGTGCGACGTGGATCAGGAGCGACAAACTGTCTTTCATGATCGTCTCCGATGCGCGTTTCTTTAACTTCGTTTCGCCTTCTCGATCTCTTCGGCCAGCGCGGGGACCACTTCGAACAGGTCGCCCACGATGCCGTAGTCGGCCACTTCGAAGATCGGCGCGCTCGCGTCCTTGTTGATCGCCACGATGGTCTTCGATCCCTTCATGCCGACCAGATGCTGGATCGCGCCGGAGATGCCCACGGCGATGTAAAGCTTGGGCGCCACCGTCTGTCCGGAACTGCCGACCTGTCGCTCCATCGGCAGCCAGCCATTGTCGCAGATCGGCCGGGAGGCCGCCAGTTCCGCGCCCAGCGCCTGGGCCAGCCGCTCCACCACCGGCAGGTTCTCCCGGTCCTTGATGCCGCGCCCGACCGACACGATGATGCTCGCGGCCGAAAGGTCTACGCCCCGCTGCGACTCGCGGAACGGCGGGAGTGGACGCGCGCGGATTGCGTCCGGCTCCAGCGGCGGCGTGAACGTCCGAACCTCTGCCGCGCCAGACTCCAACGCTTCCGCGCGGTAGGCGCCGGCCTGGATCGACGCGAAGCTCGGCGGCCCCAGCGTGAAACGGACGTCCGCGTTCAGCCTGCCCTGGAAAAGCTGGCGGACGAGAAACAGTTCGCCGCCCTCCACCCGGTGCCCGATGATATCGCTTGCCAGAACCCTGCCGAACCGCGCGGCCAGCTTGGCAGCGTAGTCGCGCACCTGGTAGGTGTGCGGGAACAGGACCAGGCTCGGGTTGGCGTAGCGGAGCAGGGCCTCCAGCGCCTCCGTGTACGCGTCCGCCGTGTACGGCTCGAGCAGCGTGTGCTCCACTGCCCAGATTCGGCCGCCAGCCTCGGCAGCCAAACTCGCGACGCCACGACCTAGAACCGCGGCCTCGACCGGCTGGCCCAGCTCGCGCCCCATCTGCCGAGCCGCCGCCAGCGTCTCCCACGACATCCGGTTCCAGACGCCATTGCGCTGCTCGAGAATCGCCAGGATGCTCATCTCATATCACCCGCGCGACAAACCGTAACCGCTCCACCAGCTTTTGCGCGGCCTCCTTGGGGCTGCCCTCGAGGAGTTCAGTCTGCTTGCTCTTGGGGGGAAGGTAGACCCGCGCAATCTCGATCGCCGGCGCCGGCTCGACGCCCATCTCGGCCGCGGTCACGCGCCGGATTTCCTTGGTCTTGGCGCGCTTGATCCCCATCAGCGTGGCATAGCGCAGCTTGCCGATTCCCGATTGAACCGCCAGCAGCGCCGGCAGTGGCAGCTCGAGGTTCTGGAACCAGCCGTCCTCGAGCTCGCGCTTCACCTTAACCGCGCCGTCGAGCTTCTCCACCTGCATGATGATGGTGGCGTGCGGCAGGCCGAGCAGTTCCGCCAGCACGCAGCCCATCTGGCCGTACCCCAGGTCGTCGGACTGCAAGCCGGTGAGGATCAGGTCGGCCTTCTCGCTTTCCATCGCGCGAGCCAGCAGCCCGGCCACGCCGAGCGTGTCCCAGTTCTCCAGGCGCTCCTGGTCGACGTGAATGGCGCGGTCGGCGCCCTTGGCAAGCGCCTCGCGGATGGCTTGGGCGGCGCGGGCCGGCCCGGCGCTCACCACCACGACTTCGCCGCCGTGTTTTTCCTTGAGTTGGAGCGCCGCCTCGAGCGCGTAGGCATCAGGCTCGTTGATCTCGAAGGAGAGGCCGTCCTCCTGGATCCAACGGCCAGACGCATCGATGCGCAGGGGCGCGTCGCGGGCCGGGACCTGCTTTACGGCAACCAGTATCTTCATGCGGGGTAGTTGCTACCGAGTATAGCGCTTGAAGATGAGGCACCCGTTGGTGCCGCCAAACCCGAAGGAATTCGAGAGCGCGTAGTCGATGCGCATCGGCCGCGCGGTGTTCGGAACGTAGTCCAGGTCGCAGTTGGGGTCGGGGACCTCGTAGTTGATCGTAGGCGGCGCAATCTGGTCGCGGATGGCCAGCACGGTGATACCCGCCTCCAGACCGCCGGCGCCGCCGAGCACGTGCCCGGTCATCGACTTAGTCGAGCTCACGGCCAGCTTGTAGGCGTAGTCGCCGAAGCAGCGCTTCAGAGCCACCGTCTCCACCCGGTCGCCGACGTCGGTCGAGGTGCCGTGCGCGTTGATGTATTGGACGTCGGTCGGCTGGATGCCCGCGTCGCGCAGGGCGTTCCGCATGACGCGGTAGGCGCCGTCGCCGTCCTCGGCCGGGGCAGTGATGTGGTACGCGTCGCCGCTCATCCCGTAACCGACCACTTCGGCAAGAATGGGCGCGCCGCGGCGCTTGGCGGCCTCCAGTTCTTCGAGCACCAGGATGCCTGAGCCTTCCCCGACCACGAACCCGTCGCGGCCCTTATCCCACGGCCGGCTCGCCCGCTCCGGCTCGTCGTTCCGGGTGGAGAGGGCGCGCATAGCCGCGAATCCGCCGATGCCCATCCGGCAGATCGGCGCCTCGGCCCCGCCGCACACCATCGCATCGGCATCGCCCCGCTGGATCAGCCGGAAGGAGTCCCCAATGGCGTGCGCACTGGTCGTGCAAGCCGTCGCGGTGGCCGAGTTTGGCCCCTTGGCTCCCACCCGGATCGAAACGTAGCCCGAGGCCAGGTTCACGATCGTCGCCGGGATGAAGAACGGGGAGATCCGCTTGGGCCCGTGCGCCAGCAGTTGCTCGAACTCGCGCTCGATCACTTCGAACCCGCCGATCCCGCTTCCGATGTACACCCCGACGCGCTCCGCGTTGTCCTCGGTCACTTTCAGCCCCGAGGCCGACAGGGCGAAATCCGTCGCCGCGACGGCGAAGTGGATGAACCGCCCCATTTTCTTGATTGCTTTGCGCTCGATGTACAGTTCCGGCTGGAACCCCCGGATTTCCCCCGCGATCCGGCAACTGAACGCCGAAGCGTCGAACGCGGTAATCGGGGAAATGCCACTGCGGGAGTTCCGAATGGCTTCCCACGTCTGCTCGGTCCCGATTCCCACGGGGGATACCAGTCCGATACCTGTAACCACAACCCTGCGCGACAAAGCTACGCTCCTCTGGCTGGAAAGCGGCATTGGCCGGCCGGACGCTACTTCTTGGCCATCTTGCCGTCGATGTAATCGATCGCGTCCTTCACGGTGGTGATTTTCTCGGCGTCCTCATCGGGGATGTCGAGGTCGAACGCTTCCTCGAACGCCATAATGAGTTCGACGATGTCCAGTGAGTCGGCGCCCAGGTCGTCCACGAAGGAGGCGGTGCTGTCCACCTGGCCCTCGTCCACCCCGAGCTGCTCGACGATGATTTGCTTCACCTTCTGCTCAACCGACATGAACCCTCCAGGAATGTGTACAAACTCATAGATTCTAGCGATGATCGCGCCAGTCCGCAAGTAGCAGGTGACCGATTCGCTACAATCAGGCCTTGCGGGCGCACCTCCCGGTCTGTGCCGCCTCACTCCTAGCCGCCGCGGGCTTCCCGGGTCCCCCGCCGCCCCGGGACGGCCCGATCGCGAGCATCCTGGCCCGGGTCTCCGAGGAGGCCGAGGTCTTCCGAATGACGGCCCCCAACATGCTCGCCCAAGAGACCTTCCAGCAGCGGGCGCTCAAGCCACCCCGCCGTTTCCGGCCCCGGCTCGGCAACGCCGCCCTTCTGCCTCCCAAACCAGAGTATCGCACGCGCGTCATCGTCTCCGAGTACGGCTACTCCACCTTCCGGGATGCTCCCAATGCGCTGCATGAGTTCCGCCAGGTGGTTTCGGTCGACGGCCGCCTCCTGGCCAGCCAGGAGCAGGCCCGCCGCACCCTCACCATCGGGCTACGCTCGGAAGACGATGCGCTCAAGAAGCGCATGCTCGAGAACTTCGAGAAGCACGGCCTGCTGGGCGCCGTCACCGATTTCGGCCAGATCCTGCTGCTGTTCGGCCGGCGCCGCCTGGACGACTTCACCTTCCGCCTGGAAGGCGAGGTGGTGGTGGGCACGGAGGCCGCTACCATCCTGCATTTTGAGCAGCGCGGCGGTGCGGGCGCCCTCCTCATCTTCGAGAAACGCAAGGCGATCCATCAGCCGCTGGAGGGCCAACTTTGGGTCCGGCGCTCGGACTCGCGGCCGCTGCGCGTGGTCTTGCGGTCGACCACGAAAGACGGCGATCGCGTCACGCGCCACGAAGCCACCGTGGACTACGATCTCAGCCACCACGGCGTGCTCGTGCCGGTGTCGGTCGTGCACCGCCAGTTCGTGGGCCCCGACCTGGTGGTTGAGAACGTCTTCCGGTACTCCCCTTTCCGTTTGTTCAGCGCCGATACCGAGATGAAGTTCACCGACCCGGCGCCGGCGAAGTAGCCGCATCCCGCCGCCAGGCCGCGAGCACCGCCGCTTCCTGCTCCGGCGCCGGCCCGGCAAGCTTCACGCGTCCGCCCGGCCCCTGCGTCTTGTACCACGCCAGGGTGTCTTTGACCGTCGCTTCGTGCGGCCGGAATCGCAGCCCCGCGTCGAGCGCCCGCGCGATCTTCCGCGTGTGGAATCCCTTGGTCTTCCCCTGGTACGCCGCCCAGATCGGCAACTCCAGTTTCTGCTGCTTTTCCAAAAACTCCGCGCGCACCCAGGTCAGGGCGCCCTTGGTCGTGGTGGCGCGCTGGCACGCGGCAAGCAGTTCGCCCATCCCCAGTCGTTTCTCGGGCCCGGTGGCGTTGAACACGCCCGTGGTGCTGTCTTCGACCACCTTGACGAGCCACGCGCCCAGATCGCGCACGTCGATGAATTGAACCGGGTCCGCCGGCGCGCCCGGCGCCAGGATCTCGCCCCCGCGATCCACCCGCACCGGCCAGTAGGTGAACCGCCCGCTGGGATCGTCCGGCCCCACAATGTAGCCGGGCCGCACCACGGTCACGCGCCCCGGCATGGCTTGTTCCGCCGCGCGCTCGCAGAGTGCCTTCAGTGCGCCGAAATTCTCGAAGTTCGCCCCCATCTGCTCGATGGCCGGGTCGGCGATCGTCGCCAGCCGCGCCGTTTCGTCCGCCCCCTCCTCGCTTTCCTCCGCATAGGCCGAGATGCTCGAGATGAAGATGTACTGTTTCACCGCTCCCGCCAGCAGTTTCGCCGACGCCCCGACCATCCGTGGATAGTAGCCCGAGTTGTCGATCACGGCGTCCCACTGCCGCCCTGCCAGCGCCTTCAGCCCCTCGCCTTTGCGCGGATCGCGGTCGCCGGTGAGCTTCTCGAGATCGGGGAACAGGCCGGGGCGCGTCCGTCCCCGGTTGAACAGCGTGAGTTGATGGCCGCGGGCCAGGGCCGCCTCCACGGTCGCCGGCCCAAGGAACCCCGTGCCGCCCAGAATCAAAATGCGTTTCCGCGCCGGCACCGCGATTCCGGCCGCGCCGAGCATCTGCAATGCCGTTCGACGAGTGAGCACGCTCTCAAGTATAAAGCTACGGGCGGCAGCCGCAGATCCAGGGCTCGTAGCGCTTCCCGTAGCACAGCGTGAGATGGTAGGGTTTCCCCCGCAGTTCGGCGAGGGTGCTCGCGTACGGCTGCGGGACGTGGATATCGTCCACCAGAAGCCCAGCAACCTCGCCGAAGACCTCCCGAGGCTTGGAGACTTCGTAGCGTACCATCGCGCGCATCAGCCCGGGCACGATGAGGTAGTGGTCTTGATCGGGGTATCTCGCGCGCAGCGCCGAGGGGCTCTTTCCAACGTTCACCACACCCAGCCTCGAACTGTGTCCTTTCAGAAACTCGGTGGATTCTGGACTGGCCGCGATCGCGCCCACCAGCCATTTCTGCCAGGCCGGCCCATCATACTCGAGTACTACGAACACCACCCGGGCTGGCTGCCGCTGGTAGTGCGATTCCGCCAGCCGGTCACCAGGCGCAACGCGGCAATCGAACCCCAGCTCGGTCAGCTTGTTTCGGTCGATTCCCGGGCCGAACCGCACTGCGGGATACCAGCCTGCCTGCCACGACAGACGCACGCTAATGCCGGTATTGTCCTCGCTCGAGCCCCGGGTCGGCAGCTCCCGCTCGGTCAGCTCGATCTTCTGTACCACGCCGCCAGAGCGGTCGATCGCAACGCCGACCAGGACGAACGCGTTCGCCGCCACCACCATCGCGACCGAACCCACGACGCCCCAGCGGTTCATGCCTCGCGCCTCCTTCGAATCCGCTGGAACGCCGCCAGCAACCCCAGCGCGATCAGCCCGATGAGCAGGAAGAACAGGTACTTCGGAAGCACGTCCCACAGCGCCACGTGCAGCCGGATGTACAGGAAGACCACGAAAAACGCCGCGCCCAGGTTCACGATTCCCGGCATCCGCCGCCGGATGCCCGCCCAGATCGCCCCCGCCGACGCCGCCAGCCCCACCAGTTGATAGCAGCGCTCCGCGTTCTTCGGCTCAATCGCCAGGTAACTCCATCCGCCCCAAAGCGCCACCTCGAGTACCGCCAGAAACACCACCAGCAGCCCGATCATTCGGTACACCCACGGGAACTCGGGAATCCGCCGGTGCGGTCGCAGGGCGGGAAGCGCCAGCAGGATCAATCCCACCGCCACGACGTTTTCCGCGCGCGTTGGGAACTGCGCCCAATAGATTCCGCACAACGTCGCAAGGTTCGCCGCCGCCCAGGTACCCACGCACACCAGTCCCGCCGCCAGCAGCAGCCGCAGGCGGTAGGCATACGCCAGGATCAGCGCAAACGCCCCCCAGGCCAGGAACGCATGGGGACTGGGCGTCAGGTTGAAGATGCTCCCCATCACGTTCAGGTCGAGCACGAAACAGGAGAAGGCCACCATCGCCGCCAGCGACGCGAAGTACAGCGTGCGCTCGCGCCGCGCCGCGAAATCCGTCAGCAGGACCGCGCCCAGCGGCGCCGCTACCAGGATTCCCCCCTGCGCCGCGGTTCCGAGCGCTCCCCAGAACCGGTAGAAGAACAGGAATACCGCCGCACACAGCGCCAAGCCGCCCAGCGTCGAGGCGATCCGCATCCCCCAGGAGATCTGCTTCTGGGATTCCGAGGTGTCGACGTCAAACCGCTCGGCCAGTGCCGCCAGCGTTTGGGCCAGGCGCCGTTCGACTCCCTGGCGCTGCTCCTCGGACAGCGCCAGCGCCCCCTCGCGCTCCAGTTGCGCCAGTTCCTCCCGGAACGCACTGATCCGGTTGGCCCGCTCCTGCGCTTGCCGCTTGGTCAGGATCTCGTCCATCCGATGGCGCTGATTCTATCAAAAAAAGTTCAAAAGCGTTTTCGGCGGGTCGATACGAGAGATAAGACCAAGTTCAGGCCGGTCCCGGCGACCCGCGACGCGCAGAGCCAAGCCGCCCAGCGGTCCTCCGGCGACCAGGAACGAATCCCCGACGGAGACGCAGAGAGGGGCGACGCGGTCACGCTGACCCCATCGCGCAACTCCACCCCACCGACGGCCGAAGCGCGCATTCAGAATGCCGACGGCGCCGCCGGAGCCGCCAGCCGAGCCCGCACCTTTTCGCTGAGCGCCTTGCCGTCGACGCGCTTGCCCGAGAGGCGCGCTTGCGTGGCCTTCATCACCACGCCCATCTGCTTGAGGGATGTCACGCCGGTCTCGGCCAGCGCCTCGGCGATCGCGGCTTCGATCTCGTCGTCGCTCGCCGATGCCGGCATGTAGCCTTCGATCAGCTTCAGCTCGGCCTCTTCCTTCTCCGCCAGCTCCGGCCGGCCGCCTTTGCGGAACATCCCGGCGGCCTCCCGGCGTTGTTTGATCAGAGTGTTCAGCACTTGCAGCTCGGCCTTTTCGTCGAGCGCCTGCATCGAATCCACTTCGTGCTTCTTCAGCGCCGTCTTGATCATACGCAGAGCGCTGAGGCGCGATTCGTCCCGGGCTTTCATGGCCCCGGTCATGTCCCGTTGTACCTGGTCGAGAAGCGGCATGATTCTGCTATTCTAATGAAACCACCATTTTTATGCACATCAAGAAACAACGTCTCTTAACGCCGGGGCCCACCCCCCTCTACCCCCGCGCTTTGCAGGCCATGATGGCGTCGGACATCCATCATCGGACCGAGGATTTTCGCACCATATACCGCTCGGCACTCAAGGACCTCAAAGAAGTGCTCGGCACGACCCACGATGTTCTCATATTCAGTTCATCGGGCACTGGCGCGATGGAAGCCGCCGTGTCCAACCTGTTCTCGCGTGGCGACAAAGTGATCGTTTGCTCGGCCGGCAAGTTCGGCGAGCGCTGGGTCGAGATGGCCTCCGCGTTCGGCCTGGACGCCGTGGTTCTCAAGGCGGATTACGGCGACGTGGTCGCGCCCGAACGCGTCGAAGCGGCGCTGGCCGCCAACCCCACCGCCCGGGGGGTCTTCGTGCAGGCGTCCGAGACCTCCACCGGCGTTGCCCACGACGTGCGCGCCATGGCCGAGGCGGTCTCGAAGACCGAGGCCATCTTCGTCATCGACGCCATCACCGGCATCGGCACCATGCCACTGGATATCGAGGGCTGGGGCCTGGACGTGGTCGTCGGCGGCTCCCAGAAGGTCTTCATGATTCCTCCGGGGCTCGCTTTCCTCGCGCTCAGCCCCAAGGCCTGGCGCTTCGCCGATACCTCGAACCTTCCGCACTATTACTTCAACATCAAGAAGGAGAAGAAGAGCGCCGACGCCGGCGAGTCCAGTTGGACCCCCTCGACCAGCTTGATCCTTGGGCTGGCCGCCACGCTGGAATACATCAAGCAGCTCGGCATGGCCAAGGTGATCGAGAACGCGCAACTGCTCGCCCGCGCCACCCGCGAGGCCGCCCTCGCGCTGGGCCTCGAATTGTTCGCCCCCAACTCGCCGGGCTCCTCGGTCACCGCCATCAAGGCGCCACAGGGCTGGGATTCCGGCATCATCGTCAAGGAATTCAAGAGCCGCTTCGGCGCCATCATCGCCAACGGACAGGGCAGCATGAAGGGCAAGATCTTCCGCATCGCCCACCTGGGCTACTTCGATTTCGCCGACCTGTTCGCGGTGATCGCGGCACTGGAGATCATCCTTACGGCCAACGGTTTCCCCGTCACATACGGGACCGGCGTCGCGGCCGTCCAGAAGGTCTACGCGCAAGCCGCAGTCTCCGTGCCACGACCGTAAGAGAGCGGTCCCCGAGGAATCTATGAACATTCTGATCGCAGAACCCATGGCCACCGCAGGCATCGAACTGCTCAAGGCCCAGGCCGGCTGGAACATCGTGGTCTCCAACCCCAAGGAGTACCTGAACCATCTGCCGGAGGCCGACGCCCTGGTGGTGCGCAGCGCCGTCAAGGTCACGCGTGAGGTGCTCGAGAAAGCGCCCAAACTCCGGGTGATCGGGCGGGCCGGCGTGGGCGTCGACAACGTCGACCTGAACGCCGCCACCGCGGCCGGAGTGCTGGTGATGAATACGCCGGGCGGCAACGCCGTCTCGGTTGCCGAGCACACCATCGCCTTCATGCTCGCCCTGGCTCGCTCCATTCCGCAGGCCAGTGCCTCCACCAAGAGCGGCAAGTGGGAGAAGAAGAAGTTTCTGGGCAACGAGGCCCGCGGGAAGACGCTCGGCATTCTCGGCCTCGGCAGCATCGGCCGCGAGGTGGTGAAACGCGCGCGGGCGCTGGAGATGCGCGTCCTGGCCGCCGATCCCTACGTCAGCTCTCAGGTCGCCGAGGATCTGGACATCGAGCTGGTGGGCCTGGCGCGCCTGTTCGCCGAGAGCGACTACATCACACTTCACATGGCGCTGACGCCCGAGACCCGGAAGGTCCTTTCCCGCGAGGCTTTCGAACAGATGAAGCCGGGCGTGCGCATCGTCAACTGCGCCCGCGGGGAGATGATCGACCAGGACGCGCTGGTCGAGGCCATCCGCTCCGGCAAGGTCGCCGGCGCTGCCCTGGATGTGTTCACTCCCGAGCCGCTGCCCCCCGATCATCCGCTGCTCTCGCTGGAGACGGTTCTGGCAACGCCGCATATCGCCGGGTCCACCGAGGAGGCTCAGGAGATCGTCGGCGTCCGCATTGCCGAGCAGATCGCCGAATATCTTCGCAACGGCGTCGCTATAAACGCGGTCAACATGCCCGCTCTCACTCCCGAGCAGTACCGGGTGCTTGGTCCCTACATCGCGCTCGCCGAGCGCCTGGGGAGTCTCGCCGCCCAGATCGCCTGCTGCAATCCCAAGGGCGTGCGCTTCACCTACTCCGGCAAGATCGGCGACGGCAAGACTCATCTGGTTCGTAACGCCGGCCTGGTCGGCCTGCTGAACCGCTGGCTGTCGCAGCGCGCCACGCTGGTCAACGCGATGCAGCTTGCCGAACAGCGCTCGCTGGCCGTGGAAGAGCGTCACGGGCCCAAGGCGGCTCACGTCGATTCAGTCACCCTGGAGCTGGAAACCGATACCGGCGTCACCACCGTCGAGGGCGCGGTCGTGCTCGGCCGGCCCCGCCTGATGCAGGTCGACGGCATTCAGTGCGAGGCGCCGCTAGCCGGCAACCTCCTGTTCATGAAGAACCAGGACGTGCCCGGCGTCATCGGCCACGTCGGTACCGTGCTTGGCGCCAACGGCGTGAACATCGCTAACTTCTCGCTCGGCCGCCGCGACCTTCCGCTCAAGGAAGGCGAGCCGCTGGAAGCCCTGGCCGTGGTCGAAACCGACACCCCGGTCTCCGAGGCTGTCATCTCCCAGCTCAAGCGGAACCCCGCCGTCAAGGTCGCCCGCGCCGTCAGCCTCGCGTAAACTTATGGCGGGGCGGGTTTCAAACCTGCCCCATCAGGAGGGCCCATGGTCGTCCAGGGACTCGACCAGCTCAAGGTCCCAATCGCGGTCCGCAAAGACCTGGAGGACTTCGTCTCGCAACTGCTCGACTTCTACAAGGGGGACCTGGTCTCCGTCACCGTCTTCGGCAGCGCAGTCTCCGGCGACTACGCCGAGGCAACCTCGGACCTCAACCTCCTGGTGATTTACTCCGACCTCAACATCGCGGACCTGGGCGCCGTCGCCAAACTCGCTCAGCGCTGGCTCAGGAAGCGGAAATTCATGCCCCGCTTCCTGTCCCTGCGGAACCTGACCGCCTCCTCGCGCTTCTTCCAGATCGATCTGCTGGAAATGCGCGATGCGCACGTCGTGCTCTACGGCGAGGATGTGCTGGCCGGCATTCCGATCCGCCCGGCGGACATGTACTGGCAGCTCGCCCACGAGATCAAGCGCATGCGGATGCGAATCAAGCAGCAGTTTTGGAGAGCCGCCGGCGACCCGAAACTGATGCGGCTGATTCTTCTTCAGCGCTTCTCCTCGCTCGTACACCTGCTGCGCGTGCTGCTGTTCCTCCGGAACAAGCCCACCCCGCTGCCTCCCCACGAAGTCGTCGAAGCCGCTGTGCGCGAGCTGAACGTCGACCCGGAGTTCGCCCGGGAGATGTTCGCGTGGAAAGCCGGAAAGGCCAAGCCCGATCCGGTCGGGGCTTTCTCCAAGCTGATGGAGATGATCCGGCTCATCGACGCCGAGGTCGACCGGCTGGGGGTGTGAAATGCGCCGGGTGCTCCTGGTCCTCCCGGCGTTCTGCCTGACATTCCCGTGCCATGCCCAGGACTATGAGATCAGCCGTTACTTCGCCAGCTTCAGGCTGATTCCCGGCAGTGCGGATGTGGACGTGCAGCTCGATATCACCTACGACATCCTCGCGGGACAGAAATCCGACGGCTTCAAGTACACCGGCGATTACGAGCCGGTCAACGCGCGGGGGACCGATGACAGGGGCGGATCAATCCCCGTCGTGGTCGAGCACCGGCGCGAGTACATGGTGTATTGGACTTTCCCGCCGGTTGGACTGGCCCAGAAGGGCGTCAGCATTCAGTTCCGGCTTCGCGACGTCCTCTCCGGAACGCGCAGCGGCGGCAATCTGCTCTCCGCCGACTGGGTCGGGGTGTTCAAGATTCCAGTGCGCCGCGCCGTATACGAGGTCGTTTTCCCGCCCGGAATCGTGCCTCCGGTCCCGGAGGGGTTCTCGCGGTCTCAGGTGGGCGGCTGCGAGGTCTTCACCCTCATCCAGAAACCCCTGACCCAGCGGAAGCTCTCGCTCCGCTTCACACCCGGCCTCGTGGACGCCGCTCGCAACCGGCACCCGGATCCAGAGTGGTTCCTGGTGTTCGTAATCTTCGGGGTCATCGTCGCTCTTGTGTTGGGTCTCCAACTAGCGGCGAGCACCCGGGGTGAAAGCGGCGGGCTTAGCGGCGGCGGCTGCGGTGGCGGCGGTTGTGGTGGCGGCGGCTGCGGTGGCGGCTGCGGCGGATAGTCTCCAGTGCTTCTCCAGTGGCACATCACCGAGCGCTGCAATCTGCGCTGCGCGCACTGCTATCAACAGGCCCCTGCCGCCGCGGAACTCCCGCTCCCCGAGCTGCTCGGCATCCTGCACCAGTTCAATCAACTGCTCGATTCCATCGCCCCCAACGCCCGGGGTCACGTCACCGTCACCGGCGGAGAGCCGTTCCTCCGGCCGGACTTCCTCGACTTGCTCGAGGCCCTCGCCTCCGAGAAGCCGCGGATCGGCTTTGCGATCCTCACCAACGGCGCGTTCATCGATGCCCCCATGGCGCACCGCCTCCGCAAGCTCGGCCCCCGGTTCGTTCAGGTCAGTGTCGAAGGCGCCCAGGCAACGCACGACAGCATTCGCGGCGCCGGCGACTTTGACCGCACCGTAGCGGCCATCCGCCACCTGGTTCGTGAACATGTCCCCACTTTCATCTCCTTCACCGCCCACTGCCTCAACTACCGCGAATTCCCCGAGGTGGCGCGCCTGGCCCGCCGTCTCCACGCCACGCGCGTATGGGCCGATCGCCTTATCCCCGTCGGCCGCGGTGCCGCCTTCCACTTCCTCACGCCCGCCCAGACCCGCGAATTCATTGCGCTGATGCGATCGGCTCGCGACCGCTTCGCCGGTGGCTGGTTCCGTCGGACCGAAGTTCCCTTGCACCGGGCTCTTCAGTTCCTCGAGACAGGCGGCCAGCCCTACCACTGCACCGCCGGCGACACGCTCCTCGCGATCCAGGCCAACGGCGACCTTTACCCCTGCCGGCGCATGCCCATCCGCGCCGGCAACGTGCTCGAGACGCCGCTGGCCGAGCTCTACCGCGAGAATCCGCTCCTGCGCGCTCTGCGCGACCCCGCTCGCTCCCGCCAGGGCTGCGAGAATTGCCGGTTCGCAGCTCAGTGCCGCGGCGGCCTCAGGTGCCTGGCCTACGCTGTCACCGGCGACCCGTTTCACGCCCGATCCCGGTTGCTGGCTCGCCGCCTCCAACGCGACCCCCACATCCTCACCAGACCCTCCGCTGCGAGCAGTCACCGCGCTTTAGGGGAAGAAAAGTCCCGAAGGTACTGCGATTTCGCGCTTGCGGCGTTTGCATCCCCCGATTCGCTCTGCTAAGATGATGATGGACGGACGCCCACGTTTTGCTCCCCCAACTTCCCACTCAACGGAGTAATCAACACCACGAATGAGTTTTACAGTTTTTCTCGGCAATCTTCCTGCCTGGGTGACCGCGGACGACATTCAGTCCTGGCTCGCCTCGGAAACCCTGGTCGCGGACGCGATCAAGGTGATCCGCAATCCTGAAACCCAGGAATCCAAAGGCTTCGCCTTCATCGACGCCCCCAACCAGGAGGAGATGCAGGCGATCATCCGCCGCTTTGATCGAGCGCCTCTGGAGGGCAGACTGCTCCGCGCCAATCCCGCTCAGCCGCCTAAGCCGAGGCCCCTGGCCAAGCCCGACGATCGGGTTCCGCAGCATGGCCGCCGGCACAACAAGAAGGGCAAGAGCGGTCCGGACACTCCCAAGAGCGCATTCGCCGCCGAACTCGCTAAGGTACTTTAGCCGCTCCCGTTGCGGATCGGGAAGGTCCGACGCCTGCCATTGCGGCGTGAGTGACGCAGTCAGCGCCCAGCCCCCCATTTGGAGGGTGTGAGATGCACCCATTCCATGGTACGCTGCATCGAATGTGATATACTCGATTCGCGGGGAGGAGATTACGCTTTATTAACTTAAGTTCCCCGCCTTTTCTGGCGGGGCCCCCTTGCGAGGCTTACGTTGCGCAAGGGAGGGCTATTTTGACTCCCGCCCCGTGGCGCCGCGCGCAGCCTAGCAGAGGGGGCATCCCCTGCCACAGCGCAACGGCGCCGGAAACGCTACAAAGCACCAGACGTCATTAACCGCCGCATCGTCGGTGACGAGCGACGGAGCGACCCTCCTCCGGGCCGTAGAGACGGGTGTTAGTCCCGCCCTCTGCCAGCTACGGACGGTCAGGGAGTGGAAGCGATTTATCTTGCTCTCCGGGCACTGCCACGAGCAACCGGGGGGTTGATCCTAAGGGCGAGGCAAGGTCATGACGAACATTCTAGTTATCCGCGGTCTTTTCGTTTTGCTGCTGGGCCTGACCGGCTACTTTCTGACCCCTTTCCGAGATTCGGCGGCCATTCAGTCTCTCCCGCAGCGTGTCGCGGGCGGATTGGCCGGGTTGGCGGTTGGTCTCGGAATCGTGTTCTTTGAAATGCGTGTCAAGGAGGTCAGCCTGAAGCGGCTGATCGGCGCCGCGATCGGGTCGATCCTGGGAATCGTTGGAGCGGTTCTGATGGCCATCGTGTTCCAGTGGGCCCTCAGCCAGGGGCACCCGGTCCTGCCGTTCCTCCAGATTCTGGTCCTGCTCTGGATGACCTACATCGGACTGGTGATCGGAGCCAACAAGGGCGACATGCTGAACCTGTCGGCGCTGGGCGGCATTTTCGGTGGGGAGCAGGCCGGTAAACAGTCGTTCAAGATCCTCGACACGAGTGTGATCATCGACGGGCGCATCGCCGACATCGCCGAGACCGGGTTCCTGGACGGCACGATCGTGATTCCGCAGTTCGTCCTCCGCGAGCTGCAACTGGTCGCCGACTCGGCCGACTCGATGAAGCGCAACCGCGGCCGCCGCGGCCTGGACATCCTGCAGCGCGTGCAGAAAATGGCGCACTTGAACGTACAAATACTCGAGGACGACTTCCCGCACGTGCGCGACGTGGACATGAAGCTGATCGAGCTGGCCAAGGTTTACGACTGCAAGATCGTTACCAACGACTTCAACTTGAACAAGATGGCGCAGTTGCACGGAGTGGAGGTGCTCAACATTAACGAGCTGGCCAACGCTCTCAAGCCGATCGTGCTGCCCGGCGAAACGATGCGCGTGTTCATCCTCAAGGAGGGCAAGGAGTACAACCAGGGCGTGGCGTATCTGGATGACGGCACGATGGTGGTGGTCGATAACGCCAAACGGCTGATTTCCAAGACTGTCGACATCACCGTCACCAGCGTTCTCCAGACCACTGCCGGCAAGATGATCTTCGGCCGCTTCGACGAGCGTGTGCATACCATCTACGACAAGACGCAGCACACCGACAAGCACACCGACCGCCCCCCGCACCGCGAACAGGCGGTGCCCGCGCCGGGGCCGCCAAACAGCTAACTGCGGCACAGGCTGAAGGCCTGTGCCGTTTGGAGATACAATCGAATCTCGGCCATGAAAGCAGCGGTCATACTCCCCGCCGCGGGTCTCGGCATCCGCATGGGCCACAGTTCGGCCGAAAAGGCCGGCACCAGCCGTAAGCAGTTCATGTTGCTGGACGGCTCTCCCATTCTGCTCCACACGATCCGCAAGTTTGTCGCCTGTCCCCCGGTCGGGGAGATCGTCGTGGCGCTGCGGCAGGAGGACATGAATTGGTTCGACGGCCTGCTGCGGCAGGAAGCTCTGTCTACCCCGATCCGGCTGGTGGAGGGTGGGGATTCGCGCCAGCAGTCGGTCCAGAACGCGCTGGCGGTGCTCGACCCCGATACCGACCTGGTGGTGGTGCACGACGCCGTGCGGCCGTTTATCGACCGGGCCACCATCGAGAAGGTGATTGAGGAAGCAGCCTCCTCCGGCGCCGCCATCGTCGGCATTGTGCCCGTGGACACGGTCAAGCAGGTGCGCAGGAACAAGGTCCACGCCACGCTCCCGCGCGAGCGTCTCACCCTGACTCAAACACCCCAGGTCTTCCGCTACGGCTTACTCAAGCAAGCCTTTGAGAAGGCTCGCGAAGACGGTTTCATCGGAACCGATGAATCCAGCCTGGTCGAACGTCTTGAGGAGGTCGAGGTCTCGGTGGTGCTCGGCAGTGACCGCAACATCAAGATCACCAAGCCGTCGGACATGGACCTAGCCCGGCTCTTCCTGGCCGAAGAGGCCGCTCAACGCAAGGCGTCCTGACTTGAGCGAGTACCGCACCGGCATTGGTTGGGACGTCCACCGGCTCGCTCCCGGCCGGCCGCTCATCCTGGGGGGCGTCACCGTGCCCTCCGAACTGGGCCTGGACGGCCACTCCGACGCCGACGTGCTCTCGCACGCCATCACCGACGCCCTGCTCGGCGCCGCCGCCCTTGGCGATATCGGAATGCACTTCCCGGACTCCGATCCGCGCTGGGCCGGCGCCGACAGCCTGCTGTTCCTCCACCACGCCCTGTCGCTCGCCAGTGAGCATGGTTATCGCCTGGTCAACGTTGACGCGACTGTCATCCTCGAGCGCCCCAAGCTGAAGGATTACCGCACCGCCATTCGAAAGAGGCTGGCCGCCACGCTCGGCCTGGACCTCGGCCGGGTCTCGGTCAAGTTCAAGACCGCTGAGGGACTCGGCCCGGTGGGCGAAGCCCGTGCGGCGGAAGCGCTGGCCGTTGTGACGCTTACGTGCGATTGACGATTGAATCATTGCCGATTGACGATTGCGCCTGATCCCCGGCGACTTCCGCCTTTCAATCGTCAATGCTGAAATCTTCAATCTTCAATCACAGGCTCTTACTCTTGAACCTCCCCAGCTCCTCCGCATTCGCCGCATCGATACCGATCAGCATCCCGAAGCGCGCGATCTGCTCCAGCCCCGAAAAGTCCCAGTCCTCGTAAAATTCATCCGATGGCTGGTGGTAGTGCTTGGCGTTGAACTCCTCGAACAGCTTCTCTCCGAAGTCCGCTGGCTTCCCCAGGAACTCCGTCCCCTCGCCGATCGAGAACGCAGGCATTCCCGCGCGTGCAAATGAGAAGTGGTCCGAACGGTAGTAATGCCCCTGCTCGGGATGCGTCTCGGGCTTGATCTCGTAACCCATCCGCCGCGCCGCCTCTTGGACGAGTGGCCACAGCGTGGTCCGCTCCGCCCCCGTCACCACCACGTCGCGCGTCCGCCCGACCGGTTGGAACCCGTCGAAGTTCAGCGCCACCGCGGTCTTGGTTGCGGGGATCACCGGGTGCGCCGCATAGTACTCCGACCCTCGCAGTCCGGCCTCTTCCGCCGTCACCGAGAGGAAAATCGCGGTGCGCCGCGGCTTCTGCTCTAGCCCCGCCCACGCCCGCGCGATCTCAAGCAGGATCGCGCAGCCGGTCGCGTTGTCCACCGCACCGTTGTAGATCGCGTCCCCGTTCACCGGCCGCCCGATCCCGAGGTGGTCCCAGTGCGCGCTGAACACCACCGCCTCCGACTTGCGCTCCGGATCGCTCCCCGGGATCTCGGCCACCACGTTCCGCGTTTCCTGCTCGCGGATCTTCGACAAGACCTTCCCTTGGAACCGGATGCCCAGTGGAATCGGATGGAACCCCCGAGACTCGGAGGCCTTCAGTAGTTCATCCAGGCCGTGGCCCGCGAGCGCCAGGATGCGTTCGCCCGCTTCGCTCGTGACCCAGGCCGCGAGCGCCAGCGCCCCCTGGCCCGGCGCCACCCGCACGAACGACTGCTCCCGGCCCCAGGAGTTACGCACCACATCCCATCCGTAGCCAGCCGTCGGCGTCGTGTGGATGATGATCGCCCCCAGCGCCCCTTTCCGCAGCGCCTCTTCGTACTTGTAGGTCCAGCGCCCGTAGTAGGTCAGGGCCCGGCCGCCGAAGAACTTCGGATCGTTCGACTCCGGCTCGTTGGTGAACAGCACCAGCATTTTGCCCCGCACGTCCACGTCCTTGAAGTCGTCCCAGCCGAACTCCGGCGCCACGATCCCGTGCCCCACGAACACCGCTTCGGCGTCGATGGTCTCCGCGGTCTGCTGCCGTTCGTTGGACCCGACGTAGTCGTCGAGCCACCTCAGCGATACCGTCTGGCCCTGTGCCGTCGCCGCAAGTTGCGAATCCGGCTGCGTCTCGACCCCTACCAGCGGCACCTTCTGGTAGTACGTGCCGTTGTCGCCGGCCGGCTTGGCCCCCATCAGCTCGAACTGCGTGGCGATGTACTCGGTGGCCAGTTGTCCCCCGCGGGCCCCTACTCCGCGGCCCTCCATCAGGTCGCTCGCCAGGAATCTGGTGTGCGCCCGGATGCGCTGCCCCGCGATGTCGCTTATCTGCGCCGCGGCCAGCGCGGCCAATCCCACCACCAGGAGTGTTCTCTTCATGTTTCCAGTATCGCCGCTCCTCTGCTAATCTGTCAGTGCGATGCGAAAGAAACTCCGTCCCATCTCCGTTGCGGTGGCCTTTGCTGCCGCAATCGCGGCCGCGAGCGGCCTGTGCCAACTCGTGGACCAGGGCTTTACGGACACGCCCATGCTCCCGGGCCAGAAATGGCACGTGCACGACCCCGCGCGCCCCCACCCCCGCGTCGTCACGCCCGCGGGCGGACCCGGCGGCGCGCCTTCCGACGCCGTCGTGCTGTTCGACGGAAAGGACCTCTCCCACTGGGTGAACATCCGCGAGGGGCGGACCGTCCCGCCCGCCTGGAAGCTGGAGAATGGCTACATGGAGGTCGTCGACCGCTCCGGCGATCTGATCAGCAAGGAGAAGTTCGGCGATGCCCAGATCCACGTCGAGTGGGCCTCCCCGGCGGTCGTCGAGGGATCCAGCCAGGCTCGCGGCAACAGCGGCGTCATCCTCATGAGCCGCTACGAGATCCAGGTTCTCGACTGCTACGACAACCCCACCTACGCCGACGGCCAGGCAGGCGCCATTTACGGCCAGTGGCCTCCGCTGGTCAACCCGGCGCGCAAGCCCGGCGAGTGGCAGACCTACGACATCGCCTTCGAGGCGCCGCGCTTCGACGGTGGCAAGCTGGTCAAGCCAGCCTACGTCACGGTCTTCTATAACGGCGTGCTGGTGCACCACCGCAAGGAGATCCTGGGCGCAATGGTCTACCGGCAGGTGGCCACATACTCGCCCCACGCGCCGGAAGAGCCGTTAATGCTCCAAGACCACCACAACCCGGTTCGTTACCGCAACATCTGGGTCCGCCGCCTGGCCGGCTACGACCAGCCCTAAAGTTTAATCACGCCCCATCCGATTCCTTATCCGGCGGCGGTTCAGGAACTTGCGCCGCCCTTGCCCCGGCCGCACCGGTCCGGGCAGTTACTCTGGAGGCGGCCGGGGCACTCGTATGGGCTACGAATTCTGGAACTCGTTGCAGAGCATGGACCGCAGCCACCTCGCGCTCCTGCTGTTCGCGGGGCTGTACGTGCTGGCCTGCATCGCCGGCCTGGTTCGTACCTTCAAGTAAGGCCGGCGCTCACTCCGCCACCACTCGTTGATATCCTGGACTGGTGAGAATCGCACCGTCGGTTTTGACCGGCCTGGCCCTCATCGCTCCGGCCTGGGCAGCCCAGCCCGCGGCCGGTCCGATTCGCGTTGTCGTGGCCGCGGACGGCACTGGCGACTTCAAGACCATCCAGCGGGCCGTCGATCATGCCCTCGATCGCGCCCCGATCCTGGGGCCCACCGAACGCCTCATCATCGAGATCCGCCCGGGGGTTTATCGCGAGCGGGTCAGGGTGCCGCCGGACCGGCCTCGCGTGACATTCCTTGGCAAAGATGCCGCCTCCACCGTCATCACGGCTAACATGAGCGCGGCGGCTGCCGGCGGCACGTTCTTCAGCGCCGCGACGGACGTGTCCGGAGCCCAGTTCGAGGCCGAAAACATCACCTTCGAGAACAGTTTCGGCGTCGGGTCGCAGGCTGTCGCCCTCTCCGTCCATTCGGATCGCGCCGCCTTCCGCCATTGCCGCTTCCTGGGCTGGCAAGACACGCTCTACGCCGCCTCCGGCCGCCAGTACTACAAGGACTGTTACATCGAGGGGCACGTCGACTTCATCTTCGGCAACTCGGCCGCCGTCTTCGATCACTGTGAAATCCACAGCCGGGGCCCCGGCTACATCGCCGCCGTAAGCCGTACCACGCCGGACATGCCCACCGGCTTCGTCTTCCGTGAATGCAAGCTGACCGGAGAGAACACCGGAAGAGGGGTTTTTCTCGGCCGCCCCTGGCGTTCTTATGCCCGCGTGGTTTTCCTTGGTTGCTGGATGGGGGACCACATCCGCCCCGAAGGCTGGGACAACTGGGGCAATGCCGACAACGAGAAGACCGCCTGGTTCGGCGAGCGCGGCTCCGCCGGCCCCGGCGCGGAAGCCGCCAAACGGATCCCCTGGGCGCACCCCATGTCCGCGGCCGAAGCGTCCCCGTTTGCCACCGACGTCTTCCTCGGTGGCGCCGATGGCTGGAACCCGCCAAGTCGCTAGTCCATCGGGGGCGGCTCAGGGATCCCGGTACGATATAATTCCCTCGTACCACGTGATGACTGCACACGAGCCTTTTGGGTTCCACTCTCTCGATGAGCTGCGAACCCGCATTGCCGAGCTAGGGGTCGACCTAGAGGTCAGCGAGGACGTCAGTCCGCTGCTCGAGCCGCTGGAGATCGGCGGCTTTGGGTTGGTGAACCGGCTGGCGGCGCTGCCCATGGAAGGGTGCGACGGTTTTCCTGACGGCGCTCCGGACGAGCTCACGTTCCGGCGCTACCGGCGGTTCGCGGCCGGGGGCGCGGGCTTGCTGTGGTTCGAGGCCACGGCGGTGGTCGAGGAGGGGCGCGCCAACCCGCGGCAGTTGTGGATTCGCGAGAACACGGTGGGCGGGTTCGCCAGGCTGGTGGAGGCGAGCCGAAAGGCCGCGACGCACCGCCCGTACCTGGTGTTGCAGCTCACGCACTCGGGCCGCTACAGCAAGCCGGGGCGCGCTCCGCAGCCGATCATCGCGCACCACTCGCCAGTCCTCGATCCGCTCCACAACCTGCCGCCGGATTCGCCCGTCATCTCCGACGACGAGTTGGAGCGCCTGGAGGACCGCTACGTCGAGGCCGCGCGCTTGGCCGAACGGGCCGGCTTCGATGCCGTCGACGTGAAAGCCTGCCACCGCTACCTGGTCTCCGAGCTGCACGCGTCGCACACGCGCGAGGGCCGCCACGGAGGCTCATTCGAAAACCGCTCGCGCTTCTTCCGCAACGTGGTGGCCAAGATCCGCTCCCAGGTCCCGGGGCTCACCGTCACCTCGCGCATAAACGCTTACGACGCCATGGCGTATCCCTACGGCTTCGGCGTCGATCGCGAGGACCCGGCGAAACCCGACCTCACCGAGCCGATGGAACTGGTCCGCTACCTGAAGCAAGCTGGTGCGCCGCTGGTGAACATCAGCATCGGCAACCCTTATTTCAACCCGCACGTCAACCGGCCATTCGACCTGCCGGTAGCCGGCGCGCCGACGCCCCCGGAATCGCCGCTGTACGGGGTGGCGCGCTTCGTGGCCATCGTGCGCTCGATCCAGAAGGAATTCCCGGGAATGGCGGTGATCGGCGGAGGTTATTCCTGGTTGCGGCAGTACTTTCCGAATGTGGCGGCGGCCGCGGTGCGCAACGGATGGGTGTCGCTAGTGGGCTGCGGGCGGATGGCGTTCGCGTACCCGGATTTCCCGCGCGTGCTGGCCGAAAGGGGACGGCTGGACCCGGAGCGCGTCTGCGTGGCCTGCTCGGCCTGCACCCAGATCATGCGGGATGGAGGCCGAACGGGCTGCGTACCGCGTGACGCGGCAGTCTACGAAGCCATCTACAAAGCGGGCCGCGCCGATGCGCTGGAATCGATCCTCGAGATGGCCAGGACCTGCCGCCAGTGCAATGATCCGACCTGCATCGCCGGCTGCCCGGCCCGGGTGAACATCCCCGAGTTCGTGGGGCACATTGCTGCCGGCCGCTTCCGCGAGGCCTATGAGTCGTTGCGGGCCCGGAATGCTCTGGCGGCGATCTGCGGGTACGTATGCCCCGCCGAAGTGCAGTGCGAGCACGCCTGCATCAGCCGGCACTATACCGAGAGCGTACCGATTCGCCACCTGCAACGCTGGGTGGCGCGCAAGGCGGTCGAGGAGGGCTGGACGGCCGAACCGCGCCCCCGAGGTCCGGGCAGCGGGAAACGCGTGGCCGTGCTCGGTACCGGGCCGGCCGGGATTTCCGCCGCCGCGGCCCTGGCCTCGCTGGGTCACGAGGTCAGCCTGTTCAACCGCGGCGCCGCCCTGGGCGGGCAGGCGCAAGACACCATTCCCGCCGAACGCCTGCCAGCGGAGATCCTGCATCGCGAGATCCGCGATGTACTGGAGGGGAGCGGCGTCAAAGAGCACCGGCTGTTCGTCCGCATCCACCGGGGCTACAACCTCGATCACGTGCTGGGCGAGGGCTTCGACGCGGTCCTGATCGCGCTCGGGCTGAGCAAGTCCGTGCCGCTGCCGGGTTCCGAACGGCCCAAGTCCGGGGTGGTGAGCGCGCTCGAATTCCTCACCCGCGCGAAGGACGGCGCTCCGGTCTCGGGAACGGTGCTGGTGCTCGGCGGCGGCAACACGGCCATCGACGCGGCGCTCTCCGCTAAGTGCGCCGGCGCCTCCGATGTCGCGATCGTCTACCGGCGCTCGTTAGCCGAGATGCCGGCTTGGCCCGCGGAGCGCGACCGCGCCATCAAGGCCGGCGTGCACTTCCTCATCCTTACGGCTCCGCTGGCCTATGTCGCCGACCCACAGGGCAAGCTGACGGGCCTGAAGGCTGTGCGAACCCGGTTGACCGTGCCGGGCGCCGATGGGCGGCGCAGGCCGGAGAATATCCCCGTTTCCGAGCACGTCATTCCCGCCGACATGGTGATCGAAGCGATTGGGCAGCAGATCGACGACGAACTGGCTGAAGCGCTGATTGGTGTCGAGGTCACGAGCGACGGCCTGATCTGGACGCGGGAGGGAACGCTCGAGACGAGCCGTCCCAGCGTGTTCGCCGCCGGCGACATTGTCAACGGCGGCGCCACCGTGGTGCAGGCGGTCGCGGAGGGCGCCCGCGCCGCGCGCGAAATCGACGCGTTCCTTCGCGCTCGTTGAAAGAGGCTTCCGTGGATGAATTTGTCGACTATTACGAATTGATGCAAATCAGCCAGAACGCTGAGATGCAGACGATCCAGCGCGTCTACCGCATGCTGGCGGCGCGCTACCACCCGGATAATCCCGAGACCGGCCACACCGACACGTTTGTGCTGCTCAAGGAAGCCTACGACGTGTTGGGCGACCCGGAGCAGCGCGCCGCCTACGACAAGTTGTGGGACAAGCGGCGCAACCAGCCTATGCCGGTCTTCGAGATGAAGGAGTTCGTCGTCGGCATCGATGCCGAGGTGAACCGGCGCCTGGGGGTCCTGTGCCTGCTTTACAACCGCCGCCGGGAGAGCCCCGACCATCCCGGCCTGTCGCTGCTGGACTTGGAGTCGCGCATGTCGGTGCCTCGCGAGCATCTGGAGTTCACGGTCTGGTACCTCCGCGACAAGAGCTACGCGCGCCGGGATGAGTCGAGCAGCGAGATCCTGATCACCTCGGATGGCGTCGATTTCGTCGAAGGCAACCTGCCGTCGAGCCGAATCGTGTACAAACTGCTCAAATCGGGAGACCGGGCAGAGCCGCACCGCGGCCGGCCGACGAACGAGGCGCGATAGCAGGTCGCTCCCGGGGCCGTGACGCGCAGTGTAGAATAGCCGCTTATGCCCCGCTTGATGTACCCTGTGTTGCTGTTCCTGCTTGCCGGTTCCGCCCTGCCCGAGGAGACCTACAAGAAGCCGCCCAAGGAAATCCTCGAGGTCTTGAATGCGCCCGTCACGCCGATGGCGGTCGTCAGTCCGGCCAGGGACACCATGCTGCTGGCCGAGCCGCTGCGCTACCCATCCATCGCCGATCTCGCACAGCCCATGCTGCGGCTGGCGGGCTTGCGCATCAACCCCGATACCAACGGGCCGCACCAGCCCTTCACGATCGTCTCGCTGGCGGTCCAGAAGATCGCCGGAGGCCCGGCGGTGAGCGTCGCGCTGCCGCCGGCCGCCAAGCCCGGCATGCCCGAGTTCAGCCCGGACGGCAAACTGTTCGCCTTCACCAGCAGCGCTCCCGGCGGCGCCGAATTATGGGTCGGCGACACCGCCACGGCGAAAGCGCGCCGCCTGGGGACCCTGCGGCTCAACACGGCATACGGCGATGCGCTCCAGTGGATGCCGGACAGCCACACGCTCCTGGTGCGGCTCGTCCCAGCCACTCGCGGCAAGGCGCCCGCAGAGCCGCGCGCGCCGTCCGGACCCACCGTCCAGGAAAGCTACGGCAAGGGAGCGCCGACCTGGACCTTCCAGGACCTGCTGAAAAACCCCCACGACGAGGACCTGTTCGACTACTACACCCAGGCGCAACTGGCCTTCGTCGACAGCGCGAGCGGGCGGGCGGCCCCCGTGGGCAAGCCTGGTATCTACGAGACCGCCGCTCCCGCCCCCGACGGCAAGCACCTGCTGGTGGCGCGCATTCACCGGCCATATTCCTATCTCTATCCGAGCGAGTACTTTCCCAAGGAGGTCGAAGTCTGGGACCGTGCCGGCAAGGTGGTCTACAAGCTCGCCAGCCTGCCGCTGGCCGACGCGGTTGCGATGGACGGCGTGCCCACCGGCCCCAGGGACTACGAATGGCGGCCGAACGAGCCGGCCACGCTGGTGTGGGCCGAGGCGCTGGACAACGGCGATCCCAAGCAGAAGGTGCCGCACCGGGACCGGCTGCTGATGCTGAAGGGGCCGTTCCACGGCGCGCCGGTGGAAATCCTCAAGACGGGGCAGCGCTTCGTGAATCTGAGGTGGGGCGAGCAGGGCGGCCTGGCGCTGGTGACCGACTATGAGCGGGAACGCCGCTGGATCCACACGGTCTTGATCGACGCCGACCGGCCGTTGGAGCCCGCCCGGGTCATCTGGGACCGCGATCTGCGCAACCGCTACAACGACCCCGGCACGCCGCTCATGCGCATGCTCGCGACGGGACACCGCGTGCTGCTCCAGCACGGCGATTCCATCTTCCTTTCGGGCGCAGGCGCCTCGCCCGAAGGGGACCGGCCGTTCCTCGATCGCCTCAATCTCCAAACGCTCGCCTCCGAGCGCCTCTTTCGCTGTGGTGCGACCGAGTTTGAAAGCGTCGTGGCGGTGGTCGACCCCGCCGGGGTAAAGGCAGTGACACGGCGCGAGTCGCCGAGCGAGCCGCCCAACTACTTCCTGCGCACGCTGGGGGAGAACGGGGCAGCGCAAGCGATTACGAAGTTCCCCGATCCGACACCGCAACTGCGCGGGATCAAGAAGCAGATCGTGAAGTACAAGCGCGCCGACGGCGTGGACCTATCTTTCACGCTCTATCTGCCGCCGGACTACAAAGAAGGCACGCGGCTGCCGACGGTCGTCTGGGCCTACCCGCTGGAGTACAATGACCCGGCCACGGCCGGCCAGGTATCCGGCTCCGCGCAACGGTTCACGCGCATCACGGGGAGTTCGCACCTGTTCTTCCTGCTGCGTGGGTACGCGGTGCTCGATAACGCCACGCTGCCGGTGGTCGGCGATTTCAAGACCGTCAACAATACCTACATCGAGCAGATCGTGGCCGGCGCCAAGGCCGTGATCGACAAGGCGGCCGAGATGGGGGTCACCGATCCCAAGCGGGTTGGCGTGGGGGGCCACAGCTACGGCGCGTTCATGACCGCGAACCTGCTGGCCCACTGCGATTTGTTCCGCGCCGGCATCGCCCGCTCCGGCGCCTACAACCGCACCCTCACTCCGTTTGGGTTCCAGAGCGAGCGCCGGACCCTTTGGGAAGCGCCGGAGATCTACCTGAAGATGTCGCCCTTCATGTCCGCCGACAAGATCAAGGCGCCAATCCTGCTGATTCACGGCGAGGCGGACGACAACGCCGGCACGTTCCCGGTTCAATCCGAGCGCATGTACCAGGCGCTGCGGGGCAACGGCGGGAAGGTCCGGCTGGTGGTGCTGCCGCACGAGGCGCACGGCTACGCGGCGCGGGAATCCATCGAGCATACGCTCTACGAGATGATCACGTGGTTTGACAAGTATGTGAAGGAGGCGCCGGCGCAGTAGGGGCGGCGCAGGAAGCTCATGCGCAGGGCAAAGGTATGGTTGGTCTGGTTGGGTTGTTCCACGCTGTGGGCGGGGGGCGGGCCGGCGGTTCGCGCAGTGGCGTTTACCAAGGACGGAGCGAACCTGGTGGCGGGGTACGAGGATGGCCGGGTTCTGGTTTGGACGGTGGGTGAGGCGGGGGAGGCGGCGCGGTGGGATGGGCACAAGGACGGCGTCTATGCGGTCGCCGTCATCCCCGGTGGCAAACTGGTGGCGACTGGCGGGGACGACGGCTCCATCGCGCTCTGGTCGTGGCCCGAAGGGTGGCGTGTAGGCACCCTGGAAGGCCACCAGGAGGCGGTGCTGGCGCTGGCGGCGACCCCGGACGGCAAGTTGCTGGCCTCTGGATCGGGGGACGCGACCATCAAGCTGTGGGCGCTGCCTGGAGGCAAGCTGCTGGGCACGCTGGAAGGGCATCGAGACGCGGTACTGAGCCTGGCGATCTCTCCCGACGGCAAGACGCTGGCTTCCGGCTCAGCGGACGCCGAGATCGGCCTGTGGTCGCTCCCGGAGGGGAGGCTTTTGGGCCGGATGAAGAGAGGCAAGTTCAAGTCACTGAAGTCGGGCATCCTTAGCGCCACACCCGGCGTGGGCAACGCGACTGCGGTCGGAGTGCGGGCGCTGGCATTCAGCCCGGACGGCGCCAGACTGTACAGTTCAGGTCTGGAGATCAAACGTGCCCCGGGAGAGCCGGCACGGGGTGCGGTGCGCGTGTGGTCCATCGAGGACCGGAGCATGGAGCGGGTCTTCAAGGAACATCTGACCATGGTAACGTCTCTGGCGGTATCGCGGGATGGCAAGACGCTGGTGTCCGGCTCCTCGGACCGGACCGTGAAGCTGTACCCGCTGCCGGGCGGCGAGGGACCGGCGACTCTGACGCACCAAGGCACGGTGTACACGGTGGCGGTGTCCCCGGACGGCAAGACCATCGCCACAGGCGACAGCACCGGTGCGATCCAACTGTGGGACTTGGGCGGCAAGTCTCCCAGAAACACGCTGCGCGATCCGGCGGCACGTCAGGAGGGGAGCAGCCTCTGGCCCTTGCAGTCCCAGGATCGGAAGACGTACCTGAAGTTTGGCTACGTGGATCGGGCAGGTTCCTATCGCATTGCGCCCAGGTTCGATGATGCGGAAGATTTCTCGGAAGACCTGGCGTTGGTCAAGATCCGGAAACAGTTGATCTTTGTCGATCCGGCGGGAAAAGAGGCAATTACCCTGCCTCCGTGGGTGACCGAGTGCGGGACGTTCCAGGGGGGGCTGGCGCGAGTCAAAAAAGGCAAGCTCACCGGTTACATCGACAAGGCGGGGAGGAGCGTGATCGAGCCGCAGTTCTCGCAGCCGAAGGCGAGCGAGCGCAGCCTCGAGCTGGGGGGCGCCACGGCGGTCATGCTGTTTTCAACGGCCTCCCCAGGGTTCTCCGAGGGCCTCGCGGTGTTTGAGAAGGAGAAGAAACAGGGGTACATCGACAAGAACGGAAAAGTGGTCGTTCCGGCCCAGTTCGATTACGCTTCTGGGTTTCGCGAGGGCCTGGCGCTGGTCAGCATCAACGGGAAGTGGGGTTTCATCGATCCGGGCGGGCGCATGGCGATCCCCGCGCAGTACGACGAAGCGACGCATTTCTCGCAGGGACTGGCGGCGGTGAGGACGGGCCGGAGCTGGAGCTACGCGGACCGGGCGGGGAAGAAGATCCTCGCCGTCGAGTTCGATGAGGCGCGGGCGTTTTCCGAGGACCTCGCGGCGGTGCGTCAGGGCAAGCTGTGGGGCTACATCGACCGCACCGGGAAACTCGCTGTCCAACCCCGGTTTTCCTCAGCATGGGAATTCCAGGAGGGACGCGCACTGGTCGCAGACAAGGAACCGCCGAATTGGGACTTCGGGTTCATCAACCGGGCGGGCAAGCTCCTCGACACGCTCTGGTATCGCGGGGCGGGCGATTTCCGCGGGGGGTTGGCACGGGTGGAGGCCATGTACAGCCGAAGCGAGCGCCACAACAGCGTGCTCATCGACCGCACCGGGGTGATCGTGATGGACCCGCAGGCGGTGTTGGCCGCCGGCGGTCTCTGACCCGCCCTTCTCACGCAGGATCGTGACGAGGGCGGGTCTGAAGCTACTGGACCGTGAACTCGTGCTTGGATTCGACGGCCTGGTTGCCAACCTCGTCGCGCAGCGTCAGTAGGATCGTGTACGTGCCGGGCCGTACCTCGTTGGTCAGGTTCAGACTGAACGTGCCGGGCAGGTAGCGTTTGGGGTAGAAGGACTGGCCCTGCTCGATGGCGGCCTTCGGCTCCGAGTACACGGTCCTTCCGGACGGGCCAAGCACGGAGACTCCGTAGGAGACCTGCAAGCCGTTCTTCTCCCCGAGTTTGTACCCGACTATCTCAAAGCGCACCCACACCGCATTGCCGGGCCGGTAGGTTGGCGGCTGGAGTGGCTGCAAGTCGTCCTCGCTGCGCAGGAAGCGGACATTGCGCGCCACCAGCGTGTCGCTGGGTGAAACCTGCCGCCCGCGAACCGGGAAGTGCACCTCCGTCTTAGCCTCCTGCGATGCCAGCAGGTCCTCGACTACGATCACGATGCGGTAATCGCCCGGGGGGGCCAACGGCGGGATGAGGAAGCTCTGCCGCACGATCGGCATCCAGTTCTTGTCCTCAGCCGAGACCGTGGTCCTGATTTCCTGCCGCATGGTCGCCACGAGAGGAACGCCCTGCGGGTCGAAAGCGTCCATGCGGCAGACCAGGTTCACCTGGGAGTCTTCCGACTCCGACACCTGATATCCGCTCACCAGGAAGCTCAGGAAAACGCTCTCGCCGGTTGCGAAGCCGGTGCCGGGCGCTACAGCAGGGCCATCTTCGTACTGGTGCAGAGCCGGTTTGAGGATAGCGAGTGGTTTGGGAGGCACCGAGGCCCCAACCAGCGCAACACATGAAAGCACAGTGGCAATCGGCGCTCGCAGCATGGTTTAGAGGTTCCTTGCTATGGTTGCGGGGTGGGCGGTGGGTTCGCCGGCGTCGGGACCGGGGATCCTAGTTGCAGCGGGATTTCCACCAGCGCCACCCTCTCGTTCTCCGGATCGGCATCGTTGACGAGCCGCAGCCGGTGAGTCTCCAGCGGCACGTCGAACAGCAGGCGGCCGCGCTCGGTTTGTGCCGCTTTCACGGTCCGCAAGTACCCAAGCCAAACCGAAAGCCCCTCTCCGTTGGTCAGCTCCTCATACGTCGTCCCCCGGTAACCTTCCAGGCGCAGGGCGGACACGCCGGACGTGCCGGAGCCGCTGTTGGTAACCGATAACCGAATCGCCAGAAACCGCTGCTTCGGCGTGCCCACGTTCGGGGGATCGCCCAGTTGATCGAACCATTCGGCGTCGAGGACGGTGTAGATGAGCGGATCCACCTACACCGCCTCGCCCATCGGGTGGACCGAGGAACCGGTCCGGGATGCACCCGAGGAGCATCCAAACGCTAGCACACACAGCACGACTCCAGCACCAGCAGCCGAGACTTGACGCATCCGCAACTCGTTCTCCGCCTCACATCCTAGCAGAACCTGGCCCGGGAAGCCCAGCCGACGGGCTTAACCCGCCCTTCTCACAAGATCTACTGCGGCGCGCGATGAGCCCATGTCTACTTCGTTGCGCTCGGGCGACGTCCTCGACGTACTGTCAAGTACGCCTCCGGGCGTCGCCTCTCGCCCGCCTCGTATCCACTGGCTTCCTCACGCGCCTCGCCACGATCCTGCGTGAGAAGGTCGGGCTAGTGGAACAGAATCCGCACGCCTTGCAGGATCGCAGCCGCGCCCGCCACGCCTGTCAGCGCCGGCCCGAACGCCGGCACACCGCGCCGCCACTCCCCGTGGACGGCGTGAAACCCGAGATAAAGGAAGCTCCCGCCCGCGAGCGCCAGCGGGTAAGTCACCCAGTTCACGCCCGAACGATCGGCCATCGCCGATTCCAGCACCGCGCCGAGGAACGTACACGCTTCCGCCGCCACGCACCAGGTGAGTGCCGCGAATCGCGACCGGATCGAAGCGCGCAGCATGATGCCCAGGGCGATGCCCTCGGGAATCTTGTGCAAGGTCACGCCAGCCAGAACGGCCGTGGCCAAGCCCTGAGCATGCTCCTGCTGCGAGGCAGCGATCCCCAGGCCGTCGAAAAGGCTGTGGAGGGAGGCCGCGACCACCAGCGGCAGGGCGAAGCCGTGCAGGACGGTGACGCAGCGCTCGTGATCGTGCGTATGGGAGCAAGATGGGCATACTGGGTACACATAGCGACCCACGGCCCAGAGGAGCGTCACACCGGCCGCCAGCAGAGCGGCGCCGACGCCCCATCCGTGCCTCTCCGCCAGCTCGGGCAGCACCCCGATGACGGCGATCCCCATCAGCAGACCACCGCTGAACGGCACAATCCTGCGTGCCGAGCCGATCCGGGAACACACGCCAAGGGCGGCGCCAGCGATGCCGATCCAAGTCGCGAGGAGCGCGGGAAGCGGTCCGGAAGCGGATGAAAGCACGGGCAAGCGAATCTACTCTAATGTAACACCGGTGCGCCCAGCTTCTCGGGCCGCTCTACCGCTGCAAAGTGAAGCTAACGTCCACCTGGGTGGTGACTTCCGTTGGCTCGCCGTTCAGCATGCCGGCCTGGTACTTCCACTGACGCACTGCGTCTTCGGCGGCTCGTCTCAACAGCGGCGGCCCGCTGACGGCCCGTGCGGCCCTGACCCTCCCGTCTTTGCCGATGGTCGCTTCCACCTTGACGGTGCCGGCAACTCGGGCCTGGCGTGCCAACTGAGGATAGGCGGGCGGAACGCGGCTGATAACCCTCGCTTCCTGCACGTTGCCGCCGACCTTCAAGGCAGCCGACTCCGACGGAGCAGCGGGTGGCGTCTGAACCGCGCCTGGGGCGGGCTTGGCAGGCGCCGGCTTCGTGACCGCAGAGGGCGGCGGCACCACCGGTGTGGTGGGCGCTAGATTCACCCGGGCGGGAATCGCCGGGTTTTGGCGTTCTATCGGGGGCGGTTCGGGGAATGTCACCGTGCCAGGCGCCGACGCGGGCTTCGCTTCAGCGACCTTCACGGGAGCGCTGGGTTTCGGCTGCTCGACTGGCGGGGTCGGGGTCTGGACGGAGACCGGAGCGGGGGTGGAAGTCTGGGGCGGCGGCACCGAGGTTGCGGACGTTGGCAGTCCCTTTGGTTCGGCTGCCGCCACCGGCTTGGGCGGGGCCTGCTGCATCAAGGGCGACGGCCGCCCGGCCAGCACGCGAACCGACTCGCTCTTGCTAATACCCCTCTTCTGGTCGTTGACTTCCAGCTTGAAACTCACATCGTTGGTAATCGGCGCGTACACTACGCTGCCGCCGCGGAGCTGGCCGACATCGACGGGCACGTCTTCCGTGTGGTCGCCGTCGGTGATGGTCAGGGTGGCGGTCTGCGCGGTCTTGACGAGATCGGCGTCCCGGTTCCAGCTCAGCACCAACTGGCCGGCGTTACGCTCAACCTTGAGGGCGAGCGATGTGTCGACGGGCTTGACTTCGGGTGCCACCGTCCGTAGGCGGTAGACGTAATAACCTCCGGCGGCCAGCAATAGCACGACCACGATGGCCGCCCACAGCCAGATCTTCCCCCGCTTTGCGGGTTCCTCGGCTGCGGCTAGCACTGGCTCTTCCGCCTTCACGGGAGCCACGGCCGGGGCGGGTTCGAGCTTTGCCGGGGCGGCGGCGACCGCCGCGCGCTCCTCCTTGCGTTCTTCCCTCTTCTGGGCGACGGGAGCGCGTTCCTCCTTGCGCTCTTCCTTCTTTTCCGCGGGGGGCGCGGGAGCGGGCTCCTCGCGCTTCGCGACGATCGGCTGGACCGGCGGTCGCTCCTCGCGCTTGGGGGGTTCCTCTGGCTTCGGCGTCACCGGCTGCGCCGGCTTCGCGACCGAGGGGACGGGGATAGGCCGTTCCTCTCGCTTCGGAAGGATCGGCGGGCGCTCCTCGCGCCTGGCGGTCACCGGCGGAGGGGCAGGCTCCTCACGCTTGGGAGCCAACGGTGGAGGGGCAGGCTCCTCACGCTTGGGTGCGACGATAGGGGCGGCAAGACGCTCCTCGCGCTTGAGGTTCAGCGGCAGGGGAGCGGGACGCTCTTCGCGCTTCGGCAAGATCGGGGGCGGGGCTGCGCGTTCCTCGCGCTTGGGCGGGGCCGCAGGCTCCTCGCGCTTGGGCGGGGGCGGCACCACAGCCGGTCGCTCCTCGCGCCGGAAGCTCAGCGGCGCAACCGGGGGACGCTCCTCGCGCTTGGGCGGAATGACCGGCGGCGGGGCCGGCTCTTCACGCTTGGCGACAGGAGGCTCATCGCGCTTGGGAGGGACCACGACCGGCCCGAGTTTCGGCTCTTCACGCTTGAGCGCTGGCGGCGGCGACAGCGGGGGCCTTTCCTCGCGTTTGGGGACGACTACCGGTCCGGCCCGCTCTTCCCGCGCCACGGGCGCCGGTGCGGCCGTCGCTGCGGACTTGTCCTCACCAGGCTGCACGATCAATTGGGGAAAGCCCTTTTGGAGCTCCGAGCGCCGGAACGGGAACTGAAGAGGCGACTCGGGCGGAATGCGCCCGTCTTCCCACAGGAAGAACCCGGCCGTGCTGGGCTTCATGGCGAACGGCTTGACCAGCAGGAACACGCAGTTCGGGTCGGAGAAGAACTCCTGGGCGATGGCTACGTCTTCGTCTTGGTCGATGACCAGGTCCTTGCGGGTGTTGCTGCGGAAGAACCCCACGACGGACAAGGGGCTGCTCTTCAACCGCTGCAATACTTGCCGGAGCTGGTCTTTGTCGGGATCCGAAAGAAGATACAAGGGGCCACGGCTGTAGTCGCACGTGACGGATTCGTAGTTCTCGACAAAGACGGTTCGCTTGTCGGCGCGAGCAATCCGCCCGAGCAGGATTCCCCCAACTTCCGAGCCGCGCTTGGTGACCGCCTTAAAGCTCTCGATGACCTCGCGCTCGAGGCGGTCAATCAGATCCAGGCTGATCTGAATGCAAGTCGACTTAGTGGGAACCTCCCAGCGAAAAGAGGCCGTGACGGGCGACGGGGAACCAACCGCCTCGGCCGGGATGGTCGAATTAGTCATGGAGCGTCCTCCCCAACACGAATTCCGGGGTATGCGTCGGTTTCCGATTTTACATGAAAATGGCCGGGTTTACCACAGACTTGACGCGGATTCGAGCCTCCGAACACGTTTGGATCGAAGCCGTTGCGCGATGCAATGCGTGCCGAAAAGCGTAGCACTAGCAAGAAAGTAATTATCACCTTGTAGCCCAGCGGTACTAACTATCGCCTAGTGCCAGGTGATAACTCGGCGGCGTCACCCCATTACGTCCCGCCCGATACCCCTCGTGTTGGCGTCGAATCCCCCCATACCGATAGGAGTACCGGGAAGTCCAGCAACGCCCGCTCCTGGTGGTCCCGCCGCAGGTAAATGGTTTTCGGCGTTGGCGTTGTACAGGGCGGGCAGGCGCTTCCGGGTCTCCTTTCAGGCCTGGCGCCCTATCGCCGTCCAGATCGGCCGCCAGCCTCTCGGGTCGAGAGGACAGCAACACACAAACGCACAGCCGGTACCAGTACGGCAACCTGGTACTCTTGCCGTTTAGAACAGCGGCCGGAGCGCCTCGGAGGCCCCTCCGGCTGGGAATCCGGCGCGCCTCGGCCGGCCTTTCCACGGCAACGTCGCAGGCGCCGCGGGACTCAGGACCCGGCTTGAATCCGGCGCAGCGATTCCGTGAACGGCGGGTGGGCCACGCCGCGCTCGGTGATGATGGCCGTGACATACCGGTTGGGCGTGACGTCGAACGCGGGGTTTGCGGCGGCGGCACCCTCCGGCGCAACCTGGACGCCGAAGACGTGCGTCACTTCCCGCGGCGGGCGCTGCTCGATCGGGATCTGGTCGCCGGATTCGAGCGACAGGTCGAGGGTGGAGACGGGTGCGGCGACATAGAACGGGACCCCGTTCTCATGCGCCAGAACGGCCACCGGATAGGTTCCGATCTTGTTGGCGACATCTCCATTTGCGGCAATCCGGTCGGCTCCCACTACCACGCAGCCGATCCGGCCGGATTTCAGAAAGTGCCCAGCCATGCTATCGGTGATGAGGGTGGCGGGGATACCGTCGTGCATCAGTTCCCATACCGTGAGCCGCGCGCCTTGCAGGAACGGGCGGGTCTCGCCGGCAAACACGTCAATTTTCTTGCCCGCGGCAACGGCGGCGCGGATCACCCCGAGCGCGGTACCGTAGCCCGCAGTGGCCAGCGCGCCCGCGTTGCAGTGGGTGAGCACGGTCTTACCGTCGGGGACGAGTTCCGCGCCGTGGCGGCCCATGGCTTGGTTGATGGCGATATCTTCGCGCCGGATCTCGATGGCCTCGGCCACCAGGCGCTTGCGAATCTCCTCGACGGGGCATCCGCGCAGCGATTGGTACAGCCGCTTCATGCGCTCGATCGCCCAGAACAGGTTGACCGCGGTGGGGCGCGTTTGGGCAAGCGTGTCGCAAATCGTCTGGAACTCCGCGTCGAGGTTATCCGCGCGGAGCGTGCCGAGCGCGACGCCCATCGCCGCCGCGACTCCTATGGCGGGCGCGCCGCGAATCACCATGGACCGGATGGCCTCGGCCACCTCGCGGTAGTCGCGGCAGGTGACGTACACCTCCTCGCGCGGCAGGCGGGTCTGGTCGATCATGACCACGCCGTCATCCGTCCATTGAATGGTCTCTAGCATGTGTCAGCGAACCAATCCTTGTCTCTGGGCCACCAGGGTAATTGCGAACTGTGTCAGATTGTAGGCGGCATGCATGAGCGCGGCGGCGGCCGTCGAACCCGAGCGGTGGCGCATCCATCCAAAGGCCGCGCCGGCAAGAAAGATGATCACCAGCCGCTGCCAGTTCCAGGCGTATTGGAATCCATGCAGCAGCGCGAAGGGAATTGCCGCCGCCAGCACGCCGGTCAGGGCACCGAACGATCGCACGAGGAGTGGCATGAGGAATCCCCGGAACATCAGCTCCTCGCACAGCGGGCCAAGCGTCACCCCAAAAACGCCAATCAGCATCAGCGACGCACGGTCCTGCAATAAATCGTCGAGCGGCGTCTTGATCTCCGGCGGCCGCAACAGCACGCCGAGAAGGATCGCCGCCAGCGCGAGCAGGAGCCCCCAGCCGGCGCTGTCCCACAGCCCGCGGGGCGGCCGGAGCCAGGCCAGCGAGCGCCAGAACGGCCGGCCGTAGCGCAGCCGGATGAGCGCGTAGAGCGCCAGGAACCACACGCCGTAGAAAGAGAAGGTCAACAGGAGCGCGGTCACGGCCCGCTCCCGCGGGATCGGCGACGGCGGATGCGGCGTTGAACCGCCGCCCGAGACCATAGGGAGTATCAGCGGTAGCGCCAGCGTGGACAGCAGCGCCACGTCGAGCCAACCCCAGAAGGGGTACTTTTCCGGCTGCGGCTGCGGCGCAAGCGGCTGAGGATCGGTCATGATTCGCGCTCGATGAGGGCGGCCGCCAGCAGGGGCAGCATCAGTTCGTGGTGGCCGGTGAGCGCGATGCCGCGGCCGCCCGAGCCCGCGTGCGGACGCTCGACGACGTTCACCCTGGGGCGGTAGTGCTGTAGGAAATCCAGGTTCACCGTGGTGAAGTTCTCGAGCCGGAAGCCCAGGTTCCGCGCCACCGACACCGCTTTGAGGAAGACCTCCGGCATCACCACCGCGGAGCCCGCATTCAGGTACACTCCGCCATCGTTCAGCTCGGAAACCAGCCGGCAGAAGAGACGGAAATCGCGGTGCGTGGCGCGGCCGATCGCGCCCGGATCGGCGGCCGGGTGCGTGTGCGGCGTGTCGGTTCCGAAGGCTACGTGCACGGTCACCGGGACGGAGGCGCGGTAGGCCGCCGTGACCAGGCTGGAGGCGGCAAACCGCGGGTCGGCGGTCGCATCCAGCCGCCGCCCCAGCGCTTCGCCGATGCCCAGCGCGTCGCGGTCGCCCTCGGTGATCGCTTCGTTCATCTCCCGCCCGGTCTCCTCCGCCGTCCCGAACCGCCCGTCGGGGAGCACCGCTTCGACATCCTCGCTGGTCGAGCCCGCGATGGCGATCTCGAAATCGTGGATGGCAGCCGAGCCGTTCATCGCGAAGGCGGTGGCGTAGCCGCGCCGCATCAAGTCGATCAGCACCGGCGCGAGTCCGCACTTGATGACGTGCCCGCCCATGCCCCAGAGGATCGGTTTCCCATGGGCGCCCGCCGCGGCCACCGCATCCACCACCGCGCGGAACGCCTCGCCCGCCAGGACACGCGGCAAGCCCTCCAGCCAGCCACCGAGGCCGGCACCCTTCTCATGCGGCCGGGCGAAGTCCTCGAGGCGGACCTTGCCACCGCGGTCCCGGATAGGAATGGTCTTGAGCGCCGTGAAATCGAGTGGTTCCTTGTCGTATCGGCTCATGAGGGGCCTCCGTTCTTGCTGCGCAGGACCTTAGCCAGCGCCTGCCCGGTATAGCTCTTGCGGCTTCGCATCACCTGTTCCGGCGTGCCCACGGCCACGATGTGCCCGCCGGCCTCGCCGCCCTCCGGCCCGAGGTCGATGATCCAGTCCGCGGTCTTGACCACGTCGAGCTGATGCTCGATCACCACCACCGTGTTGCCCAGATCCACCAGCCTCTCCAGCACGTCCAGCAGCCGCTTGATATCGTCGAAGTGCAGGCCGGTGGTTGGCTCGTCGAGAATGTAGAACGTTCGGCCGGTCTGGCGCTTGCTCAACTCGCGGGCGAGTTTGATGCGCTGCGCCTCGCCGCCGGAGAGCGTGGTCGAGCTTTGGCCGAGATGAATGTAGCCCAGCCCCACGTCCACCAGCGTCTGGAGCTTGGACTGGATCTGCGGGATGTTCTCGAGCACGCCAGCCGTTTCCTCGACGGTAGCCTCCAGGATATCGGCAATCGAATAGCCCTTGTATTTTACCTGGAGCGTTTCATGGTTGTAGCGGCGCCCGCGGCAGATGTCGCAGGTGACGTAGACATCCGGCAGGAAATTCATCTCAATGCGCTTGAGCCCGTCGCCCTCGCAGGCCTCGCAACGTCCGCCCTTCACGTTGAAGCTGAAGCGGCCGGGTTTATAGCCGCGCTCGCGGGATTCCGGCAGCATGGCGAACAGGTCGCGGATGGGGCTGAACACGCCGGTGTAGGTCGCCGGATTCGACCGCGGCGTGCGGCCAATCGGGGACTGGTCGATTTGGATGACCTTATCGATATGCTCGAGCCCCTCGATCGAGCTGTGCGCCCCGGGTTCCTCGCGCGAATGGTGGAGCGCGCGCATCAGCGCCCGATAGACCAGATCGTTCACCAGCGTCGACTTGCCGCTGCCCGAAACCCCGGTGATCACCGTGAACGTTCCCAGCGGAAACTCGACATCGATGCTCTTGAGGTTGTGCTCGCGGGCACCGCGGATCACGAGCTTGTTTCCGCTCCCCAGGCGGCGCCGCGGCGGCGGCGGGATCTCCCGCACGCCCGACAGGTACAAGCCCGTGAGCGACGCCGGATTCTTCGCGATCTCCCCCGGCGGGCCGCAGGCCACCAGCCATCCGCCGAGCCGGCCCGCTCCCGGCCCAAGATCGACCACGTAATCGGCGCGCTGGATGGTCTCGGCGTCGTGCTCGACCACCAACACCGTGTTCCCCATATCGCGCAAGCGGACCAGCGTGTCCAGCAGGCGCCGGTTATCGCGCGGGTGCAGGCCGATCGAGGGCTCGTCGAGCACGTAGAGCACGCCGCGCAGCTTGGAGCCAATCTGGGTCGCCAGCCGGATCCGCTGCGCCTCCCCGCCCGCGAGCGTAGCCGCCGAGCGATCCAGGCTCAGGTAGTCCAGGCCAACGGCGGCCAGGAACTCGAGCCGGGCCCTGACCTCACCGGCGATGCGGCCGGCGATCTGCATCTCCCGCTCTGTGAATTCCCAGCTTCGCGTGGCGGGCAGGGCGCGCGCTACCGGCAGGGCGGCGAACTGCGCGATCGATACCCCCTTGACCGTCACTGCCAGGCTGCTGGGCTTCAACCGTCTCCCTTTGCAGCCGGGGCACTCGATGGGGGACATGTAGTCGGTGAGCCAGTCCCGATAGACGTCGGTTGCTTCCTCGAATTTCTCTTCCATCATGCGGAGAATGCCGGGGTAGCCATTGCCGCCCAGCATGACGAAATCCTGCGCCTTGGCGGGCAGTTCCTCGAAGGGCTTGGAGAGGTCGATCCGCTGCCGCCGCGCCGCCTCCGCCACGGCGTGGGCCAGGTGGGGCGTCGACGTCGCTGCGACCAGACCGCCGTCCAGAAGCGGTTTGGAGTAATCCGCGACCAGCTTCCCGGGATCGAAAGTCCACTTGCTGCCCAGGCCGGCGCAAGTCTCGCAGGCGCCGTACGGGCTGTTGAAGGAGAACGACCTCGGCTCGAGTACCGGAACGCTGGTGCCGCAATCCGGGCAGGCCAGCTTCTGGGAGTAGAGCCGCTCCTCGCCGTTCACCACCGCGACCACCACCAGCCCAGCGGCGAGCTTGGTGGCGGTCGCGATCGAGGCTTCCAACCGCTTCTCGATGCCCGGCTTCACTAGCAGGCGGTCGATAACCACTTCGATGGCGTGGTTGCGGCGCCGGTCCAGGAGGATCGGCTCGTCCAGCGAGCGCAGCGTGCCGTCGATGCGGGCGCGCAGGAACCCCTGGCGGGCCAGCTTCTCCAGGTCCTTCTTGTACTCGCCCTTGCGGCCGCGCACGATCGGCGCCAGAATCATGACCCGCTCATCCTGCTTCAGCGCCATGACCTGGCGGACGATCTGCTCGGTGGTCTGCTGCGAGATCTCCTGGCCGCATTCCGGGCAATGCGGCACTCCAATCGAGGAATACAGCAGCCGGAGGTAGTCGTAGATCTCGGTGATGGTCCCGACGGTCGAGCGCGGGCTCCGGTTGGTAGTTTTCTGCTCGATCGAGATCGCCGGGCTGAGTCCGTCGATCGAATCGACCTCGGGCCGCTCCATCTGGTCCAGGAACTGACGCGCGTACGGGCTGAGGGTCTCGACGTACCGGCGCTGCCCCTCCGCATAGATGGTGTCGAAGGCCAGCGACGATTTCCCGCTCCCACTCAGACCGGTGATCACCGTGAACGTATTTCGGGGGATTTCCACATCGATGTTCTTGAGGTTGTGTTGTCTCGCCCCGTGTACGGTGATACGGTCCAGCATGATGAGGGATGGCGACAGAACGCCAATTTCCTATTTTCCCGCGCGCCGGAGGAGGGGGTCAAACGGGACCGATCCACGCCGGCCTGGGCCATTCGGGGCTCCCGCGCGTAAAGCGGGATGGTCGCGTCATGTCCGCGCGGAGGTGCACCCCTGCGCGGGGTACTCCCTGGAACTAACCGCCCAAAAGTAATGTGAAGTACCAGGACTGTTCCCCTCCCGAATTCCGGGTTTTGCTATTGACCTGGAATGCGGCTGCCACTAGATTATAAGGAGTTTCGTGGTGGAACAGAGAAAAGCCAAGAGATTCGAGATGAAGCTGCCGCTGAAGGTCGTGCGGAATGGCGTTCGACCGTTCACCGGCGCCGGGGAGACCAGGAATCTCAGTTCCGCCGGTGTGCTGTTCGCCTCGGACACGAAAATCGAAGTCGGCGAACCGATCGAGTACGTGATCACGCTGTCACCCACCGGCGGGGCGCCGAATCCTGTCGACCTGCATTGTCTCGGCAAAGTGACGCGACTCGATGCGACGGCGCCGGAGTGGCACAACGGCTCTCTCCCCTTCGAAGTGGCCGCCACCCTGGAACGCTACGAATTCGTCCGTACGCAGAGAGCCTGAAGCCGCCTCGGTTTGTCAACAATCCCTTAGGTTTCAGTTCGTTGGCACGCTCAGGCAGACCCGGCTAGGCGGGCGCCTCAGCGGGTCGCCCAGTAGGCGCGGTGACCGATGTAGTCCTGGTCCGGGAGATTTGCCAGAATCACCCGCCGCAACTCCAGAATGTCTATATCCCCCTGCTTTCGATAGAGCACCTTGCCATCCGGCGCAATCAGCATGGTGAACGGCACCCCGGACTCCCATTTCGGATCGAATGCCGCCTGCATTGCATACGTGTCCTCGGACGCGAACTGCAGATTGCGGCCGGAGGCGTGTTGTTTTTCGAGCTCTTTGATGACGCCTGGCCTCTCGTCCGGCAGGTTCGCCGCCACGGTGACAAAGTCGAAGTCGCGCCGGCGGAACATTCGGTAGGTCGTTTCCAGATCGGGGAACTCGGTGATGCAGGGCCCGCACCAGGTCGCCCAGAAGTTCACCAGCAGAACCTTGCCCGTCGGGTTCTTTCGAAGGTTGCGCAGATCCTCGGCGGAGGCCGGGTCGAGCCGAACCGGTTCGGCTTCGATCTTCTTCAACTCCTCCAGACGGCCGGATCGCTTCGATTTCCACTTGGTGGAGCAGCCGAAAACGGGGGTATGTCCCACCGGCACCGGCTGGCCGGCCAGCAGCGCCTCGATGGCGTTGCGCGCATCCTGGGTCTTGACGAGGGATTCCCGCTGGCTGTTGTCCAGGCGCCCCTCGTAGCGCAGTTTCCGGTTCTCGTCGAAGATGAAGACGTGCGGCGTGGCCTTCGGCCCATACGCCCGTGCGACGGCCTGGGTCTCGCCATCATACAGGTACGGGAAGTTGAAGTGGCGGTACTCGGCACGGATCTTCATGTCTTCGAAGCTGTCGCCCACATCCGTCCAGCCGAGTTCGTCCAGCCGGACGGCTTCCGGGTCGTTGGGCTCGATGGCGATGAAGGCCACGCCCTTGCTCTGGCAATCTTCCGCGAGCTTCTTGATCCGGTTCTCGTAGAGCTGGGCCGTGGGACAGTGGTTGCAGGTGAAGACGATCACCAACAGGCGGCTGGCCGAGTAGTCGCTGAGCCGGTGCGTCTTGCCGTCAATGCCCGGCAGCGAGATGTCCGGCGCGGGGGCGCCGAGTGCCAGCGTCGGATACGGCTCATCCGCCCCGAAGGCGGCCAGGGCCGGGATCATCAAGGGGAGAAATCGCCACATCGAGGGAACCTCCGTCGCAACCGAGTATAGCAGACAGGCCCCGACCACCCTGGTATACTGAGCAAAGAAAAGGCGAAGATATGGGCGACAATCTCTCCCTCGGTTTCCCGGAACCCGAACCTCTCGGCCTGAGCCGCCCGGCGGGCTTGCTGGCTGCTCTGACGCGCTTCCAAATGCTGAAGGGCGAACCCGGATCGGTCATCCGGGCGATTCACCATCAGCCTGCCAGCGCAGGGGAGTTCGCGGATATTCCGGAGACGGTCGATACCGCTCTGAAGGAAGCGCTCGATCAGCAGGGCATCGCGCGGCTGTACAGCCACCAGGCGGAAGCCTTCAACCTGGTCGCCGCGGGCAAGCACGTGGTGGTGGTCACCCCCACCGCCAGCGGCAAGACCCTGTGCTACAACCTGCCGGTGCTGAACCGCTTGATCGCCGAGCCGGACACTCGCGCGATGTACCTGTTTCCGACCAAGGCCCTGGCCGAAGACCAGCTCCACGAACTTCAGGAGGCGGTGGACCGAATGGGCTCCGGCATTCGGGCGTTCACCTATGACGGCGACACGCCGCAAGACGCCCGCAAAGCCATCCGCGAGCGCGCCAACATCGTCCTGACCAACCCGGACATGCTGCACGCCGGCATCCTGCCGCACCACACGCGCTGGGCGAAGCTGTTCGAGCGGCTGCGCTATTTCGTCATCGACGAGCTGCACTACTGCCGGGGCGTCTACGGCAGCCACCTGGCGAACGTCATTCGGCGTCTGAAGCGGATCTGCGCGTTCTACGGGTCTTCGCCGCAGTTCATCTGCTGCTCGGCCACCATCGCCAACCCGCGAGAGCTGGCCGAGACGCTCACCGGGGAACGCTTCGAGCTGATCGGCCAGAGCGGCGCGCCAGTCGGGGAGAAGTACTTCATCTTCTATAACCCGCCCTTCGTGAACCGGCAGCTCGGCATCCGGCGCAGCTACCTTCAGGAATCCAAGCGGGTGGCGCTCGAGTTTCTCGAACGGCGGCTGCAAACGCTGGTGTTCGCCAACAACCGGCTGGCCACCGAGGTGCTCATCACCTACCTCAAGGATGCCTGTGCGCGGCGTCCGATGGGGCAGGATGCGGTGCGCGGCTATCGGGGCGGCTACCTGCCGCGAGAGCGGCGCGAGATCGAACGCAAGCTGCGCGAGGCGGACGTCCGCTGCGTGGTGGCCACCAACGCGCTCGAGCTGGGCATCGACATCGGGTCGCTGGACGCCGTGGTGATGGCCGGCTATCCCGGTACAATTGCCTCGACCTGGCAACGGGCGGGCCGCTCCGGGCGGCGGCAGTCCACCTCGGCGGCCGTGCTGGTAGCCTCCAGCGCCCCGCTGGATCAGTACGTCATCGAGCATCCCGACTACTTTTTCGGCCGCTCGCCCGAGCACGCCCACATCAACCCGAACAACCTGGAGATCCTGCTCAATCACGTCAAGTGCGCGGCCTTCGAGCTACCGATTCGCGACGGGGAGAAGTTCGGGCCGCACGACACCGGCGAACTTTGCCGGTTCCTGGAGGAGCTGAAACTCCTGCACCACTCGGCCGGAGCCTGGCACTGGACCTCGGACACGTATCCGGCCGACGCCATCAGCCTGCGCTCGATCACCAGCGACAACTTCGTGGTGGTGGATACGACGGGTGAGCCGAAGGTCATCGCCGAGGTGGATTTCCCCTCCGCGCTGACCACGCTGCACGAGAAGGCGATCTACTTGCACGAAGCGCGCCAATACCAGGTGGAGCGGTTCGACTACGAGGGCCGCAAGGCCTACGTCCGCCAGGTGCAGTGCGACTACTTCACCGACGCGATCGACTACACGCAGGTGAAGGTGCTCGAGGAGTTCGAGTCGGTCGCGATCGCGGGCGCGCGCGGCGTGCATGGCGAGGTCCGTGTGAACCGCCAGGTGGTTGGATTCAAGAAGGTGAAGTTCTACACCATGGAGAACGTCGGGGCGGGCAACCTCTCGATGCCGGAACAGGAGATGCACACCACCGCGTTCTGGCTGCACTTCCCGGAGAGCTTCCTGGCGCGGTTCCCCGACCTCTCGCCGACCGAAAAACAGAATGCGCTCACCGGACTGGGCAACGCGCTGCGCACCGTGGCGGCGTTCCTGCTGATGTGCGACCCGCGCGACCTCGGCGTGGCCTTCGGCGAGGACATCTCGAAGGGCCTGAAAACCTACGAGCCGGATTTGTTTCTGTACGACAACTACCCGGGCGGGGTGGGGCAGAGCGCGCCGCTCTACCGGATGGCCGCCAAGCTGCTCGAACACGCCGCCGCGCTGCTGGCCGCCTGCCCGTGCGACGCGGGCTGCCCAAGCTGCGTCGGCCCGGTGGGCGAAATCGGCGAGCGCGGCAAAGAAGCCGCATCGCGCATCTTGGCGGAACTACTGGCAGCGCCTCCCTCGTCTGAGTAGTACATTGGGAGTTTCGAGGCTGCCTACTCGCCTATGCCGAAAAAGCCACCGCTTTCGCTTTCCAGCCCACCCCCGGTACCAGCGGAGCTTGTCGCGCGAAGGATCTACCTCATTCGGGGCCAGAAGGTAATGCTCGACAGCGACCTGGCTGAGCTGTATCAAATTGAGACCTTCAATCTGAACAAGGCCGTGAAACGCAACCTGGACCGCTTTCCGGAGGACTTCATGTTTCGGCTCTCGAAAGAAGAGGCCGAGTCATTGAGATTCCAGATTGGAATGTCAAAGCCCAGTGGGCGTGGTGGTCGGCGGTACCTGCCCTGCGCCTTCACTGAACATGGCGTGGCCATGCTGTCTTCGGTGCTCAACAGCGAACGGGCCGTCCAGGTGAACATCCACATCATCCGCGCTTTCGTGAAACTCCGGGAGGTCATGGCTACTCACAAGGACCTTGCGCAGAAGATCGAGGCGTTGGAGCGGAAGTACAAGAACCACGACCAAGAGATCCAGGTGATTTTCACGGCGATCAAGAAGCTGCTGGAGCCCTCGCCGCAGCCGCCCCAGCGCCGCATCGGCTTCGCGGTGGACGAGAAAAGCTGATCCCGCCGGATCCGTCAGTCTTGACCAACGTTCCATCCCCGTCGTCTGAAGCTCGAACAAAGCAGGCGCTGGCCCGGCGCGGCACGCGGCACGGCTCACGGCTTGTTGAGGTCCTCGGGGAACACCGCGTAGCCGGTGGGCGGCGGGAAGCCGTCGTGCAGCAGTTGGAGGCGCTTGCGAAGGTAGCGGCTGGGGATCTGGCGCGGGCCGGTCTCGACGTCGATATCGCAGCAGATCCCGTGGAGGTACAGGGTCAGGGTATCGATCAGGGACTGGCGGGCGTAGTTGCGGAACAGCTTGGTCTCGCGGCGTACATCCGCCTGCCGCTGCAACAGCGCTTGCTTCAACTGCCAGCCTTCCTCGTCGATCTCCCCGTGGACGCGGCCGCGCAACTCCTCGCGCAGGATCTCGGGGTAGCGTTCCAGCGGCTCGCTGTCGATGTGGTCGGCAAGCAACGTGGCGATGGCGCGGTAGAAGACGTAGTGGTAGTCGGCCACCGGCCGGTCCTTGATCGCGAACACCAGCATCGCCTCGGGACCCGACATGAACTGCGCGCTCCAGGCTTGCCCCTTTTCCTCGGGCCGGTCGAAGGTCACCAGTTCTCCGCCCTTCCCGGTGGGCTTCTCGAGGTACGGAACCAGGAATACGAACACCTTGGCAAAAGCGGCCTGAACCGCGGGTGGAAGCGCCGCGATGGGTTCCTCGAGGTATTCCTTCGTCTCTTCTTCACCCAGTGGCAGCGCGGAAAAATAGGCAAAGGTGTTGCTCAGCGGGATCATCTCCTGGCGGAAGCGCTGGGCGAAATCCTGCACACTGATCTTGGCGAGGTCTGCCTGGGTAGACATCGGGTCCTGGAATTATTCTACAGCTTGTGGCTTGTGGCTTGTGGCCTCTGGATTCGACGGCGATTCACCTGCTGTCGCTCCTGCCGCGAGCCCAGGTGCGCCAGCGGGTGCGCGGTTGTGGATTCCACAGGCCACAAGCCACTGGCCACAAACTGTTCCGGATTGCCCGGAACACCGTCCATTGATGTATGATTCGGGCTTAAACCGATGACACCCCACATCCCGCGAACGACGGAAACTCCCTGGTGGGCCGAGATACGGTGGATTTTTCTGGCGGCGCTGGGCCTGTTGATAATGGCCGGGCTTGCGCTACGCATGGTGCGGAACCTTGTTCCGAACCTGGTGAGAGCCAGCTCCTCGGTCTTCCGGCATGCGGCAACGGGCTGGGTGGAGGCGGCCCGGCCGGCTGGAGCAGTCTGGCGGCTCCGGGTGACGCGCGGCGGAACCGTATGGGCGCTGACCTGGATTCCGAGCGGCCTCAGCCGGCTCGAAGGCGCCTCCTGGAAGCAGTTCGGCGGCGACCTGTGCCGAGTGTTTGCCGTGGACGGCGAGCAGGTTTGGTGCGCCGCCAGCAACGGTGTGGCCCACTTCGACGGCCAACGTTGGCGCTGGTGGCGGGAGGCGGTGACGACGCCAGACGCCGCGAGCATCGTGGCGGCCAAGGGAGAGGCTTGGGTGGTCGACGAGGCCGGCAACCTGTCGCATTACGCAGGCGGCGGGTGGCACATCGGCAAGCTGGCACTGCCGGGCGTGAGCTGGGACAACAAAGCAGCGGCACGGTTCCCGGAGCTGGCGCTGGCGCCGGACGGTTCCCTGTGGTTGATCAGGAGCGGCGTTTGGCGCTTCGATGGGGCGGAGTGGGCCCCGATCTCGTTTCCGGGGCGGCGGATCGAAGACGCCGCGCTGCTAGGCACCGCGCGCGGCCGCCTGTGGCTGGCCGGGAAAGACGAGGTGTTGTCGGTCGGCTGGGATGGGCGCTGGTGGACGCGGCACACACTGGGCGAGATGGGGTTGCCCGCCAAGACCCTGGTCCACGAAGTCGACGGCGCGGACACGGCCTGGTTTGCGACCAGCGCAGGACTGGTGTCCTTCGACGGCGCCGCCTGGCATCTCATCCCGCCGCCGCGGCCGGGGATGCGGACGCTACGGAGCGTGGGGGCGGGGCCGGATGGGACGGTCTGGGTGGCCGGAACCCAGACCGCCAGACTCTCGACTCTGCGTTTCGCTTTCTACGCGCTCACGGTCCTCGTTGTGCTCGCGCTATTGGCACTGCTTGTGTGGATGTGGAAGGCGATGAAGTACCGGGCAAAGCGGGAGCAGGAGCTGATACGGCGGGCTGTCGAGCCTGTGCCGGTGGCGCGATCTCGGTCGAGCGTCGCGGAGCAAGTCCTTCCGTTGATTCTGGCGCTGGTCGCGGTATTCCTGCTCCGGCGTGTCTGGCCGCAGCCGGGATGGTTCAGCAGCGTCCTGGCCGTGTTAATCGCCTACGAGTTGTTCGGCGGCGTTCTGCACTCGCTCAAGCGCCGCGAGGCCAAGTCTTCGGATCTGATCGGGCCGGGCGCGCCCCCGAAGTACGATTGGCGAAAATGCATTCTTCCGACGGTCTGGACGCTGCTGCTGTTTGCGGCAATGCGGCTGCATTGGATGCTGGAGAAACTGCACCTGAGTTCGTCCGAGCTGGTGTTCCTCCTACCGCTGGCACTGCTTGGGCTCGCCGCTGGCGGCTTGCAGCAGATTCTGGGCTGGCTTATCGACCGCGCCGTGGCCCGCTGCAATTATGACGGGGCGCTGCGGCTGTCCCACCTGTTCTTCTGGAAGAAGGGAGAAGCGCCGTTTGTGCGTGGCGAGGTTTTGCTGACGGCAGGGCGCTACCCCGAGGCGGAGGCGGTCCTGCGCGAGGGCCTCGGCGGCGCGTGGCCGCTGACGGGCCTCTTCCCGATGCTGGAAGACCTGGGCAATGTGCTGATGGACACCGGAAGGAACGAAGAGGCCCGGCGGTGTTTCGAGAGCGCGCGCGATTTGAAGCCGGACCGGAGCGTCGCCCGCCAGGCCATGGCGGAGCTGCTGCTGCGGCAGGGGACGGAGACCGAGCGTGCGCTCGAGCTGGCCGGCCGCGCGCTGAAAGTGTACCGAGGCAGCCTGCTTGAGCGCATGACCTGTCCCGAACGCCTCGGAGAGACTCTGGCCGTGCACGCCTGGGCGCTGGCCCTGCAGGGGACCACTGCCGAGGCAACAAGGCAGATCGAGCAGGCGCTTCAAGGGCGGGTCCGGAAGAACCGGCCGGCGTTCGCCCATGTGCGCTTCCTGGCCGGAATGACGATGAAAGCGCTGGGCCGGAGCACCGAGGCCGCCGAACATTTCCGGGGCGGCCACGAGGCCGATCCCGCGGGTCGCTGGGGCATGCTCTGCGCGGCGGCGCTGCGGGAATCGGGTTCCTCCGGCGCGGAACCCCTTGGTGTTCCAATTCACTGAGGCTTATAGCTTGTGGCCTGTAGATTCGCCGGCGATTCACCTGCTGGCGCTCCTACCGCTAGCCCAGGTGCGCCAGCGGGTGCGCGACCGTGGAATCCACAGACCACAAGCCACAGGCCACAAGCCATTCCTATACACTGATGCAAGGTGACGGAGAAGATCCTGATCTCGGCGGGGGAGG